>Ga0310786_10000083_pt1 | contig 150142 bp, 128 predicted proteins | sample AusTroGonzalo_MG_FD_203881 | JGI IMG/M metagenome (GOLD analysis project Ga0310786, IMG submission 203881) | Bovine rumen microbial communities from tropical cattle in Woodstock, Queensland, Australia - Gonzalo_03 (v2) (version 2) | ecosystem: Host-associated > Mammals > Digestive system >...
GCCAGGGTGTCGGTGCTGGGCAGTTGCTCGGAGAAAGTGACATCATATCTGACGCCGTATTTGTCCTCAAATTTCTTGAGGTTGTCGGCTATATGCTGACGGAACAGTGGCAGGTGGTCGTGGCTGACGGTGAAGTGGAGATAAACGACCGGCTTCTCTCCTTCGCCCTTGCAGTACTGCGCCCCTTCCACGAGGTGCTCGAGGGCAGGCGTGCGTGCGCCGTCGCGATACTTATGGAAGAGCAGCAGTCCCTTAGGCAGATCGCCATAGTGCATATCATGCAGCAGGTAGCGGACCGCCTCCTGGCCCTCTTTGCCTACGAGTTGGGGACCGAAGGCGAACTCATCCTTATGCGCCAGGAACTCCTGAATGAAAGGCGTCTCGATGCCATCCTCGAGATACTGGAACAGATTTTTGAACATACGGCTGGCAGCCCCGGAAGCGGGAACGAACTTGAGGATCTTGTGTCCCTCGCGCAGATACTGCTCCCATGCAGCGATATACTCCTCCTGCTCAGCTTTTTTAGGAGCGAGGATACCCTTCTTGGTAGAAGCGGGAGCGACGATGTCGAGTTGAGGAAAACCATTGCGGAAGCACTCGAGTTGTGCCTCGGCTTTCTCTACAGAGATGCCCCGAGCCTGCAGTTGCTCAAGGTCTTGTGCGGTGAAATTGTTCATGGTATCAATAGTTAATTAAAATGTATTCACACACTTTTGCGCTGCAAAAGTACAAAAAATATTTTATATACGCAAATAAAAGAGCGATTTTTTTCAAATTCAGCAAGAAAGATAAAGGCACTCATTTTTACAAAAAACAACGCACAAATTGTATATTATATATATAATATATAATATAGTATAAGAGAGTCAAAAATGGCGGCTTCGGGGCTTTGAAAGGAGGCAAACGGGTGCTTAATAGCGTGGTAATCACCCGGTAATCACCCTGTAATCACCCGGAAATCACCCCGTTATCACCCGGTTCAGTCTTGTTGCGGTCTTGATAAAATCATGTGCCGGCCAGGGAAAAGATTTATTCAGTCCATAAGGGGCAGAGGGGATGATTGGAAAATTCATTACAAAGGTACAGCAATTTTCGGACATATGCAAATAATAATGCGATTTGGGTGGCCAAACGGAAGGGATTATATAACAAGAGTGCTACCACTTAGAAGGGTGCACTCTTGATAATGTCTCATAGATGTCAGATAAACGTCAGGTGACATACACAAATAAAAGTGGCATTTTTAATTAAATTGAGAAAATTTGAAGTCTGGTTGGATGGTTATTCTACAGCATCAATTCGTATGGATCTGCTTTATATATTTTTCCATCGGCAGCCCTCTCGCGCAGACCTTCTTCTTTAGAATAAGTCACATATGGATAGTGTTTACTGTCACCGACTATATTCTTTCCTGCGTGCGCTTTACGCTTGACTTTTTTGAAGGTGTCAATCAGACTACGTCCCCAGCCATCAGCTCTACCCATGTCTCGGAAATCCACTTCACGCACTTCATCTGGGTACTCTTCCGAACACTCTTCATAGTTGGGGTTATCTTCTTTCATCGTATTGTATAAGTCCACCATGATCTCAAGATAGAACATGATTTCACTATACTCTTTTTGCGTTAGTCTGACGCGCTTAGTTACCAACTCTTCAAGTGGATGTTTTTGTTCTGCCATAGTGTTTTTAATTTACTCGTTTGAAGATATTACCCTCGAGGACGAGGGTGTCGTCGGAAGGTCGGTAGTACATGTGATACAACAAGGTATTACGCGCGGACGACTGCCAATAGGTGGAGTTGTCACGATAGATGTCTACGTTGTTGTTGTCAATCTTGTAGGTCATGTGCGGATTGTTGGTGTACTCACCATTAACATTGGCGGTCATGGAACAGGTAAAGTTTGAAGCGAAATAGAAACTGATATAATTCGTTCCATCGCTTGAGCGATACGTGTGACCTATGATCACAGCAGCCGTTTTGGTGTTCGTCGGTTCGTTCCGGCTTGAGCAGCCTGCGAGCGCAATCGCGGTCGCAAAGATAAGGAAATAAATAAATCGTCTCATATCATTGTGTTTTTGAGTTAATCGTTAGAGCTTCTTATAAGCGAAATAAGAAATCCGCCGCGAAATTACTGCTTTTGCGGGATATGAGCAAGAAAAAAGCCTTGATAGATTTGACTATCAAGACTATCAAATAAAACAAAAGCAAATATTACTTCTTAATGACGGACTGTATCTGGTCTATATAATTGCGGACGAGAGGATCTCTGTCTTGTATTTTTCTATACGCGGCATTTACATGCCCCGTTGTATCTCCAGGGTAGTCCGTAACATTTTCCACCCATGGTTTCCAGTACTTAGCATCTTGATTGGCATCAATATAACCTAATTCATAAAGCGCGTGCATAAACTGACAAACAGCCGCCGTGTTAAAAGTGTTCTTTCCCGGTAATGGTCGCGCCGCAGATTTCAGTAGTTTTATAATCTGCTTCTCATGATGAACGGCTTCGCCTTGCAAGGGAGAAGCAACGACCTGTTTAGAGGTGTTGCGGACTAACACATAATTAAATAATAGAATAGCGAAGAACGCAATTGAAGCAATAATCAGGAGAATGAATAATACCTCTATTCGAATATCATACCAAGGACCGGAAGATATGTCGCAGCCCGGTTCTGAAACGGTGTTATCTATCCATCCTATTCCAAGTATAATTAGCATGGCAACAGCAATCACAAAGATTGCGCAAAGTGTTCCTAACAGCCACTTGCTAATGGCACTTGAATATATTTGCACTTGTAGAGGTTTCACAGTTTAAAATTTTTCAAATCAACAGCGTCTAAATACTCAGCACATTGCTTACAAAAAGGGTGCGCGAGTGTAGGAGCCTCTGAAAAAATCTTTGGGTCGTCTTCAAATTTGCGTCCACACAGGTGGCAATAAGAATGAGGGTAGTCCTCTTTTTTCTGCTTTGCGGAGAGATTCTTGTAGTATTTAGATTTAATGTATTTCTTTTCCGTATATGAGATTTCTTCCGGCAATCCTTGATACTCTGTACTCTCGCCAGAATAAATACAAAAGGCTTGAAATTTCTTGAAAGAAAAAGAGCCGTCACTTTCTATTTTGTTCATTTTGGGATAAGAAGCTTCACAAATCTTGTTAACTTCAAGCAACGCATTGCTAAATAGTCTATCATTATCTTCTTTATTGATATGCACTCCCAATTCAAAATTATTCTCTTCTGACTTTGTGAGCATATTTAACGAGGTGATGATCATATCAGTCTCGTTAAAATAGCATTTTGTGTGTAAGTTAGGACAATAATGAACAAAACAATTGTTTATTTTGCTAAATTTACTAAGAGCAGTTCGATGCGAATTCCTAGAAGAACCAAGCACCTGATCAGGTGTGCGAGTAATCACAAAAATATAAATTGGACGAGCCTTCTGGTTCAGTTTGTCTAAATAAGCAAAAATATCACTATCCTTATCTATAAATGGAGAAATCAAGATTACTTTTTCTTGGGCCTGTCTAATGATATCCCGAATTTCTGCTGATAAACCTTGTGTGGAAAGAATGCGTATCATAGTATATAATTTGCACTACTTAGTACAATATTGTTAATTTCAACTGCAAAATTACTACAAAAAAATGACATACACAAATAAAAGTGGGATTTGTTTATTTTTATTTGCGGATGGAGATGATGGTGGTGCGGACGACCATCGAGGGGTCTTTCTTCTGATTGGCGGCAAGCCAGCGGAGGAAGGCTTCATAGGACAATTGGCGCGGCAATTGTTCGTCCCGCCAGTTGGTGCCCGCCCGGCTGTCGTGGGCCTTGCTAAAAGTATTGGGCGAAAAGACGACATAGAGGGCATTCTGCTCGGACGAACGCCGGCAGTTGACCGTATATTCCTGTGCGCCGCGCTCGTATCTGTCGGAGAAGAAGATATAATCGCGATTAGCCTCCACGGCTTGTGCTCCGGAGGAATTGTTGTCGTACGGAAGGAGGCAGAAAGCATTCTGATCTTCGTCGATCAGATAGACGCAGAGTGAGCCTGCTACGGGCGAGGAGAAACGCAGGAAGAGGTCGTTGCCGTCGCGGAAGGTGACGGGCGATTCTATGTCTTGCACGTCACGCACAAAGGCGAAGCGGATATCCGTTTTTTCGGTAGCATGATTGCGTGCACGGCCTTCCACATGCACCTTGACAATCCAGAAACCGTCCACAAAACGTTTGTCGAGCACCTGCTCTTTGATCGTCTCGATCCATTCGCCGCGGACGGAGAGGCTGCCAAGAGAAAAGACATTCGTCTGCGACTGCGTCTTGTCGCCTTCTGCGCGGTTGAGCAAAAGGGTGTTGCTGACGCTGCTCACGTCGATGCCAAAATGATCCTCCAGCGCCTTCTGCTTGGCACGTTCGATCGCCGTCGTTTCCGCCTGTGCAGGCGTCTCGTTGGGGTTGTTGGAGAAGTATTCGTAGGTAGCAGAAACACGCTCAATGTCGCCCGCAAAGAGCGAGAGAGCAAATAGTATGAATATAAGAGTAAGTTTTGTGCGCATAGTGTTATTTGAGTTTCCAGGTTTGCCAATCGGTGGCATCGGAAGACGGTGTGACAGTCGGGGTCTGCGACTTACCGTTCTTGACGATAGACTGCTGGCGGACGTTGGTGGTGATATAGTTGCCAAGTTCCTGCAGGGTGACATCACCCTTGGTGTCTTGGAGTTTTTTCAAAAGATAGTAGGTGAACATACCATGCTGCTCGTCGGTGTTGGGATAGGCTGTCTCATCGCCCGAGGCGGCAGAGAAGACGACCATCTTGCCTTGCGGAACACCGGATTTCGCTTTGATGGCCACGCCACGCGCAGAGGCAAGCATGCCGTCTTCGCGTTTCGAGCCGGAGAAGCAGGCGTCCATGAAGACCGTAACAGAGCGGGCACGCATCGCACCGAGTTTCTGGTACATGTCATCGAGTTTGTAGGCCGATTGTACGTAACGTCCGTCGCCATCTATAGGAAGCAAGTACGCCGATTTGCTGGCTTCGTCGGGGATGCCGTGACCGGCATAATAGACAATCACAGCGGCGTTCCCTTCGAAGGCATCGCACACGTCTTTGAGCCATGCCAGTTGGATACGCATGTCGTTGAAGGTGGCATTCTCCACGTAGTGGATATTATTGGTCGGAATGCCCAGCGTCTTCTGGCAGTACTTCTGGAAGACAGTACCGTCATTCTTAGCGAAAGGCACAGACGCTACGTTCTTGTAATCTTCGTTGGCAAAGATGATGACGAAAGTATTCGGATTGGAGGCGTTGGTCACGGGGATATCCGTATCTACGGCAGATTTGCCGATCTTGACGGTAGTCTTGGTGATGTTGATCGGACCTTGCTTCGGAGCAGTAGAAGTCTTCGGCATATCAAACTCCACCGGCTCGAAATTATACGTCATCTCAGTCAATTTATAATTGACGGCATCGGTGTTGCGGTAGGTATATTGTTTGCCGTTCGGCATGGCGATGGTCAGTGCCGACAGTTTGACCTCATCATCGTAAACCTGCATTTGTGGTGTTACTTTTTTGGCGTTCCACTTTTCCTTAAAAGCAGGCGCTTCGTCGAAAGGCACGGCTATATACATCGTGCCGTATTTGGGATCCGTCATGGCGAACACCTCGTTCTCTGCGTCGTATTTGCCCAGAGTTAGATCTAACTTCATCATCTTGGCATGAAAGGCGCAGTATTGGTCCTGCACTTCAGCCAGTAAGTCGTTTATCTTCTGCTGCCGCGCCGACTCAGTGACGCGTTTCTGCCAATCGGCAATACGTTCGAACTCACCTTTCTTTTGCCACTCATTGATGCCGTTCTCCACATACGCTTTTGCAAAAATAGAGAACGGATAATAATACATCAATGTCTCTTGAGACATCTTAACGTAAGGGCAAGAACCGGTATTCTCGGAACTAATGGCTTTAGAAGCGGTATAGATGGTCAGATTGGGGCATTCGTAGAAAGTCAGAATACCTATCTTTTCGACACTCTCGGGAATAATGATAGAAGTCAAATCTGTGCAATACGCAAACGCATGGTATCCGATGGATTTGACACCATTGGGAATAATCAAGGATTTTAAATGGGTGCACCCGTAAAATGTGTAGTCGCCTCCCATCCACACGTTTTCAGGAAGTATGACGGAATTCAAATTACGGCAATACCTAAACGCCGAACTTCCGATCATTTTTACACTGTTGGGAATGTGTATGGATGTTAAACGAGTACAACCTGCGAAGGCTCTAAAGCTTATTTCGGTAACACCATTAGGGATGGTTACAGCGCTCAAGTGCGCACAATCACTAAATGCATCATCTCCAATGATTGTTACCCGATAGTCCTTCCCTTTATAGGTGACCGTTTCGGGGATATTAGCCGTAGTAATATCCCAATCTTTATTGTATTTGTACTTGCTTTTAATGCAGCTCTTGTAGGTTACCTCGGCTGTGAGTTTCTCTTTGTCCAGCAGATAGTACAGATCGCCGATCTGCACGCCGTTTGCGAACATTGTTCCCGCGCTTATCAGCGCCAGAAGGAGTATATAGATTTTTTTCATATGCATATTGAATGACCTTTGCGGCGCAAAGGTACAACAAATTTCGGACATGTGCAAATAAAAGTGAGATTTTGCAGGGAGAATATATCTGACACAAAAAAAAATTGTATTATTTTTCCCAAAATATTTGCACATATGAGAAAAAAGTTGTACTTTTGTCAGGCAAAAAGAATGAGTAGTATAACCCAATAAAATATTACGTGTATGAAAAACAAATTTATCCTCATTGCAACCCTGTTGGCCTGCATGATGGCGAATGCCCAAGAGCCGGTGGCTCAGATCACCATGCGCGGCAAGGCAGCAAACTCTTCCAGTTTGGATATATCCAATCTGGAGCGTATCCAATTTTGCGTAAACGACCAGAACCAAGTACAATCTATCTTTGTATTTGAAGACCAGACAACGGCCGTTTTTGACAACGTAGAAATAGTTGCATTCCAGGCCGAGGAGGGCACCGTAGAGATTGATAATTTTGAAGCTATCTCAAACGTCAATGCCTCTAATATCTCTATTTATCCGAATCCGGCGATAGAGACCCTACAAATATCCGGCATGGAAGCAGACAGCAAAGGCATCGTATTTGACCTGAACGGTCAGCGAGTATGCACCTTCAACGGCACGACCACCACGCTCAATGTGTCCGGTTGGGCCAACGGTACGTATCTGATTCGTATAGACAACTCTATTTTCAAACTGATCAAACAATAAGCTGCCATGAAAAAGTCTCTAATAAGTATCGTTCTCGCCTGCTGCTTCATGTCGGCACAGGCAGAGATAATGTGGCATGTAGCAGGAACCAATCTCTACGCCCGCAAGCAATGCCTTGAACAAGTCAAGATGTATGCAGACAGCCTAACCGGTGTCGATTATTACTTCGCCAATATTCCGCAACAGATAGATGCCACCAATCTGGATTCCTTGTACGGAATGGTCTTCGACCGTCTGGCACAAACAGGCGCTATGCTGCCTTACGGCCGGGGAGATATCCGCATGGTCGATGAAGGCTCAACGAGTTTTTATCGCTGTCTATGGAACCTGAATGAACTACCTGCAGACGGTGGATTCTGGATTTGGAATGACGCAGGAGTCTCGGACATACAGAATTGCGCATGGACAACAGATAACCTGATTGTAGGCTGCACCTATTTGCGTCTGCTATACAATCTCATCATCCAAAATCTGTATTTGCAAGCAGCCGAGCGTCTGAATATGTATCAAGCGGAACAGGCACAAGTTCGTTTTATTCGTGCGCTGACAGCATGGTACCTGCTGGACCTCTTCCCCACTTCGCATTTCACTACCCAGCCGATCATAGATGCCAACGTGACGATGACGCGTCAGGAACTCTTTGCCTGGCTGGAAACGGAACTTACGGAATTGATTACGCTTTTGCCGGCTTCGCAGATGAGCCTCTACAGCGTGGATGCCGATGCCGCCAAGATGCTGTTAGCCCGTTTGTATCTCAACGCAGAGGTATATACCGGCACCCAAAAATGGAGTTTGGCTTCGCAATACGCACAGCAAGTGATGGACGGTCGGCATGCTCTGCACACCAACGGAACAAGTGCTTATTCACCTTATCAGGAATTGTTCATGGGTGATAACGACATCAACGGTGCAGCCCGAGAAGTCCTGCTGATGATCAAACAAGACGGCCAGAGCGCATACAGCTACGGCGGAAGTATGTTCACTATCGCCATCACACGCAATGGCAACTCTATGCCTTCCTGCTGCATAAACGACAAATGGCAATGCTGGCGTGCCGGCTACCGCCTGCTGCAGGCTTTCGCTACAACAGCACAGATGTCTTCTCTGAAAGGAACAGAATATACGATGCCCGCACAACTGGGTGATGACCGAGCCTTGTTCTACGCCGATGCAACCTACCCGACTCCGACTCTGAGCAATAACTATGGAAGTTTCACCCAAACATGGTCGGTGAATAAATTCACCAACCGTTATTCCACGGATCCGATGGATGGTTCCGCTTGCTCAGCCAGTTCCATGAGTTGGCCAGACACAGACCTGCCGCTGATGCGAAGCGCTGAAGCATGGCTGACATACGCCGAGGCACAATACCGTATGGGTAATACGCAAGTGGCCCGCTATACGATTGCTTCGCTGCGCAGTCGTGCACACGCCGAGACACCAGCCGATATCACCCTGGATTACATTCTGGACGAATGGCTTCGTGAGTTCTACTCCGAAGGTCGTCGCAGGGTGGATCTGATACGATTTGGCCAGTTCGCATCGCAGAGCGCCACTCGCACATGGGAGAACCATTCTGCCGGCAAGAACGCCAGCTACAACACCTATCCCATGCCCGACTTGCTCAGTCTGTATCCACGTTTTGACAATAAGGTGCGCTATAATGCATCCCTTATTCCTCGCGCTTCGCAGGAGCCATGGAATCCGGAAATAGGTATCCAGTGCGACAGTTGTACGGAAGGCGAAATGTACATAGATACGCAACGGGGTATATCCTACTCTATCAACTACAACAACTACGGCACAGGTAACTTCGGAATATTTGAATACGTGTACGGAGTTAACGCATCTGACACGCTGAACCTGGAATTGGCAGAATTCCCGTACATGCAGTATCCGGCCTTTACGGCTCCGCTGCCGGAAGTAACGCCAACAGACGATGCCTTTATCATCATGTTGCATAGCGAGACGGAGTATGGAAACAATCTGGTTGTTCTCGGCGATTATCTGAATAGTGCAGGAGAATGGATCTATAGCGCAAACAACACCCGGCCTACCACTCACGCCACCTCCGGCACCGGCCTAAACAACCAGAATTTTACACGCTTCACATCGGTAGGAAACGGATGGTATAGAGCCGTCGTTTACCCGCTTACAGACAAAGACGATAATCCTCAAACCATCGTGCCGGGTTATGCGAGAATTACCGGCATCGCCAACTATCCGGCAGGCAGCTCGAACAACCCGCAGAAAGTCAGCCCGATACAGAAAGTAAGCGGTATTGTACAATACTTCACGGAAAAGAGTGACGGATCTACCGAGTTCTTATTCTCGCAACTGTCGTACTACGAAGACCCAACCTACGGACGGATTTACTACTCGCCCAAGCGCACTGACAGAGTCGTTTACTTAGCGATTCCTGCTATACACTAGATAACGGACAAAAGAAGTCCATAAAGAAGGCAGATGTGAAAGCGTCTGCCTTTTTTTATTACACAAAAATTTGCATATATAAAAAAAAAGCAGTATTTTTGCAGCCGATTTAATATGCGCGAGTATGCGCATGCTGGCGCTACGCCTTACGGCTGCGCGTCTCCCCACGAATAGATATGCGTCGGGGACCCCATAGAACAGAAGGAAATGGAATATAAGTATATCAGTCATATTGACTCGCCGGCAGACCTGAAGAAACTGAAAGTGGAAGAACTGCCCGAGGTATGCGCCGAACTGCGGCAATACATCATCGAGACGCTGAGCAAGAACCCCGGTCATCTGGGTTCGTCGCTGGGTGCAATAGAACTGACCGTGGCCCTGCACTACGTCTTTGATACCCCCCACGACAAGCTGGTATGGGACGTAGGTCACCAGGCCTATGCCCACAAGATACTGACCGGTCGTCGCGACCGTTTCCCCACCAACCGTCAGTTCAAAGGACTGTCGCCCTTCACCAACCCTGCGGAGAGCGAGTATGACGCCTTCATCGCAGGACATGCCAGCAACTCGATTTCCGCGGCGCTGGGAATCGATGTTGCTAATTCAAAATTAAAAATTCAAAATTCAAAATTATCTCGCAATGTGGTGGCGATCATCGGCGACGGAGCGATGACGGGCGGACTGGCCTTCGAGGGACTGAACAACACGTCGATGGACAAGAACAACCTGCTGATCGTGCTGAACGACAACCACATGGCCATCGACCCGCTGAAGGGCGGTTTCACACAGTATCTGGTGGATCTGACGACCAGCCAGACCTACAACAAATGGCGCTGGCGGCTCTACCAACTGGCGGAGAAACTGCACCTGGTGGACGAGCGCAAGCGACGTGCCATGCTGCGACGCAACAACAGTCTGAAAGCCGTGTTCAGCAAGCAGCCCAGCAACATCTTCACCGGATTGAACATCCGCTATTTCGGTCCGACCGACGGCCATGACGTAGAAGGATTGGTGCGCATACTGAGCGAGATAAAGAACCACCGCGGGCCGAAAGTGCTGCATATCATCACCAAGAAAGGCAAAGGGTATGCGCCCGCCGAGAACGACCAGACTGTATGGCATGCGCCGGGAGAGTTTGACGTTGCCTCCGGCGAGCGGTTACAGGTTACGGGTGACGGGTTACGTGTTCCTCCGTTGTGGCAGGAGGTGTTCGGCGAGACGCTGCTGGAGTTGGCCAAGAAGAATGAGAAGATAGTGGGCATCACGCCGGCTATGCCCAGCGGGTGCAGCATGAGCATCATGCAGAAAGAGCTGCCCGACCGCGTCTTCGACGTCGGCATAGCCGAGGGGCACGCCGTGACATTCAGTGCCGGACTGGCCAAGGCAGGTATGATCCCCTACTGCAACATCTACTCCACCTTCCTCCAGCGTGCGTATGACAACATCGTACATGACGTGGCACTGCAGAACCTGCACGTGGTGCTCTGTATCGACCGTGCCGGCATCGTAGGCAACGACGGAGCGACGCATCACGGCCTGCTGGACCTCAGCTACCTGCGGCCGATACCCAACATGCAGATATGCGCGCCGATGACGGGTGAAGACCTCCGGCAGATGCTGACACTGGCAGAGAAACTGGAAGGACCCGTGGCTATTCGTTACCCGAGAGGAAGAACGCCGCAAGGGTTACCGGTTACCGGTGAGGGGTTACAGGAAAGCACGCCTATAAAATACGGCAAGGGCGTGAAGCTGCGGGACGGAAAGGACGTGGCCGTACTTACAATCGGATCTATCGGCAACACGATGGCAGAAGCCATTGAGGAAATGAGCGCTCGCCAGGCGAGCTCAATGAGCGCGGCAAAGCCGCTCAATGATGAAATGATGAGCATCGCTCACTATGACATGCGGTGGTTGAAGCCGCTGGACGAGGAGTTGCTGCACGAAGTGGGTAAGCGATATAAGACCATCGTCACCGCCGAAGACGGGTTGATAGCCGGAGGTATGGGCAGTGCGGTGCTGGAATGGATGGCCGACCACGGCTACACGCCGCGTATCATCCGCCTGGGCGTACACGACCAGTTCGTGGAACACGGCTCGACGAAAGAACTGTATCATCTGTTAAAACTGGATAAAGAAGGATTATGCGAATCGTTATTGCAGGTGCCGGTGAAGTAGGCACCCATTTGGCTAAACTGCTTAGCCGGGAGAACATGGAGATCAGTCTGCTGGATGAACGGGACGACCGCCTGGGAGAGCTGAGTGCCAACTATGACCTGCTGACCAAGGTGGGCAACCCGACTTCTATCCGCGACCTAAAAGACATACACGTCAAGGATGCCGACCTCTTTATCTCCGTCACGCCGCACGAGACAGAGAACATGACGGCCTGCCTGATAGCCAACCAGCTGGGCGCCAAGCGTACACTGGCACGTATCGACAACTATGAATACCTGCTGCCGGAGAACCGTAAGTTCTTCGAAGCCATGGGTCTGAACCACCTGATCTATCCGGAGGTGCTGGCCGCCAATGAGATACAAGAGAGTCTGCGTACCAACTGGATGCGTTATCATCTGCATCTGGGACAAGACGCACTGGAATTATGCGTCATCAAAGTGCGCGAAGGGGCTAAGCCGATAGGAAAAACATTCGCTTCGGGCATCTACAACCACGGCAAATATCGTATCGTGGCCATCAAACGCGAGCAGGAGACCATCATCCCCCGCGGACAAGACACGATAGAGGTGGGTGACCTGATCTACTGCGTGTGTACGAAAGAGAACATGGAGTTCATGCGCGAGGATCTGGGTAAACCCAAACGCGAGATAAAGAATATCATCTTCTTCGGCGGCGGACGCATCACCCGCAAGGCGGCGATGGAACTGACGGACTCGATGAACCTGAAGATCATCGAGAAAGACCGCGAGCTATGTAATATCCTGAGCGAGAAAGTGCCCAATGCCCTGATCATCAACGACGACGGTTCGGACATGAGTGTGCTGAAGGCAGAAGGCATCCAGGACGCAGACGCGTTCGTAGCCGTGACCGACAGCAGCGAGGCCAATATCTTCGCCTGTCTGGCCGCCAAGCGCTTCGGCGTACGAAAGACCATCGCCGAGGTAGAGAACCTGGATTACATCCCCATGGCCGAAGGTCTGGATATAGGCACGGTGCTCAACAAGAAGACCATTGCGGCCAGCTATATCTACCAGATGCTGCTGGACGCCAGCGTACGCGGCGTGCACAACCTGACGAGTGCCGATGCCGAGATCGCGGAGTTCTACGCCAAAGAGGGCAGTCCGGTGACGCGTCACAAAGTGCGCAACCTGGACCTGCCGGAAGAAGCCAACATAGGCGGCATCGTGCGTGCCGGCGAAGGTATACTGGTGAACGGCGAGACACAGATCATCGCCGGCGACCTGGTGGTGGTGTTCTGCAAGAGCCATGTGATACGTAACTTAGAGCGATTCTTCAAATGACACGGATGTTCAACTGGCGATTGGTCTTCTCGACCATGGGTGTATTGACAACGCTGGAGGCGCTGTTCATGCTCGTACCTACGTTCACCGCCTGGTGGTACCACGAACCCGACCTGGGTGCATGGATCGTCAGTTCTGCCATCACGTGGTTCAGCAGTTGGTGGATGCTGCTGGCCGGCCGGCGTGCAGAGCGACGCGTGAGCGAACGTGAGGGATACGTGATTGTAGCCTCTGTATGGTTGGTCTATTCGCTCTTCGGCATGCTGCCGTTCTGGCTCAGCGGTGCGCTACCGAGCATTACCGATGCCTGGTATGAGACGATGGCGGGATTTACCACCACCGGCTCCACCGTCTTCACCGACGTAGCAGCGCAGACACATTCCATCTTGCTCTGGCGCTCGTTGATGCAATGGATAGGCGGTATGGGTATCATCGTGCTGAGCGTGGCCATTCTGCCGATGTTCGGTCTTGGCGGCATGCAGCTCTACAGCGCCGAAGTGACCGGAGTGAGCTACGAGAAACTCAGTCCTCGTATCGCCGACACAGCCAAACATATGTGGGTGACCTATATCCTGCTGACCCTGAGCGAAGGTGTGCTGTTGTGGTTGTTCGGCATGAATAAGTTCGACGCCGTCTGCCACTCGCTGGCCACCATCTCGACCGGTGGTTTCGCCACCCATAACGACAGCGTGATGAGCTATGGCCCCGCTATCCAATGGACCATACTGCTCTTCATGCTGCTCTCGGGTATCAACTTCACCCAACTCATCTACGCGCTACGCGGAAAACCGCAGCGGCTGCTGAAGGACGAGGAGACCAAATGGTATGTAGGTGCGTGCCTGATAGCCGGCGTGGTGCTGAGCGCAGGACTGCTCGCGCACACGCATCTCTGGTCGAGTATACGTATCGGCCTGTTCACCGCCGTAGCCACCATCACCAGTACAGGATTTGTGGCGGCTGACTACATGATTTGGCCACCGGTGCTGTGGGTGATCGTCCTATTCCTGATGTTCACGGGTGGTGCTTCGGGTTCCACCTCCGGAGGTCTGAAATGGGTGCGCATCGCTATCTTCGCCAAATCGGCCCATGCAGAGATCAAACGTCGTATCCATCCCAACGCAGTGGTGCCCGTTCGCTTCAACGGCGTGACGATGCGCGAGCAGACAACGAGTAACATCGTGGCGTTCATGTTCTTCTACGCACTCATCATCGGCCTGGCCACCCTATGGTTCTGCGGTTGCGGCATCGGTTTTGACGAGTCGCTGGGCATCGCCGTGTCGATGATCGGCAACGTAGGTGTGTCTATCGGTCAGTGGGGCTCCAGCGGTTGCTACGCCGCCATGCCTGCCGCCGGCAAATGGGTAGCCACCTTCGTCATGCTCATCGGCCGTCTGGAAATATTCACCGTACTGCTGCTGTTCAGTCGTAGCCTCTGGAAGAAATAAAGAGTTAACGAATGAGCGTTTAACGAGTTAACGAAATGAAACCCTCCAGAGTGCTGTTGTTCATCGCTGCTTGTCTGTGCCTGTTGGCCATGCTATGCGTTGTGCTGCCCCACCGGGTGCAGGTGGGTAGTCGTACGCTGCGCTGGCCTACGCTGGGGGAGGTATTCGAGCCTTCAGCCGTCAGAAATCAGCCTTCAGAAGTCAGCATTCAGATTGATACCATCGCTGAGGTGGACACACTGCCCCAGCCTACCGAGCAAATAGTCATTCCCAAGGTGGCTGTGGATTCCGTCTCCGACAGTCGCGTCTTCCTCTCCGCCTTCTATGCCTCGCTCGCAGAGGCGAGCACACGTGCGATACGCGTGGTGCACTACGGCGACAGTCAGATAGAAGAAGATCGCATCACCACCGAGATACGCAAGCACTTGCAAGCCCGCTACGGCGGTGCGGGTGTAGGCATGATGCCACTGGCACAGACGATCCCCAACCGATCGGTGAAGCAGCAGTTGTTCATGAGCGGACGACGGGTGGCGGCTCTGCAAGGTCCGCGACGCTATATGGTCTATGCTCTCCGGCAAGACCAACGGCAGGACGGGCGATACGGTCCCATGGGACAAGTATGCTGGATGGCCGACAGTCTGGTACGCGGTAGCGAAGAGATCACCACCGTCTGCACCCCTACCGACGGCGCACCATACACCCGCTGGCGTGTGCTGGCCGACACCTCGGTGCACTATACGCATCACGGCGACACGATGCACCTGCAGGGACGCGGGGCAGTCTATGGGCTCTCACAAGAAAGCAACACCGGCGTCATCGTAGATAACATCCCCATGCGCGGGTGTCTCGGACTGGTGTTCACCAAGATAGATGCCGGACAACTCAGCCGATTCTATAGCGAGGCTAACGTACGCCTGATCATCATGCAGTTCGGCGGCAATGCCATTCCCTTCAACGAACATCCCGGTACTATCCAAGGTATCGTGAAGGGTCTGCGCGATCAGGTGCGTTACATAAAAGCATGTGCCCCCGAGGCCTCTATCCTCTTTGTCGGACCAAGCGATATGTTGACGCAGATAGACGGCGAATGGCAAACCTATCCAATGGTGCCATATATGGACAGATTGCTCCGTAAGATGGCTCTGGAGGAGGAGATAGCCTATTTCAGTCTCTACCGATGGATGGGAGGCAGCGGAAGTATGCTGCGCTGGCAGGAAGTGGGACTGGCCACCAGCGACGGCGTCCACTTCCTACGCAGCGGTGCCCGCAAAGCCGGCAATGCCATAGTCAATTGGCTGCTGGAGCCAATGGACATTGATGATTGATGATTGATGATTTAAGAATTGGATTTCATTCGCCACATAGTAGGTTTTAATGCAGAGAGTCCGCTGCTGTTCACTCAGTTCTATTTCTGGGCGTTCTTTGCTTTGGTGTTCGCGGGCTTCGCATTGATAATTGGAAATCAAAAATTACCAATTACCAATCACAAATTACACATGAGAAATGTGTACCTACTCTTCGTCAGTTGGTTCTTCTACTATAAGACCAGCGGACTATTCCTGCTGATACTGGCCTTCGTCACGCTGAGCGACTGGCTCATCGCCGGGCGAATCAAATCAGCAATTACCAATCACAAATTACCAATAGCGAAGCTTCTATTGGCACTTTCAGTGACGATAGATTTGGCTCTGCTCTTCTATTTCAAGTATGCGTATTTCTTCACGAACGTCGTCAACGAGTGGTTCGGCACAGACTTTCGGGTGTTTGATATATTCGCATACGTAGGTAACGGTTTTGCTACGGCCGGTCGTTTCTCGGTGGATACGATTGTGCTGCCGGTGGGTATATCGTTCTATATCTTCCAAGTCATCTCCTATACCTGCGACGTATTCCGCCAGAAGATCGAGCCGGTCAGGAACATTCTGGATTTTGGCTTCTACGTTAGTTTCTTCCCCCAACTGGTGGCGGGTCCTATCGTGCGTGCGGAGGAGTTCATCCCCCAACTATACAAACCCTACCACCTGAGCCGCCGTTATTTCGGCCTGGCGGTGTTCTGGATACTCAACGGACTGGCGAAGAAGATCATCCTATCGGACTATCTGGCGGTGAACCTGATTGACCGTGTATTTGACAACCCGCTGCTCTTCTCGGGCTTTGAGAACCTGTTCGCCCTCTTCGCCTACTCGCTGCAGGTGTACGCTGATTTCTCCGGCTATACAGATGTAGCCATCGGTGTTGCATTGCTGATGGGATTTTATCTGCCGATGAACTTCAACTCGCCGTACAAGTCGAAGACGCCTCAGGAGTTCTGGCGGCGCTGGCATATGTCGCTGGGCCGCTGGCTGAAGACTTATCTGTATATCCCGCTGGGCGGTAACCGGCGCATCGGCTTCGGCACCTATTTCTGGTGGTCGCTCATTGCGTTCGTCTCCGCCGCTCTCATCGGATGGTGGTGGCTGCTCATTCCGTTCGGCGTCTTCATGGCGATTGTGGCTGTTCTTAACTCCGCTCTCTTCCGAGAGAAGATGGGAGCAGGCCGATTGAAACTGCTCTATTCGAACCTCAACTCGTTCATCACGCAAGTACTGGGTGGGTTGTGGCACGGCGCGAGTTGGAACTTCGTGCTGTGGGGTGCGATCAACGGTGCAGGTATGATAGTTGAGAAAATCTGGCGTGAGACGGGTTGGCACCTGCGCATGGTGTGCATGACGATGCTGACGGCCTCACTGTTCGCTATCGACCACCTTTGGCCCCTACCCGTCTGGCGGCTCTTTGCCGTATGGTCACTCATCGTCTGGAGCGGAACAGTCATCCGCTACATCTACTGGCTGTGCACACGCAGCCGAGCCGTCAGCCGTCAGCTGTCAGTCGTCAGCAATCATCTTGCCACAGCGTGGGCCATACTGCAGACTTTCGCCTTCATTACCTTCACGCGTCTGTTCTTCCGTTCGAGCAGTAACCTCGATCCCGAGACAGCCAATCGCGTGGCGTGGGAGACGGCAACGAACATGGTGAATCAGATAGGCGGAGCATGGAACAACAGCATCATCCCTGCGTTCGTATGGGAGTACCGCTGGGTGGTGGCGATGTTCGTATTGGGTATGATCATCCACTGGGTGCCGACCAACTGGAAACGGCGTTATCGACTTTGGTTCAGCGCCATGCCTCTCTGGCTGATGGTAGGTGTGGTATGCCTGGCTATCCTCGTCATCTATCAGTTCGTCTCCGCAGAGATGCAACCCTTTATTTACTTTCAGTTTTGAAATTAAAAATTAAGAATTACGAATGACGATAGGAATCACCGGGGGCATAGGAAGTGGCAAGTCCACTATCGCACAGGAGCTGGCGCGTCGCGGGTACAAGGTGTACGACAGCGATGCGGAGGCAAAACGTATCATCGCGCAGCACCGTGAGGTGCAGGCGCAGATACGTGCGCTGCTGGGTGAGCAGTCCTTCGTGGACGGCCGCTACAACACCTCCTACGTCGCCCAACGGGTGTTCGCCGACGAACAACTGCTCCAGCAACTAAACGCCATCGTCCACCCTGCCGTCAGAGAAGAGATCTCAGCCATTAGCCGTCAGTCGTCAGGCTATTTCTTCATAGAAAGTGCTATCTTGCATGAAGCAGGTCTGGACCGCTTGTGCGACTGTATCATCTATGTGGATGCGCCGGAGGACGTACGCATCGCCCGTACGGTGGCGCGTGACCACTGCGAGGCGGCACAAGTGCGGGCGAGGATGAGCCATCAGCAGGGTCAGCCATGCATCTGCCGTCAGCCGTCAGAGCAAAAGAAAACCATCGTCCTCAGGAACGATGGCTCTCAATCGATAGAAGCTCTGGTAGATTGGCTTATTTCACAGCTTTGAAGCTCATGTCCAGGCTCTTGTAGCTATGGGTGAGTGCACCGACGGAGACGAAGTCCACACCCTGGACTGCGTAGTCGCGGATGGTGTCGATAGTGATGCCACCGCTCGACTCGATCTCCATGTGACGGCCAGCCGTCTTTTCCCATGCGCGAATCAGATCCACAGCCTCTTTGGTCTTGGCTGGCGTGAAATTGTCCAGCATGATACGATCGGGTATGTTCGTGGCGAGTGCCTCGCGTATCTCATCGAAATTACGCACCTCGATCTCGATCTTCATGTTGAGGAATCGCTGCGCTTTCTCGGAGTGCTCGGAAGCACCCTTCTCCTTACAATAATCACGTGCACGCGTGAGCGCATTGGTGATGCCACCCGCAAAGTCCACATGGTTGTCCTTCAGGAGGATCATGTCGAAGAGGCCGATGCGATGGTTCATACCTCCACCCATAGCCACGGCTTCTTTCTCCAGATAGCGAAGTCCCGGCGTCGTCTTGCGGGTGTCGAGCACATGGCAACCGGTGTCTTCGATCAGTCGTTGGTACTTATGTGCCGTGGTGGCCACACCCGACATGCGTTGCATGATATTGAGCATGGTGCGCTCAATCTGCAGCAGGCTCAGTTCCTTGCCGTAGACCTTAAAAGCAACATCACCCGGCTTGACATGATCGCCGTCGTGCAGGAACTGCTCGAAACGGCATTCCGGATCGAAATATGCGATGATCTCTTTGGCCACCTCTACGCCGGCCAACACGCCGGTGTCCTTGATGATGAGTTGCTGGCAACCCATCTGGGTAGGCGGAATACAACTGAGCGATGTATGATCGCCGTCGCGTATATCTTCTTCAAACCAGATGGCGATGAGTTTACGTAGTTCTTGCTTATCCATAATAGCTATGATTTTGTTCGTTTGATTTATTCGTGATGATACGGTTCGTTGTGCAGGATCGTCATGGCGCGGTAGAGCTGTTCCACCATGAAGAGCCGGACCATCTGATGGGAGAAGGTCATTCGGCTCAGGCTGATCATGCCCGCTGCGCGATCGTAGACGGCACGGGAGAAACCATACGGGCCGCCTATGACGAAGGTCACATCCCTACCCGACGACATGCGCTTCTGCATATGTGCGGCGAACTCGAGGCTGGTGTACTGCTGTCCGCGTTCGTCCAGCAGCACCAAGTCGGCACCGGCAGGCACGGCCCGGAGGATCAATTCGCCCTCCTGCGTCTTCTGCTGTTCGGCCGTCAGATGTTTGGTTTGCCGCAGTTCGGGGATGACCTGCAGCGCAAAAGGCAGATAATGGCCCAAACGCTTCACGTACTCGCCGATGAGCGCATCCAAGTGCGCATCGGTGGTGCGCCCCACCATGAGCAAGGTCAACTTCATCGAACGCGTATCTTCTGACCTATTTGCAGGATCTTGGTCTCCTTGATACCATTGAGCCGGCAGAGGGCCTTGACCGTCGTACCATATTTCTTGGCGATGCCGCTCAGCGTGTCGCCGCTGCGCACCTTATGGTAGCGCATCGCGGCCTGCTCCGCCCGTTTCTGCTTCATGGCCTTGATGCCGATGACGTATTCGTCGGGATTGCGCAACTGACCGGTGGTGAAGTCGATGAACGAGGCGGGGTCCATAGCCTCACCCAGATAACGAATCTCGAAGTGGAGGTGGCTACCGGTGGAGCGGCCCGTGTTGCCGCCAAAGCCCAGCAAGTCGCCGGCCTTCACACGTTCGTACTCATCGGCCATCGGACGGCTCATATGTCCGTAGATCGTCTCCAGCCCGTTGTCATGACGTACCACTACATAGTAGCCATAGCCGCGGGGGTCCCAGCCTACGATACGTACCTGTCCGTCCCATGCAGAACGGATGCTATCGCCTATCTGCACCTTGATGTCCGTTCCCTTGTGCATGCGATAACGGCGCCAGCCGTACGAACTCGTCACATAGCCCGGGTGCGGCAGACGGAAGCCTGCCAGAGGGATGTGCACGTCGTCCTTCAGACTGTCGAACAGTGCACCGTAGGGGTTGACGCGTTCGTCGGTCCATATATGCCGATAGATACTGTCGGCAGGGTGATGGTTCATCAGCGCTGTGTCGCCCAGCATGAACTGCGGTGCGATCTTATACATGACATCGCCGTCCTTGGTGCGGACGATGATCTTACGCGGCAGCAAGTCCAAGTCGCAACCGAGGATAAGGGTATCGTGGGCGAAAAGGCCTGCCAGACACTCAGGCAGCTGGCCGACGCGAACGTCCAGATCGTCTATTTCCTCCAGTTCGTCACCGCTATCGATGGCAGCAGAGTCGAGAGGGGGATTGAGTTGCAAGTCCTCGTTGAAGATATTATCTGCTCTTAATGGAAGCAGAAACACAAGAAGCAAAAGCCCGATAGATGTAATATAACGCATATGATAACTAATAGTAAGATGATGATACCTAAGGCCAACAGCAGTTTCTGCCAACTTTTCATTCCTTTTTTCGTCTGGATGAGCGGGAAAGACACCTGTTCGGTCAGGGTGCGTCCGAAAGGCACAGAGATGATGGCATCGGCGTTGACGGCCCAGCCGTTGGCGTTGAGCACGGGAGCCAGATTGCGACGGCGCAGCTTCATGTACGCCATGATCATACTCGGTCCGCTGATGAGCAGCAAAATGCCCACAAAGACGAGTATCTGTTGCCACCAGGTGAGGGTAATCCATCCCTTGGCGACACTCACGAGCATCGTACCGATCATACCCAAAGCCATGCCAATGGCAGCGAAGATACCGGCGAACTTGGCGATATCGAATGCCGGCTTCTGTGCCGCTTCTCCTTCGGGTTTGAGGGTGGCGTTTTCGGCCTTTGCGGTCATGTCGTCGAAAGCCTTGGCATCTTTCTCAGCCGCCGACTTGTTGATCTTCTCCTGAATCCAATTGCCGAACTTGCGGTAGGGTGTCCAGAAGGCCTGACGGATGGATATAGGGTTGTCGATGATCTTGGTGACCGTAGCATCGTAGTCGAGTCCGGCATTGTCGTAGAACACGGCATTCTTGCCCACGCTCAGGTTCTTCACCTCGCCTTGGGTCATGGCAGCCACTATATGTGCCGTCTTGCCGGTCTTCTTGTTCTCGCAGTTGCAATAGAGCAGATACATGCCGCTGAGCGGAGCCTGTATGTCATGCTTCTGCAGATCGTTGACGCGAATACAGAGGTGGCAGGCACGCTGATCGATGATGAGTGTACCGGCCTGGAACGAAGCCTTGGTGTCGTCGTTGCCATCATAGAAATCCTCGAAGCAAATGAAGTTACGCAGCAAGCGGTAGAAATCGCGGTGGAGCAGCAGCAGTTTCTTAAGCGGCATGAATTCCGCTTGCGCAGCCTCCAGTGCCTCGGCGTCGGCGGTCTCAGCAGCCGCCTTAGCTGCCTCGTAATCAGCAATCTGCTTGCCCATAGCGAGGAAGTCTTTCTCCTTCATGCCCGGCTTCGGTGCGTCCTCGGGGATGAGTGCGAGTCCGAGTTTCTGCAGTTTCTCTTGCTCGAAATAAGCGGCATACTCCGCCTGCTTTGCCTTGTAGGCAGCCATGACATCGGCCTCGAGGGGTGCATCGGGCACTGCAGTCGGTTCGATGCTGATGGCAGCCAGCGCGGCCTCTACGTCCGCCAGAGCGACCTCGGCTTTGTCGGCCGCCACCCTTTTCGCCACGGCAGCGATGCTCTCATCAGCGATGTTGTCGATGGCAATCTCGTCCTTCTGAAGCATCAAGCTCTCGGGGTCCTTCAGTGCGGCGCAGAGCCACTCGGAGGTAGCCACCACCTCCTTGAGACGCAACTTGCTGTCGCCGTCAATGTCCATCAGGCGAAGCGACTCCTCACTGATCTCCAGACCACTTACCGGACAGGAGAGTACGGTCCACATTTTCTTGTCCAACTCGCCCAGATGGCGAATGTCCTCGCCCGAGTGGATACGGACGCGTGTTACGTTGCCTATCGTGGCAAACGTCCATTGGTAGTTACTCATTATATAGTTGTGTTTGTGTATAAATTCGTTAGCGTTCATCGGGGACCCCGAAACCTTTGCGGCTGCTGTCGCGTTCGGCACTCTCGGAAACGGACTGAATCAAAGATTCATTATATTCCTCGAGGCCTCCGCTCTCCCCACTGAACGCGCTTCGTTAGCGTTCATCGGGGACCCCAAAACCTTTGCGGCTGCAAAGGTACATCTTTTTTCTGACATATGCAAATTTACGAGTAAAAATTTATAAAAATTCACGGGGACTTGCATATGTCAGAAAAAAGCAGTATTTTTGCAAGGAAAATCCGGAATAGTGCGATAGAGGATGCTGGAGGATTTTATCATAGGCAGGATACGCGCTGAGTTGCCGTTTGAGCCGAACAGCGAGAAAGAGGGTTTGCTACAAGCCCTCGGTCGTTTTCTGGTGTCCAGAGACGAACGCAAGGCCTTCATCCTCCGCGGTTATGCGGGTACGGGTAAGACCAGCGTGGTGAGTGCGTTGGTACGTGCGATGGCCGGACTGAAGCAGCCCTGTGTATTATTAGCACCGACGGGCCGCGCTGCCAAGGTGCTGAGTCATTATTCCGGAGCACCCGCCTACACCATCCATAAGTGTATCTACCGCCAGCAGCAGTTGGGTATGGAGGCCTTCAGTCTGGGTCAGAACATCCGCCGCAATGCCTTGTTCATCATAGATGAAGCATCGATGCTGAGCGGTCAACATGACGGCAGCGGTTTCGGTAGCGGTTGTCTGCTGGATGATCTGGTTAAATACGTGTACAACGGCATGGGGTGCAGTATGCTACTGCTGGGCGACGATGCGCAATTGCCTCCTGTGGGCAGCGTGAACAGTCCGGCGCTGAATGAGGAGATATTGAGGGGTTATGGGTTACAGGTGACGGGTTATAGGTTACAGGAGGTGGCTCGTCAGGCGCTGGACAGCGGAATACTAAGCGAAGCGACGAGAATACGGAAAGCACTTTCAGCCATCCGCCATCCGCATTCAGCTGTCCGTATTCAGCCGAACGGTGCGGATATCATCCAAGTGCCGGGAGAGGAAGTGATCGAGACGCTGGAAGCGAGTTGGCGTGAGGCGGGTGCGGAAGAGACGCTGATCATCACGCGCAGCAATCGGATGACGAACCTATACAATCAAGGTGTGCGTGCACGGGTGCTATGGAAAGAAGATGAGTTGTCGAACGGCGATCGCGTGATGGTAAGCAAGAACAATTATTTCTGGGCGCAAGAGTACGAGGATCTGGATTTCCTTGCCAACGGCGACATGCTGGAGATAGAACGGCTTACCAACATACACGAGATGTACGGTTTTCGGTTCGGCAAGGCCAGTCTGCGCTCAGTGGACTACAACTGGGAGATCGATGCGCTCGTCTGGCTCGACACGCTGACGACAGACAGTCCGGAGGCCAACTACGCGCTGCAGAAAGAGCTCTTCGCCCGCGTAGCCGAAGACTATCCGGAGATACGGAACAAGAAAGAGCTGGTGAAGAAGATATACGAATCGCCCTACTACAACGCGCTGCAGATACGCTATGCGTATGCCGTGACCTGCCATAAGGCGCAAGGCGGCCAGTGGCGGCACGTGTATATCGATCCGGGCTTAACGAGTGAAGGAGTGAACGAGTTGACGGGCAGTGAGCGATTAGAATACATGCGTTGGCTCTATACCGCCGTGACGCGTGCCACAGAAAAAATCTTCCTTTTGCGATAATTTTCTATAAAAATATAGAAAAGTTTGCATATGTCAGAAAAAAGCAGTAAATTTGCACGCAAATTTGGCAAAAACAAACAAACAATCTAAATTTATACAAACAATGCAAATCAATTTTCTTCGCACCCTGGGTGCGATCTTGATGGCGGGATGTATGCTGACGAGTTGCCACTCGGATATTGATCTGGGCAACGTCGATTCGTCAGCCGAAGTACAAATGGGTCTTGTATTGCCCATCGGTACGTTTAAGGCCACCATCGGTGACTTCCTAGGCGATGCCGACAACATCTACATCGCCGACACGCTGGACAGCAAGGGCTTGCTGGTTTGGCGCAACACCTACGCTATCGAGCGTTCGTTCGCAAAGTTCAACTTGGAGGACTACGTGACTCACCCGCCTAAGTTCGAACTGAACGTGTATGACAACCTGCAGGCCAAGCATGCCATCGGTCCGGACGGTAAGATCACGGGTATCGGTCGTCAGGACACACTGCACTTCGCTATTCCTATCAAGCTGAATGGTGTGAACAGTCCGGATGTAGCCCACCGTATCGACAGCGCCCTGATCGACAAGGCACGTTTCACCTCGCTGATCACCCAGCATAACCTGCCGCTCGAATGGGAGTGGATAGACAGCGTACAACTGATACTGGGTGACCGCGTGCGTCGTCCAAGCGGTAACGTGATGACCGTGTACACCAAGGAGGCTCCCGTCGTCGATGACTACGGACAGGACATCAACACCGATGTAGAAGCCTTCACGCTGAACATGATGAAGAACAGCAATCCTGCCCACTATTGGGACTATACGAACAACAACGTAGTGGACTCGCTGACCTTCTACATCGACTTCCTCTTCACCATACCGGCGGGCAGACAAGTCACGATCCCGAGCGATGCGGAGTTCAAATACGATATGAAGATCAAGTTCATCAAGTATATCGCCATGTGGGGTAATTTCCGTCCTTCGGACGACATGTCAGCCGAAGCGGAAGAAGACCTGAGCGAGAGCTGGAAAGAACTGGAGTTCCTGCGTACCAGCAGCCTACCCTTCTCGGATCCGGACGTAAAATCAAATATCTACACCCAGGTAGCCGGAGCGATGACGCTGACAGGCAAATACCTGTATATCAAGGACAAGGACGATGTGAAGCACTACGCTACCTTCAACGGCAGTCACGAACGTCCGACGGTCACCTTTTATCCGGGTACTATGAGTCCGCACTCGCTGGACCCGCACACCAGTCCGATCGGTGCGGTGAGCGACGACATGTGGATGATCTTCAACAAAGATGCGGACAAGGGTTGTATCGACAAGCTCTTCTACAACATGCCGCAACGTATCGGCTATAAGTTCGCTGTCGATTTCGACTATCAAGTAACGCCGCAGATCCGCGTGACGCCTAACGATACAGTCCGCGTAGAGGCTGACTGCCGTCTGCCGCTGATCTTCAACAAGGGCGTACAGGTGGTTTACTACGACACGCTAAAGGATGTGAACCTGAGCGCATACACCATCGACTCGATCATCAGCGATATCAAAGAAGTGGACTCGGTGAAGACCTCTGACGTTGCTATCGTGATGAAGGCGGAGAGCACCATCCAGTTGCCCGTCAAGGCCTCAATGCGTTGCTACGACGCCAAGGGACAGATCGTGATGGACCCCGACTCGACAGATCAGCCGCTGCTGTTCTTCCCTGCCGACACCGTGTTCATCAATCCGCCTTCGTTCATCACCACCGGTGGTATCACCATCCCGGACACGCTAAATCCAGGTAGGACCTCGATGTACGGCCGACTGACCAAGAGCAAACTGGCTGTGCTGCCGCAGATCAAGACCATCATCTATACGACGATCATCGACGATGAATCGATGGCCCACATCTTCCGTGAGAACCCGAACTTCCGTTCGCGTATCACCAAGGACGAGAAACTGTCAATCAAGATAGGTATGACGGCGAACATCGATGCCTATCTGAATCTGAACAATAAAAACGACAACAATAAATAAGGAGGGCTGAACAATGAAAACGACCAAACGATTTTTCTTAGCAGCCCTCGTGGCGATGATGAGTATGAGCGCAGTGGCTCAACAGGTGAACACCCTGTTCTTCCTGGAGAACGCCCCGATGCGCCATACGCTCAACCCTGCCTTCCAACCCGTGAGCCGTGGGTTTATCAACTTCACCCCGCTCGGCTGGATGAGTATCGGCATGGGTAACAACTCACTGATGATGAGCAACATCTTCCGTTACGATCCCGCGACGGGCAAGACTATCATCATCCCGCTTCACCCCAAAGGCGACAAACAGGCCTTCCTAGGTGCGCTCAAGAGCATGACCCTGATGGACGCCGAGATGACGCTGGGCTTGCTGAACATGGGCTTCCGCATCAAGGAGAACGGCTATCTGACCATCGGCTTCAACGAGCGCATCGAGTCCGGAGGTACGCTGCCTAAGTCGCTGTTCAACTTCGCCCTGAACGGCGGTATGACCAACCTGACCCCCGGCGAGAGAGCCAGCTACGACCTGTCGGGTCTGAGTAGCGGCGGTTCGGCCTACACCGAGATAGGCGTTGGCTACAGCCATAAGATCAACGACCAGTGGACCGTCGGTGGAAAACTGAAGTTCCTGCTCGGCCAGATGGATATGCGCGTGAGCGGTAACGGACTGGGTCTGACCAGTTACAACCCTGATTCACTGCTGCTCCGTGGCAACCTGGATGTACAAATGGCCGGTCCGATCAACTACGACAAGTTGCCGGAGATAGACGGACGCAAGGTAAAGGATATAGCCAAAGACCTGCACTTCGACGATCTGATTTCCAACAACATCGGTAAGCTGCTGACGCCGAGCGGTTACGGTGCTGCTATCGACCTCGGTTTCACCTACAAGCCCATCGAGCAACTGCAGATCAGTGCAGCCGTCAACGACCTCGGTTTCATCTATTGGACCAACGCCCGCAAATATACGGGTGCCGTGGATACCACCTTCACCGGCGTAGGCGTGATCAACTATAGCGATGATTGCTGGAAGGACGCAGACGGCAATTTCTCCGGACAAAAAGTGCTGGATTCCGTATTCAACAGTCTGCCGGGCCTGGTCAATAGCATCACGATGCACAGCGCCGGTAGCGGTTACGCCAAGATGATCTCGGCACGCATGAACATCGGCCTGGACGCTAATTTCTGGGAGAACCGCGTAGGCGTAGGTATCCTCTCGGCCACCCGTCTCTACAACGCACGTATATATGAAGAAGTGACCATCGGTGCGGCTTTCCGTCCGTTCAATTGGCTCAACCTGGCAGTCAGCTACTCGCTGATGAACAACGGTCAGTACAGCAATATCGGTGCAGGTCTGAGCATCATGCCCTACGACGGCGTGAACATGACCCTGGCGATGGACTATATCCCCACCAGCTATGCTGCCATCCCAAATACGAACAAATACTTCCTGCCGACGAAAGCCAAGATGCTGAATGTAGCCCTGGGCTTCTCCATCTGCTGGGGTTCGAACCGCAAGGATAAGGATAAAGACGGCGTATGGGACAAACTGGATATGTGTCCGAATACGCCGCGTGGCATCGAGGTGGATATACACGGTTGTCCGTTTGACGAGGACAACGACGGTGTGCCCGATTATCTGGATCACTGCCTTGGTACGCCGGAAGGCGCCATCGGTCAGGTGGATTCGCTGGGTTGCGAATTGGATACGGACGGCGATGGTGTACCCGACTGGCGTGACCGCTGCCCCGACACGCCTAAGGAGGCTATCGGTAAGGTGGATTCACTGGGATGCCCGCTCGATACCGACGGCGATGGCATACCCGATTATATGGATGAGTGCGGCGAGACACCTGAGGCTGCATACGGCAGAGTGGATGAGAAAGGTTGTCCGCTGGATACCGACGGCGACGGCATTGCCGACTATATGGACGAGTGTGCTAACACGCCTGCCGAGGCCGGCGTAGCCGTAGACGCGAAGGGTTGTCCGCTGGATACCGACGGCGACGGTGTAGCCGATTACCAGGATCATTGTCCGAACACGCCGGCAGCAGCCATCGGTCATGTTGACACGAATGGTTGCGAGCTGGATAGCGACGGCGACGGTGTACCCGACTACATGGACGAGTGTCCGCTGGTAGAAGGAACACGCGCTAACAAGGGTTGTCCGGAAGTGAAACGTGAGGTTCGCAAGCTGCTGCAGAAAGCTATGCAAGGTATCGAATTCGAGACCGGCAAGGCTGCTATCAAGAAGAAATCGTTTGCTCTGCTTGACGAGATAGCCACTATCTTCATCGAGAACAGCAACTATATGATCGAGATCCAAGGTCACACCGATAACACCGGTAAGGCCGAGGTGAACAAGCGCATCTCGCAGCAACGTGCGGAAGCCGTGAAGAAATACCTGGAGAAGAAGGGTGTGGACGCCAGCCGTATGACCGCTGTGGGCTACGGTCAGGATGAACCTATCGCAGACAACAAGACTGCTGCAGGTCGTCAGAAGAACCGCCGCGTAGAGTTCAAGATCAGTTTCGAGGAAGTACACTACGAGACCGTTCTGGACCACGCTGATCCGAAGCCGGAACAACAACCGGAACAAACACAGGCTGAATAAGCCCATATGGGTGGCGGCTTTGATCGGCCGCCACCTAACAAGACTAAATTACTAACTAAAAAAATCACAATTTATGGGACGCGCATTTGAATATCGCAAAGCAACCAAACTGAAAAGATGGGGACACATGTCCCGCACATTTACCAAACTGGGAAAAGAAATCACTATCGCAGCCCGCGAGGGCGGACCGGATCCCGACTCCAACCCGCGTCTGCGTGCATTGATCCAACAATGTAAGCGCGAGAACATGCCGAAGGATAATATCGACCGCGCCATCAAGAAGGCGACCGATAAATCGTCGGAGGGCTACAAGGAGATCAACTACGAGGGATACGGACCGCATGGTATCGCTATCTTCGTGGAGACTGCCACCGACAACCACATGCGTACAGTGGCTAACATCCGCTCCTACTTCACCAAGTTCGGCGGCACACTCGGCACACAGGGCAGCCTGCAGTTCCTCTTCGACCGCAAGGCATGCTTCACCGTGACGATGAAGGACGGCATCGATCTGGACGAACTCGAACTGGAACTGATTGATTTCGGCGTAGAAGAATTAGGCGTGGATGAGGAGGAGAACACCATCGTCATCTATTCGGACTTCAACGAGGCCATCAATATGCAGAAATATCTGGAGGAGCACGGCTTTGAGATCCAAGCTATGGAGTTCGTTCGTATCCCTAACGATACCAAAGAACTCAGCGATGAACAACGCGAGTCGGTACAGAAACTCATCGACAAGATCGAGGAAGACGAGGACGTACAAAACGTGTTCACAAACATGGCGGAGTGACGTTTAACGTTTAGCGATTAACGTTTAGAGATGATTATCTCCGATTATTTTAAACTAACAGAACGTCAGGCTGAGCAATTCGCTCAGCTTGACGCACTTTATCGCGACTGGAACAGCAAGATCAATGTGATCTCTCGTAAGGACATCGACAACCTGTACGAGCACCATGTGCTCCACTCGCTGGCGATCGCCAAACTACTGCCCTTCCAACCGGGTACGACAATCATGGACGTAGGCACCGGTGGCGGTTTTCCCGGCATCCCACTGGCCATCCTCTTTCCGGAGTGCCAGTTTTTGCTGATCGACTCGATCGGCAAGAAGATCAAGGTGGCTACCGAGGTGGCGCAAGCCCTTGGGCTGACGAATGTGGTTTGCAAGCAGGAACGCGCGGAGGAAGAGAAGCAGAAATTCGACTTTGTCGTCAGCCGTGCCGTAATGCCCCTACCCGACCTCGTAAAACTGGTACGAAAGAATATATCGAATAAGCATCGTAATGCTGTTCCCAACGGACTGGTGGTGCTGAAAGGCGGCGACCTGAAAGACGAACTGGCACCATACATAAAAAGCGCGGAAGTAACGCCTTGCAGCAATTACTTCCGCGGTGAGTGGTTTACCACGAAGCAGGTTATCTACCTACCTATGTAAGATTATTTGATTTCCTTGACGGGAATACCATCGCGTTCGAGCAAGGCATTGATTGTCGGTTCGCCGCCACGGAAACGGAGGTACAGATCCATCGCACGCTCGGTGCCACCCTTCTCAAGGATATTCTCGCGGAAACGCTTAGCGGCCTTCTTATCGAAGATTGTGCCGCTTTTCTTTTGTGCCTGTTTGAATACAGAGAACGCATCGGCATCCAGCAGTTCGGACCACTTGTAGCTATAGTAACCAGCTGCATATCCGCCAGAGAAGATATGCGTAAAGGCGCAACACATCTGCGTACCCGGTACCGTAGGCAGTACCTGAACGGATGCCATAGCTTGGTCGCTGAAACGTACGACCGACTCCACCGTGCCGATAGTAGGATTGACCTCAAAGGGTTTCTCCAGCGAGTGCCAACTCATATCCAGATAGCCGAAACTCAACTGGCGTACGCACGCATAGGCGGCATGATAGGTCTGCGAGGCATGCATCTTGTCCAGCAACTCCTGCGGCAGTGCAGCTCCGGTCTCGTAATGCTTAGCAAAAGTATCGAGGAACTCTTTCTCATCGATAAAGTTCTCGTTGAACTGAGAAGGCAGTTCCACAAAATCACGCGGTACGTTGGTTCCGCTTTGCGCCGCATACTGGCAACGCGTGAGCATGCCATGCAGGGCATGACCGAACTCATGCAGGAAAGTACGCACCTCGTCGTAGGTGAAGAGAGCCGGCTTTTCTAGTCCTGAGAAGTTCTCGCCTGCGGCTTCGGACTTCACAGGCCTTGTGAAGTTCATGACATTCACAATATGCGGACGATGGTCTTTCTTGCCCGTCATGTATTGCGGCTGGAAATCATTCATCCATGCACCACCGCGCTTACCATCCCGCGGATGGAAGTCGGCGTAGTACACCGCGAGGAACTTACCCTTCTCGTCAAACACCTCGTAGGCAGTTACCTCAGGGTGGTAGACTTGGATCTTCTTGTTCTCCTTGAAGGTGAGGCCATAGAGCCGTTTGGCGAGGCCGAACACACCCTGCTTAACAGCCTCCAGTTCGAAGTACGGACGCAGGTCATCATCTCTGATGGCATATTTCTCCTGTTTGAGCTTCTTGCTATAATAACTCCAGTCCCAAGGCTGGATATGTGCGGCATAGAAACCGTGAGCGTGAGCATATTCCTCCAGCTCCTTTACCTCAGCCTGCGCAGCCGGCATATACGCCTCGCGCAACTCATCCAGCAGTTTGTACACATTCTCAGGCGTCTCGGCCATAGTCTTGTAGAGCGATTTCTCTGCGTAGTTCTTCTTGCCGAACAGATGCGCCAGCGCCAGACGTGTGTTGACAATCTCTACGATGATCGCAGTGTTGTCGAACTCACCGCCCACGCACTTACCCGCATTGGCCAGATAGAGTTCGCGACGGATGTCACGGTTGTCCAGGTCTTGCATCACGGGGATAGTGGTGGTAGGTTTGAGGTTGAGCAACCAGCCTTCCAGACCTTTCTTCTCCGCATTACTACGTAGCATAGCCTTGGTGTCGTCATTCAGTCCTGCCAGCAGTGCTTCGTCGGTGATGAGCATCGTCCAGGCGTTGGTGGCCTTCAAGACGTTTTGGCCATACTGGAGCGTGAGTTGGCTCAGTTTGGCAGTCAGCTCGCGATAGGTCTGCTTGTCCTCCGGCGAGAGGTTGGCACCGTTGTTGGCGAACGACTCGTAGATATCCTCCAGCAGTTTCTGCTGTGCCTTGTTGAGTTTGAGTTTTGCCCGCTGGTCATACACCGCCTTGATACGCTGGAACAGTTTTTCGTTCAGACGAATCGTGGAACTGTACTCGGACATTTTCGGACTCAATTCCAATTCAATCTGCTGAATCGAGTCGTTGGTCTCAGAGTGGGTAAGGTTATAGAAACAACCTGCTACTACAGTGAGCAATTCACCGGATTTCTCATACGCCTCGATAGTATTGGCGAAAGTGGGTGCAGCGGGGTTGTTGACGATAGCGTCAATCTCCTCGAGTCCCTGCTTCATCGCCTCCTCAAAGGCCGGCATGTAGTGCTCAGCATAGATCTCGTTGAACGGATAGGTGCCATGAGGCGTCTTCCAATGCTTGTAGTCGAAGAAAGGATTCGTAGCTGCTGTTGCTACCATCGTAGTGGCCAGTGCCATAGTAAGAAAGAGATTTCTCATTTATGATTTCAAATTTCGGATTTATGATTTCTTATTTTTTCCGCAGCAGATTGATGTCACCGGACAGATTATAGATACCTAGGGAACCATCAGTAGGATCCGTACCGGCATCGGTACCGCGTGCGCGGATCACATAGTAGTACGCGCCTTCGGCGGCGTTGCGTCCGTTGATGGTACCATCCCATCCCTTGGCGGGATCGGTGGACTCATACACCTGTTTTCCCCAGCGGTTGTACACCCATATATGAAACTCCTTGAGCGAACGATAGGACACGCGGAACTCATCATTCTGGCCGTTGCCGTCCGGGGTGAAGACATTCGGCACCGCCAGATACGACTCAGCGATGCTCACCTTCACCACCGACGAATCAGAGGTGCACTCGTTGTTGTTGACCAGGCACACTACGCGATAAGTACCGGGTTCGTTGAACGTATAGCGTAGGTCGCGATCATGACGTGTGACCAGCAGCGTCGTGGTGTGGTAGACACGCCAAGTGTAGAACAACACGGCGGGCGTAGGATTGCTATAGAAAGCCACCTCCAGTGGTCCGCTATACTCGGAACCGGCTATCAGCGTCTGACTCGTCGGACGATTACGCTCATTGGATTTCTCGCCCTCTGTACCACGCGTAGTGGCGATCGAGGTCAGCTCCATTTTCACTGCTTTCACCTCCTCTGCCGTCAGTTGCGCAACTATGCAGGCAGAGTCGAGTCCGAGTTCGCTACGCAGCGCGGCATCGTAGCAGAGCGTGATGGGCGTCGCGCCATGGAGCGGCGGCAGGAAGAGGGTGCTCTTCAGCGTACCGTTCTGTTGGGCAGCAGAGTCCACCCACGCCTCGGTATTCCATGCCAGGGCATTGTAACTGATCTGATAGGTATGTTCACCGGACAGGTCACCCGTCACGTGCAAGACCGTGGCATCACAGGTCGGTTCGATGGTGAAAGCCAAGTCGTTGATAGCATGATACAAGGTCACGCGGAACGTACTTCCCGCAGCCCGATACACTCCTTCGTCCGGCCATATCTCATCGGTATTGGAGGCGTATATCGAACCGTCGGCGTTATACCAATTGATATTACCGATGGTGGAGCGCAAATGGATCTCATCGCGGAACACGAAGGTCGTGTCGTGACCTTTCACCTGCTGCGCAGCAACGCCTACGCACACAACATCTGCGGCGTATGCGCATGCTACAACAAGCATTAAAAGCGCTATTAGAAATGATCTGCGCATTACTTGTTCACTTGGAAGCGGGTGTTACCGTTCACGAGGAAGTCCACGATCTGCTTAGCGGCCGCAATTCCGGCATTGATGTTTGCCTCGGCCGTCTGTGCGCCCATCTTCTTTGGCGTTGCGAAGTAGCGGCCTTCGAAGAGTGTGCGGAACTTCGCATCGGCTACCGGCATAATATCCGTCATATACTTCAAGTCAGCACGCTCTTGCATGAGGGCGATCAGACCTTCCTCATCAATGACTTCTTTGCGTGCGGTATTGACCAGCACACCACCCTTCGGCATGAGGTTGACGAGGTCATGGTTGATGCTGTTCTTCGTCTCTGCGGTAGCAGGGATGTGCAGACTGACAACATCGCAGGTCTTGTATAAGTCCTCTGCGCTGTGCAACGGGTGTACGTTGGCTGCTGTCATCGCCTCGTCGGGGCAATAAGCGTCATAGGCATATACCTCCATGCCGAAGCCCTGCGCGATGCGCACTACATTACGGCCTACATTTCCGAAGGCATGAATACCCAGCTTCTTGCCTTTGAGCTCCGTGCCGGACGTGCCGTTGTACAGATTACGCACGGCAAAGACCATCAGACCAAGCGCCAGTTCTGCCACCGCGTTGCTGTTCTGCCCCGGGGTGTTCATCGCTACAACGCCATGCGAGGTAGCGGCGTCCAAGTCGATGTTATCGTAGCCGGCACCGGCACGAACGACGATCTTTAGTTTCTTGGCTGCGTCCAGCACTGCGGCGTCCACGACATCCGAACGGATGATGAGTGCCTCGGCGTCTGCCACAGCCTCCAACAACTGGGCTTTGTCTGTATATTTCTCCAAGAGAGCCAGTTCATATCCTGCGCCCTCTACCACTTCACGAATGCCATCCACAGCCACTTTCGCAAAGGGTTTTTCTGTTGCAACTAAAACTTTCATAATTTAAAATTAATTTTAAATTCTGGAGCTTCGGCGTCGTCGAGTTGCGTAAGCCAGCTTACACTCGACTAGCACGAACCTTCATATTTAATGTAATTTCTCATATTCCTTAATGCAATCCACCAACGCCTGCACGCCTTCGAGGTCCATGGCGTTGTAGCAGCTGGCGCGGAAACCGCCTACGAGACGATGGCCCTTAATACCTACCATACCTTTGGCGGTAGCGAACTTGAAGAAGTCGTCCTGCAGGTCTGCATACTCGGGTTTGAACACGAAGCATATATTCATACGCGAGCGGTCCTCCTTCTTGGAGATCGTCGGCATGAACAGCTTTGATTCGTCGAGGCACTTGTAGAGCAAGTCTGCTTTGGCTTTGTTGCGTGCCTCAATCCACTTCACGCCACCATTGGCCTTAAGCCAGCGCAGTGTGAGGACTGCGGTGTAAACCGGCAGTACAGGAGGTGTGTTGAACATCGAACCGCCGTCGATATGCGTCTGGTAGTTGAGCATCGTCGGTATATAACGGCTCACCTTACCGAGGCACGACTCCTTGATGATGACGAAAGTGACGCCAGCAGGCGCAAGGTTCTTCTGCGCACCACCGTAGATGATGTCATATTGACTCACGTCGATCGGACGGCTGAGGATATCCGAACTCATGTCGGCTACCAGAGGTACATTACCCTTCTTCTTGTAGATCTCCGCCAACTTCTCGTCGTTGATCTCGGTACCGAAGATGGTATTATTGGTGGTAATATGGAAATAATCGGCATCCTGCGGTATTTCGTAATCGGTAGGAATCGAATCGGTGCTGGCTGCCACTTCGATGGCTTCACCGAAGCCTTTGGCTTCCTTCAAGGCCTTCTTGCTCCATACGCCGGTGTTGAGGTAAGCAGCTTTGTGCTCCAACATATTGAACGGCACCATGCAGAACTGCAGGCTGGCACCGCCACCGAGGAACAGCACACGATAGCCTTCGGGCACGTTAAGCAATTCCTTTACCAACGCTTCCGCTTCGTCCATGACGGGTTGGAAATATTTCGCACGGTGGGAAATCTCCAGGACAGAAAGACCCTCGCCCTGAAAATCGATAACAGCCTCAGCCGTTTGCTTGATCACTTCTTGCGGCAGGATGCTCGGTCCTGCATTAAAATTGTATTTTTTCATAATGTATATGGGTTAAATCTTTTCCATTGTGTTGAACGGATGACGGGCAGCGTGGCAGCCGGTGCCTCCGTCGGTTGTTGGGTCATATGCATCGCCATCGCTACGGCAGCCAACTCATCTTCACTCGTTTCCGGCTTCGGCAGCAGATGCTCGGGGACAGGTTTACCCGCCTTGCGCATACGCTCCACCAGATCCTTGTTGAACTGCTCCTTGGCCAGGCCGGACTTGTACTCGCGGTACTGCTTGTCGTGCATGGCAAACTCGAACAGCTCCTCATCGTCCTGTCCGCGATCCCAGCCGAGCTCTTTCATCTCCTTGATGTACTGCGGCAGCACGTTCGGATAGAGTTTCTGCGGGTCGTCGGTGTAGAACTCCATGCCTTTCTCCTTGGCCAGTTCGATGATCTCCGGAGCCAACTCGCCGGGCAGCTTACCGGACTTACCGAGTATCATGCCCCACATAGCGGGATCCATACGGGTGAAGTCTTTCTCGCCCATCGAACGGCTGAACAGGTTCATCAGCGCGGCGTTCTTCACGTACTGACTGAACGGAGTTACGAGACACGGAGTTCCCAACATCGGCCATATACGCTGTACTTCGTCGAAGAGCTGAACGAGCAGTTCGTCTTCTGAGAGTTCAGGCTCACCTTTCTTCTTGAGGTTCGCATTGATGGCGGCGTGCATACCTTTGAGGTCAGCCATGAGGCTACCCATCATACCACCCGGCAGGCCACAGCCGACGAGCAATGAAGTCATCAGCGCGTTCTTCGGGTCAATCCAGTAACCGAGGAAATCATCGATGAACTCCTGCGTGAGTTTGCGTGCCTCCATGTAGGCTTTCATATTGATGTCTTTGACAAGGAAACCGGCATCGCGCATCATCGCCTGGATAGTGATGACATCCGGGTGCACCTTACCCCAACTGAGCGGTTCGATAGCCACGTCGAACACGTCACCACCGGCTTTTGCGATCTCCAGCATAGACGCCACCGAGAAGCCGGGGCCTGTATGGCCGTGGTACTGGATGATGATATCCGGGTGTTTCTCCTTGATAGCCGCTACGATGACGCCCAACATATGCGGACGACCGATACCGGCCATATCCTTCAGACAAATCTCTTGCGCACCGCCAGCAATGAGTTGCTCGGCGAGGTTGATATAATACTCGGCATTGTGCACCTTCGAATAGGTGATACACATGGTGGCCTGCGCGGTCATACCTGCTTCCTTCGCCCATTTGATGGACGGGATGATGTTACGCGGGTCGTTCAAGCCGCAGAAGATACGGGTGATGTCCGTTCCTTGGGCGTGCTTTACCTTATACATCAGCTGACGCACATCTGCCGGCACGGGGTTCATACGTAGTGCGTTCAGACCACGATCCAACATGTGGGTCTTGATACCCGCCTCGTTGAACGGCTTGCAGAAAGTACGAACGGCCTGGTTGGGGTTCTCGCCGTACAGCAAGTTCACCTGTTCCGAAGCACCGCCGTTAGTCTCCACGCGATCGAAGCAACCCATGTCAATGATGACGGGTGCTACGCGTGCCAACTGATCTTTACGCGGTACATAACGTCCGCTACTCTGCCACATGTCGCGGTAGACAAGGGAGAATTGAATTTCTTTTTTCATATCTTAGATTCCAAATTTTTCTTTCATGGTCGGATTGCCGTACGTGAGACGTTTGATGGTCACGTCGTCCAGCTTCTTATCCGCCTGATTGAGGTTGTCGCCTGATTTAATGAGGTTCTCGCGCACCTTGGTCAGGTGGGCGATGGTCTTGTCTATCTCGTCGATCGCATCGGAGAAACGCTCGTTGGCCAAGCGCACGTTGCGGGCAAATCCCTCCTTGAATGTATTGAGTTTCTCCTCGAAATGGGTCACATCTATCTGCTGGGCCTTGACGAGTGCCAGCTCCCGCTTGGCATCCAGGCTCTTGCGGCTGGTCTGCGTCAGCAACGTGATCAAGGGCACGAAGAACTGCGGACGGATGACGTACATCTTCTCGTAGCGATGACTCATGTCCACGATGCCACCGTTGTAGAGTTCGCTCTCCGGCTCCAGCAGCGAGACGAGCACCGCGAACTCACAGTTCTTCTTGCGGCGGTCTTCGTCGAGTTTCTTCAGGAAGTCCTCGTTCTTATGCTTCGTCGCCGTCTCGTCGTTCTCGTTCTTCATCTCGAACATGATGGATATATACTCCACTCCGTCGTCCGAGCTGTCGCGGAACACAAAGTCGCCCTTGGTGCCCTCTACCACCTCGTTGTCCTTCTCGAAATACGCGTTCGGGAAATACGGGCGTATACGTGCGAACTCATTGGCACAGTGCTGCTCCAGCGTCTCGCCTACCATCTTCGTCGAGAGGCGGATCTTCATGTCCTTATAGTACGCTATCTGCTCTTGGGCGGCCTTGAGTTGCGCCTCCATCTGCGTACGCAGCGTGGCCAACTCCTGTTCCTTCTTCATGTATGCCTCGGTGGCCTGCTGACGGACCTGCGCCACGGCCAGCTGCTTCTGCTGGTCGGCCTGGGCCAGCTGGTTCTTCAGCTCGACCAGTCGTGTTCGCTCTGCCGTCAGCTGCTCGTTGAACTGCTGCTCACGACGGCTCTGCTCGGCCTGCTGCTGCGCCTGTGCGGCCTGACGCTCCGCCTGCTGGCGGGCCTGCTGCATCTGCTCCAGATCATGCATACGACGAGCCAGTTCGGCCTCGAACTCGCTGTTCTTCACCTGACTAAGCAACAGGGCATAGTCCGCCTCATCGACGGTGAACGTACTACCACATTTCGGACATTTCAGTTCTTTCATCTCCTTATTTTCAAATCGCCTGCAAAGTTACAACAAAAAAATGACATACGCAAGCGTATGCCATTCTTTTTTGCTATTTTCATTGCATTTATTGCACTTCGGTGCCTTCCGCAGTGTATGTTTTGCCGCCGCGGAGGATAAACAACTGACCGTTGCGCAGCTGTTTTAGGGCCTTCTCTTCCCCGTGCACCTCGTCGATGGCCTCATGCTGACGCGGGCTGTTGATATGCAGACTCAGGCGGAGATCATCGGTGCGGTCAGCGTAGGTCTGACCATAGCCGGTGATGTCTTCCACCAGCGAACGGAGGATAGGATCTACCTTTATCTGTAAAATACCGGTAAGCAGGTTGAGTACATCCGGCAGTGACAACATCGTACCACTGACTGCCTCCGCCATCATGGCATTCATATTGGTCTCCAGTGCCTCAGCCAGCGAGTCCGCCTCGGGGTGTTCCGGTTCGTTGGCCTCGCTATGCAGCAAATAGAGCGATACCACGGTGCTGCCCAGGTGGCGCTCCACAAGATCCACCTTCGCACTGTCAGTATTGTATTTGGCCACAGCTTGATCGAAGGCATCATCCAATCCCAAGAAAGAACTTCCGGGAATAGAACTGATCTTGGTGCGTGCCGTTTCCACGCCGGTGTCCCACATCTCTACAGCCAGACGCGGGAGCATGTTCGCCGTATGGATACGCATCCACTCACGGCTATACGCCTCCAGCTGCGGGTAACCCGGCAGCGAGTTCAGATAATCGGTTGTCACACTTACCGTCTCGCGGTCGGCCGACAAGGTCAACCAGCGGTAAGGGCAAGGATACGTGATCGGTGCGCCGGAAGTGATCTCCACGATGCTGTCGCCGGTGAGACCCGTCGTGTCGCGGAAGGTGGTGATACCATTCACGTGGAAATGACCGGTCAAGAGCAGGTGCACACCATGACGCATCAAGCTGTCGCGCAGCGCATCGGCCTTCTGGAAGCGGCAGGCACTCTCCAGCGTACCCTGTGCATCAAAATGCTCCAGGATCTGCCAGTGGCTCATGGCAATGATGGTGTTACCTTTGGCTACCGCGCTGTCAGCCTGCGCCAGCACCCACTTCTGCGTCCGGGACGAGAGTACACCCGTAGCGGCGGTGTTGTTTGCGCCGTCGATAGCCAGCACCGTTAGCCCCTCTATCGGCTCTGCTACGTAACTATGCGAGTCGGGATCTTTGGCCACTGCATGCGCATACACCGAGGCATACATCGTTTCCCAGTCGGAGTTGGTCAGATTGGCTACCTGTGTCTTCTCCGCACCGGTGTACGCATAGGCATTTCCGCCTATGTCATGATTACCGGGGATGACCAGCGCCTTGATGCCGGCCTGCTCCAGACGGTTCAGTTGTGCCGCCACCACCTGATGGCTGGCCCACTCGCTGTCCTTCGTCAGATCGCCCGGGATAAGCACCACGGCAGGATGATAGGCAAGCGCAGTGTCCACCAGCGCCATAAAAGCCGGTTCGCTCAGATGAATCATTTTGCGTTGGCCGTTCAGCATCTCGCCAAACGAAAGGCTGGTGGTATCCATCAGCGACGAAGCCAGCACATGGGGGTCGGTAAAGACCATCATACGTTCTTGCGCCACCAGCATCGCAGGCAGCAAGGCCAAGAAGAGGAAGATTTTTTTCATATTCATATCTGTTTGTTGTGTTTTATTATCCTTTGGAACGATTTATTACTGGAGTACTATTTCTACACGCCTGTTCCGGCTCCGCCCTTCTTCGGTGTCGTTGGTAGCCACAGGGCGGGTGTCGCCGTAGCCGAAGGCCTGTATCTGCGCTTCGTCGCAGCCGAAGTCGATCAACTGCTGTCTGACGGCCATCGCACGGGCTTGCGACAAGGACTTGTTCGCCTCCGGCTGTCCGACATTATCCGTATGACCTGCCAGGCGTACGCGATAGCCGTAGGTCTGAATGAGCGTGGCTATTCGCTTCAGTTCGGGTAGCGAACTCGGCAGGATGGTCGCCTTGGCGGTCTCGAAGAGGAGGTTCTCTATCGTCATCGGCTGGTTGGTCCGGAGCACCGTAATGGTCTGCGGCCGTTTGTCCTCGGGCAGTTCCACGGCGTATATGTCATGTCTGCGGCCGCTCTTCTGTGCGTAGTAGGCCGTGCGGCCGTCCGTAGTGATCTTATACCAGCAGTCGCGTCCGCTGGTGTTGATGTCCGGTCCCATGTTCTCCGGCTCGGACCAGCAGTTCCAGCATGTGTCGCTCAGCCGGCGACTGATCCATACATCCAGCTCGCCCAGTGTGCCTTCTCTGTCCGAGGAGAAATAGAGCGTCTTCATGTCCGGGTGGAGGAAAGGCGAACGCTCCATGCCGGTGGTGTTGATAGCGGGCCCTAAGGAATAGGGAGTGCCCCAACGCCCTTGCGCATCGCGCTCGGAGATAAAGATGTTGAGGCTGGCTTTCTCTTCTCCCTCCGCCGGATAGTTGGCGGCAAAGAGGAGTGCCGAGCCGTCAGCCGTGATCATTGCATCGGCCTGCCAATTGCCCAACTGCAGGTAGGACGGCAGTGGTCGCGGTTCGGTCCAGCCGTGCGGGCCTCGTTCGGAGAAGCACATCCGTCCTTCCACGAAGAGCAGCATCGTGCGTCCGTCACCGCTCAGGGAGGTAGGTGCCTCGTTGCGATATGGATTGCTCAACTCGGGTATGCGCCGGGCAGCACTCCACTCGCCTGTCCGCGGGTCGCGACGCGAGACGTATATGTCCTCCGTCGCACTGCCGTCCTCACGGTTCAGGCCCACGAAATAGAGCGTCCGATCGTCCATCGTCAAGGTGGGACCGTACTCCTCTCCCTCCGGGGTGTTCACCGCCGCCGGCAACAGGACGGCAAATAATATATAAAGAAGGAATTTCAAATTTATGATTTAGGATTTAGGATTTAGGATTTAGGATTTTTAGCATGCCGATGAGGGCCTTCATGCATGCCCGTTCAGTGATCTGTTCGCGCAGGTGCCCCAGATGGAAGCACTCGGCCGTGGTGCCTTCGGGTGTGGCCCAGGCTATCCACACGGTGCCTACGGGCTTCTCCGGCGTACCTCCCGACGGCCCTGCTATGCCGCTGGTGGCTATTGCATAATCGGTGTGCAGCAATTGGCGAACACGCTCCGCCATCACACGCACCACCTCTTCGCTCACCACTCCGTGCGCACGAATCATCTCTACGGGTACACCCAGCACTTGCTCTTTGACCGAGTTGTCGTAGCTGACAACCGAGCCCCAATAGAAGGCGGACGAACCGGCATGCCGGTTGAGCAAGGCAGCCAGTCGGCCACCGGTGCAGCTCTCTGCCGTGGCGATGGTAGCGCCCCGCGCTTTGAGTCGTTCACCCACCAGCACCTCGAGCGGCTGGTCGCTGTCGGCTATCCTATAGTCGGCCGTAAGCGTCTGCAGCCGCTCCACCCAGGCTTGCATCTCTGCCTCCGTCAGGTCGCCGTACGACGACAGACGCAGACGGATGATGCCATCTTTGGGCAGGTAGGCCAGATGCAATCCCTCCGGCATGCTGTTCTCGAAGTTCTCCAGCAAAATAGCCAAGCGGCTCTCGGGAATACCCGTCACCTGCAGGGTGCGATGCAAAATGGCTGAATGCTGAGTGCTGAATGCGGAATGCTCCAAATACGGCAACACCTGCTCCTCCATGGCTATCTTCATCTCATAGGGAACACCGGGCATGCAGACCAGCATCTTGTCGTCTTTGCGGAACACCATCAGCGGTGCACTGCCTACTCTGTTCTCCAGGATCGTTGCGCTCTCCGGCACCTGCCACTGCGTGGCTGTCAGTCGGTTCAGCACATCGGGGCGATCGGCGTAGAGGCGCTGTATATGCAGGCGCACCTGCTCGTCCTCCACCAGACGCGTATGGAAATAGTCGCACAGCACCTGCTTGGTTATATCATCCTTGGTGGGACCCAAGCCACCGGTGGTCAACACCAGCTCGGCACGAGAGAAGGCCTCGTCGAGTGCGGCGATGATATGCGCCCGTTCGTCATGTACGGACGTGATCTGAAACAGTTCGATCCCTTGTTCATTCAGGCGTTCTGCCATCCAGGCGGAGTTGGTATCCACCACCTGTCCGATCAGCAGTTCGTCTCCTATGGTAATTATCTCTGCGCGCATAAAAACAATTCAAAATTTCACAATTCTTATCCCCGAAGGGGAACGATTATTTCTGCTTTCATTTGCTCATTTGTTTGTGCCATTCCTCTGCGGTTAGTTCCAATTCATCATACCAGGCTTGTCCGAAGCGTCGTATCAGCGGTTCGCGTAGGAAGCGATACAGCGGGATATGCTGTTTCTTACCCAGCACACGGGCACAATGGCATATATCCCAACGGTGGTACTCCAGTCCCGTCATCTCCCCCACTCTCGTCAGACGTATCGGATAGAGGTGACAGGAGATAGGTTTCTTAAAGTCAATCTTTCCGGCGTTGTAGGCTTTCTCTATCAGGCAGTAACACCACCCCTGATGATCGGTGCGGGCAAAGACGCAATCCTTGTCGTTGACGATCGAGGTCACCCGTTCGCCCGAGGGGTCGTTGTATGCTATTCCTTGGGCTTCCACCACAGCCTTTGCCTCTTTGGTCATCTCCGGCAGCAAGATCGGTAATATCTCATTGATTTTCTGCTCCTCTTCTGCCGTCAGCGGTGCACCCGCATCGCCCTCTATACAGCAACAACCGCGACAGGTCTCCAAATCGCAGCAGAACTCCTTCTCCAGCACATCCAGGCTGACTAATGTATTCTGTATGAGGAACATTCTTAATTCTTAATTCTTAATTTTGAATTCTTAATTTTGAATTATAATATCCTCCCTTCCATCCAGATCTTCAGGCCTATACCTATCAAAATCAGTCCGCCCATCAGCTCCACGTTCCAATGGAAGCGTTCGCCTATATATCTGCCGATGAGGTAACCACCGATGGCGAAGAGGAGGCTGACGAGTCCGATGATGCCGACACCTATCCAGAGCACCTGCGGTACGGGAATGAAGATCACTCCGGTGACCAGGGCATCGATGGAGGTGGCTACGGCCAGCAGCAGAAGGTTAAGCCATCCCCAACCGCCTTTCTCCTCCTCTCTCTGCTGCAGCGACTCCCAGATCATCTTTCCGCCGATGCCGAGCAGCAGCGTCAGGGCTATCCACGGGGCATAGACGCGAAAGAAATCGGCGAACACCCATCCGGTGTAGTAACCTATCAGCGGCATGCCACCCTGAAAGAGTCCGAAGAGCACGGCCATCCGCAGGGGTTGAGGACGATCGGCCGAGACACGCGTGGACAGACCCTGCGCGATGCTCACCGCAAAACAATCCATCGCCAACCCGATAGCGATCATTATGATGGATAATAAATCCATTACTAATCAGCAATTACCAATCACCAATGAGAAATTTTTAATTTCTCCTGTACTTGTACCGTGCACCGGTCTTCCCCTTGGCGATAGACGCCAGCTTGTTGCGCACAAAGGTCTTGCGGATAGGCGAGATACGATCGGTGAACACATGTCCCTCCAGGTGGTCGTACTCATGCTGGACGATACGTGCCTGAAAACCCGTGAAGGTCTCTTCGTGTTCCTCGAAGTTCTCATCCAGAAAACGCAGGACGATCGTCTCGGGGCGCACTACGTTCTCGCTGATACCTGGCAGCGACAGACAGCCCTCGCTATAGGTGCAGGTTTGCTCGCTCTCTTCGATCAGTTCCGGATTGATAAACACCCGTTTGAAGTCCTTGCACTCGGGATAGTCCTCGCCCAGCTCGCTGCCGTCCACGACGAACAGTCGCCAGGGTTTGCCTATCTGCGGTGCCGCCAGGCCGCAGCCCTCTGCGGCCGTGAGGGTTTCAAACATATCAGCAATCAGTTGCTTGAGTTCCGGCGTCGGTTCTATCTCCTCCGCCTCTTTGCGTAATACCGGTTGCCCGTATAGATATATTGGTAAAATCATAGATTTTATTTATGATTTATGATTTCAAATTTATGATTTCTTATCTCGCTTTGCTCGAACGATTATTCGCAAGCAAATTTTCCTAATTCTTAATTCTTAATTCTTAATTTTGAATTGACTCAAGGTATCCCTCGAGGATGATGCAAGCAGCTATCTTATCTACCACTGCTTTGTCCTGCCGGTCTTTCTTCTTCATGCCACCGGCGAGCATCGCACGATGCGCCAGCACCGAGGTGAAGCGCTCGTCATACATAGTTATTGGTTTATCGGGGAATTGTTTTCGGAAGTTCCCCATGAACGGCCGTATATAGTTCATCGACTCCGAGTCCTGTCCGTTCATCTGTGTGGGATGACCTATTACCACCTCGTCCACTTGTTCGCGGGCGAAGTAATCGGTCAGCCATGCCATCAGGCCGTTGGTCTCAATCGTAAGCAACGGATTAGCCGTTATTCGGAGCGGATCCGTAACGGCTAATCCTGTACGCTTACGACCGTAGTCTATCGCTAAGATGCGACCCATTAGAGGTTCTGCAGTTTTTCGTTCATCTCGTTGTACTTGTCGTCCATGCCGAAGCGGTAGTAGAGGCCCTTCAGCGTCTGGATGTAGGTACGGTCGGTCGGGTTGAGTTCGTGTGCTTTCTCGAAGAAGGGCAACGACTCACGGAACACGGCGTTCATCTCCTCCAGGGCTTTCTTGTACGCCTTGTTGTCGCTGATCATGGCTGCGTCCTCGTTCATCTTCACGGCCTGGTTGTAATAGACGCGACCCTTGCCGGCCTGTGCGTCAGCCATCGTCGGATCGATCACCAGTGCCTGGTCGAAGTCGGCCAGTGCCTCTGCATAGTGCTTCTGGTTCTCGTTGAGGTTACCGCGGATCAGGTAGTACTGAGCCACGTTGGGCTCGTTGGCGATAGCCGTAGCCAGATAGTCGATAGCCGTCTGCTCCTGACCGGAGAAGATATAGTAGTTGATCAGGTTCTGGAGGAACCAACTCTCCTGCGGGAAGCGAGCGATGGCGTTCTGGAGCGTAGCCACAAACTTAGCTGTGTCCTTCAGTGCCACATACTCCTGATAGAGGAACTGGTTGGTAGAGATAGCCTCATACTCACCGTCCTTGAGTTGCTCGAGCAGCGCCACTGCCTCCGGGTGGAGTTCGCTCTGTACGGCGAAGATGGCAGCGTAGTACTTATACTGGATATACGTGGTGTCACGCGGCATATCCTTCTGCAGCTTCGCGTCTTGCATCATCTCCAGTTCGGGAATATCGATATGCATCTTGAAGGCACGGTACGCACCCTCGTAGTCGCGTTGCTCATTCAGATAGATACCGTACTTGACGAGTTCCAGTCCCTTGTAGTACTCCAGCATCATCTTCTGCAGCTTACCGCGCATCTTTGGGTCGGTCGGCACCTGATTGCCCTTCTTGTCGGTAGTGAGCACCTGTGCCAGTTGGTCGGCTTTGAGCCAGTAGTTGTAGCTCTCTACTACGGCCTGACCGGCAGCAGCCTTGTTGATGCCCTGACCCATCATCTCGTTGTAGTTCTCGCGTTGGTTCTCTTTGTAGCCTACCATACCGGCCCAGTAATAGGTCTCGGCGGTCGGTTCCTGAGCGAGGGCTTCCTCCATCAGGTCACGCGCCTCACGGAAATCCGGAGTCTCAGCGTTGCACAAACTCTTCGCTTTTTTCACCAGCGGGTTTTTCTGCGCCATGCAGCCGGCACTCATGAGCACCAAGGCTGCCAAGATCAAACTTTTTCTCATAATACGTAATATTATTCGTTTGTTTCGTTGTTGTTTTCTTCATTCGGCTGCGTAGCAGCATCATTGAGCGGCTCTGCCACGCTCATTTCACCATTCTCATCATCTTCGTCTTTCGGAACGATACATCCGCTGACGAGGGTGTCGTTGCGTTTGACGAGGTCGATCAGCTTGACGCCTTGTGCGGCGCGTCCTGTCTGACGAATCGGGCTGACAGCCATACGGATGGCGGTACCGGACTTGGTCATGAGCATCAGGTCGTCCTCGTCGGTCACGGCGTGGATGCCTACCAGATGACCGGTCTTCTCGGTGATCTCTATGGTCTTCACACCCTTACCGCCACGGTTGGTGACACGATAGATAGCGTTGCCTTCCTCATCATCGACGGCGGTACGCTTACCGAATCCGTGCTCGGAGATGACGAGAATAGTCTTGTCTGTACCCTTCTCTACACAAACCGTGCCAATCACGCGATCTTGGCCATCTTCTTCCAAAGTTATTGCCTTCACACCGGTTGCTCCACGGCCCATCGGACGCACGCCTGCCTCGTTGAATCGGCATACCTTACCGTTGTACGAAGCCACGAGCATCTCGCTCTGTCCGTCGGTCAGCGTGACGCCTATCAGCTCGTCGCCCTCGCGCAGACCCAGGGCGATGATACCATTGGCACGCGGACGGCTGTAGGCCTCGAGCGTGGTCTTCTTCATCAGACCATTCTTGGTGATGAAGATCAGGTAGTGGTTTTCCACGTACTCCTGGTCGTTCAGTCCCTTCACGTTGATGCAGGTACGTACCTTGTCGCCCTTCTGCAGGTTGATCATGTTCTGGATGGCACGGCCTTTCGACTGCTTGTTGCCCTCGGGCAGCTCATATACCTTGAGCCAGTAGAGGCGACCCATCTCGGTGAAGAACATCATGGTCGAGTGCATCGACGCCTGGTGAACATACTCGATGAAGTCCTGGTCGCGTGCGCTGCCGGCCTTGCTGCCGATGCCGCCGCGTGTCTGCTGACGGAAGTCGGCCAGCGGGGTACGCTTGATATAGCCGAGGTGGGAGATAGTGATCACCATATCATCGTCGGCATACATATCTTCGGGGTTGAACTCGGTAGCCATCTTCACGATCTTGGTGCGACGCTCGTCGGCGAACTTCTCCTTGATCTCCACGAGTTCGGCGTTGATCACGTCGTAGCGCATCTCCTCGTTGGCGAGCAACTCGTTGAGGTGTGCGATCAACTTCTCTATCTCGGCGTACTCGTTCTTCAGTTCATCGATACGCAGGCCTGTCAGCTGGCTCAGACGCATGTCGACGATGGCTTTCGACTGCAGGTTGTCGAGGTTGAATCGCTGCTCGAGGTTAGCCTGAGCGTCGGCCGGCGTACGGCTGGCACGGATGATACGTACCACCTCGTCGATGTTATCTACGGCGATGATCAAGCCCTCCAAGATATGTGCTTTCTCCTCGGCTTTCTTCAGTTCGAAGCGTGTGCGGCGGGTCACCACCTCCATGCGGTGCTCGATGAAGTTGCCTATCAGCTGCTTGAGGTTGAGCAGCATCGGACGACCCTTGACGAGGGCGATGCTGTTGACAGCGAAGCTCGACTGCAGGGCGGTGAACTTATAGAGTTTGTTGAGCACCACCTGTGCGTTGGCGTCGCGCTTGACGTCTATCACGATGCGGATGTCGCGCTTCGAGTGGTCCTGTATGTCGGATATACCTTCTATCTTCTTGTCGTTGGCCAGTTCGGCGATGGCTTTCACCAGTTCGTTCTTCACCACGCCGTAGGGCAGTTCGGTGATGACGATACGCTCGCGACCGTTGTCGTCGGTCTCGATGTCGGCGTTGGAGCGGATCACCACGCGGCCGCGACCGGTCTCATACGCATCCTTGACGCCCTGGTAGCCGTAGATGGTACCGCCTGTCGGGAAATCCGGTGCCTTGACGTACTCCATCAGGTCCTCCACCGTGATCTCCGGGCAGAACTCGTCGTGCATACGTGCCTTGATGTTGTTGACGTAGGCGCAGCAGCCGTCTATCACCTCACCCAGATTATGGGTCGGCATGTTGGTAGCCATACCTACGGCTATACCGCTGGCGCCGTTCACCAGCAGATTGGGGAAACGGCAGGGCAGCACTACGGGCTCGCGCAGCGAGTCGTCGAAGTTGAGCTGCATGTCCACGGTGTCCTTCTCGATGTCGCGCAGCATCTCCTCGGCCAGTTTGGAGAGGCGTGCCTCGGTGTAACGCATGGCGGCAGGGCTATCGCCGTCCACCGAACCGAAGTTACCTTGTCCGTCCACGAGGCAATAACGCATTGCCCATGGCTGTGCCATACGCACGAGTGTACCATAGATAGAGCTGTCGCCGTGGGGGTGGTACTTACCCATCACCTCACCCACGATACGTGCGCTCTTCTTCGTCGGCTTGTCGGAGGTGTTACCCAGTTCGTTCATACCAAACAGCACACGGCGGTGTACGGGTTTGAAGCCGTCGCGCACATCGGGCAGCGCACGGCTTACGATCACGCTCATCGAGTAGTCGATATACGAGGACTTCATTTCCTCATCGATCTTCACGGGGATGATGTGATCATTCTTGATCATTTCGTTGTTTTCTTCCATTGTTATATAGTTTTGTTAATTGTATTGACAAATATTTTGCGCTGCAAAATTACTACTTTTTTTTGACACATGCAAGTTTTTTGCCATTTTTTTGAATTTTTATTCTTTTTCGAGGGGTTGTCGATAGCTATTCGCCATGCGCTCAGACGGCCTCTAAATGCCCTTTATGCCCTTTTCCTTATTTCTCGCGCACGCCACCGCACGTGTATGGGTGCGCTTGTCCGCACGTTCAGTAACAAAAAAAAAGAGAGGCGCGATGCCTCTCCTTTTTCTCACATGATCTGTGCGGTGTGGTTCTTGGTGTCCACCTTGTCGATGATGCGTTCCAGTATGCCGTTCTCGTCGAAGATGAAGGTCTTGCGGAGCGTACCCATCGTCACCTTGCCGTAGTTGCGTTTCTCTCCCCAAGCGCCGAAGGCCTGTAGCATCTCGGTGGTCGGGTCGCTCAGCAGCGGGAAGGGCAAGTTGTATTTCTCTTTGAACTTGACGTGCGAGGCCTGGCTGTCCTTGCTCACGCCGAAGACCTGATAGCCTTGTGCGAGGAAGGCGTGGTGGTTGTCGCGTATGTTACATGCCTCGGCGGTGCATCCCGGAGTGGAGTCCTTCGGGTAGAAATAGATGACGGTCTTCTTTCCGAGCATATCTCTGTCGGTGACCACCCTGCCCTGTTCGTCTGCCACGCTGAAAGCAGGCATTTTATCTCCGATGCTAAGCATAATTTTGAATTTTGAATTTTATTAGTAGTTCTGTGCTAATAGCTGGAAGTACGCTTGCGGGTGGTTGCATACGGGGCACTCTTCCGGAGCTTGTTTGCCTACCACGATATGTCCGCAATTGGCGCATTGCCAGATGCAGTCGCCGTCGCGTGAGAAGACCACCTTGTCCTCTATGTTCTTCAGCAGCTTGCGATAGCGTTCTTCGTGGTGTTTCTCGATGGCGCCTACTTGTTCAAATTTCTCGGCAATCTCGTCGAATCCTTCTGCGCGTGCTTCTGCGGCCATACGAGCATACATGTCGGTCCACTCGGCGTTCTCGCCTTCGGCGGCAGCCAGCAGGTTGGTCATGGTGTCGCTTACGGAGCCGCCATTCAGATATTTGTACCACATCTTGGCGTGTTCTTTCTCGTTGTCGGCCGTCTCTTCAAATATCTTGCTTATCTGCACGAAGCCGTCTTTCTTGGCTTTTGAGGCAAAATAGGTGTACTTGTTGCGTGCCATGGACTCGCCGGCAAATGCCTCCATGAGATTCTTCTCAGTCTTTGTTCCTTTTAAGTTTTTCATAAATTTAAAAGATTTTAAATTTCTGGAGCTTCGGCTTCGTCGAATTGCGTAAGCAAGCTTACACTCGACTTGCACGAACCTTCATAATTTTGTTTATAAATAGGTTAATTTATTCTTTTAATTCGCATACCTGCGATTGATCTCCTCCCAATTGATGATCTGCCATAGGGCTTGCAGGTGTGCCGCACGTCTATTGCGGTAGTCGATATAGTAGGCATGCTCCCATACGTCCATCGTCAGCAGTGGTCGGAGTCCTTTGGTGACGGGGTTGTTGGCATTGGTCTCCTGGGTGATGACGAGTTTACCTTCTTTGTCGGCGCTGAGCCATACCCATCCCGAGCCGAAGAGGCTCACCCCCTTCTGCTCAAACTCTTTCTGGAAGGCCTCGAACGAACCGAAATCACGGTTGATAGCCTCGAGGATAGCACCTTTGGGAGTATGATTGTCTGCGGTGACGGGTGAGAATTGTCCGAAGTACAGATTATGGTTGAGTATCTGTCCGGCGTTGTTGAAGATGCCTCCTTCTGACTTACGTACTATCTCTTCCAGCGTCATGGCTTCCAGCTCTGTGCCGGCCACCATTTTGTTGAGGTTGTCCACATAGGTCTGCAGGTGTTTGCCGTAGTGAAACTCTATCGTCTCGCGGCTTATCACGGGTTCCAGTGCCTCGGGTGCGTACGGAAGTGTCATCAATGTAAAAAGTGCTGCTAACATACAGATGTCGATTTGAGGTTAAACAATTTCGGTGCAAAGATACAACATTTTTTTTGAACAATCAAATTTTAGTCTTAAAATCTTGAAAAAATATGCCTGCCTATCTACGCGAAGGGATGAGACTGGCGATATTCGTGTTGGAGTGAGTTGAATTTCCAAGACCAAGCCGTGGTGTAGGTTTTTCCGTTGGAGCCAATATGGTTAGCGGCTTCAAACTCCGCCTTAAGTTGAGTTTTCCCTTCGGGAGTTCCGTAGCGTTGTGCCATCTGTGCATTGGCAAAGGCAAAGGCATCAGAGTTCCACTTCTGCCGCGGGGATTGGTTCTTTTGGTAGGTTTCTTCGCGTGTACGATAGAATTGATTGCCATTACGCATGTAGAAATAGCCGTGATCCTTGCTATTGGCCTTTCCACACACTCCTTCAATGCCAGATGCTGTTTTGATTATTGCCATGAGAAAAAAGGTGTTAAAAAGTATATTATATATAAATATATATAATATAGTATATGTTAGTAAAATTTTCGCCGTTTCAGGGCTTGAAAAAGCGAAAAAACTATAGTGATATGATTGTTGACCGTCGGCTGACCGTCGGTTGACCGTCGGCTCACCGTCGGGTCATTCTGCTTTTCCGGGTGCAAAGGTACAACAAATATTTGGAATATACAAGAGGAAGGGGGAAAAAGGTTGCTTTTTGATGCGAATTGTTGTCGGCAAAGCCGATGTCCCAAACTGCGTGCAATGCTAATACGATAGCCGAGAGGATAAATAAAATTTTACGAGTTTCCATTGCCTCTGTGGCACGATTAATTTTAGGAAAATTTTTCATAGTAGTACAAGTATTAGTGTTTGTTTCTCCATTCCGGAAACATCGCCATTTGTTCTAACATGGCTGCGTTACCAAACATGGAGCCATGACGGGAGATATTATCCATGCCAGCTAAGTCTATCAAAACGCCTTGCGCTAAGGAGTCGTCAGGATTTCCCTCTATATGATTGATAATTATTTCGGCTATTTGTCTGCGCTTTGCATTATAGAGCGAGTTCGGAATATATGACCACGAAGATGCACCTATTAGCGTGCTGACACTTGCGCGCCAAGTTCGCCACATCTCTGATAAATACGGACTGTACTGATGCGTATCTACGAACTCACGATTGAGAACGGCGGCGCCCATAAGAAAATACGCATTTGTGGAATCTGAATGCGCAAACTCAATGGCATATACATGCCGATCAATAGGAGACTTTGCGAGATATATGTTGGTCAACAATTCTTGTTGGTATGCCTTGTCAGACTTACCTCTTAAGGCTACTATCGAATCGAAATTATCGTAAAACTGTTTTCTTGCATCATAATACAAATAGGCATCGCGGGTATTCTCTATGACCGGATTGAGTTCGGCATTGAGATACTCAAATAGTTTATCAGAAGCCTTTTCCGCTTTATCGAACTTACTTTTCGGCATATGGCGTACGTAGGATGCTATATTATCCCGGACTTGCTTAACCATCAGACAAAGCGTATCGTCTTTGATAATAGCGTAATCCAACAATGCAATATGGTCTGCTATGGTTGAATAGATACTCGGATCGTCTTCACCAAAACGTTCGGCGGTCTCACTGTCACTGATGCAGTTAGAAAACATGATTAGGGCGTTATAGTAGTCCGCGAAATCGCGAGCAGTGGAGTTGTCTCCAAAATATTTGATGTATTGCTCATCATTGCGATCAGATAACGGTTCCAGATAATCATCCGGATCGGTATCAAAGTATTTCTCGGGGAAAAGTTGGAAAACATCCACGGAATCTGATAAGAGATCACATGCGTAATCTCCACGAGCGGACACGAACCACCTTGCATCTTTGTTAATAGACTCCGTTGATTTATAGCACGAAGCGAAAGTGAATGTAAGCACTGCTGTAAGTGCATATAAAAAATTTCTTTTCATAACGATTAGAATTTATTCAAAGTTATATGTTATTGTATCAGTTTCGCCCACGAGTACAAGTCCTGTTTTAGTGGTTCGAATTATTTTATACCATGTTATATTTTGACCGTCATAATTATTTTTGCGATATATTGGGTGACGAGCTTTATAGAGTTGCTCCAAGTAGTCGTAGTCATTCTCATCGTAATAATGAAAGGTATATACATCGCCGGAATGAAAACCGGTAAAGGCAGAATCATTGCAAATCTTCAGGGTGTTGAGGTCAATGATGAGATGATGAAACGTGTGATTCTTCGTATCTTTGCCTAGCTGGAGATATTTATAACCAGTCAAAGGAACATGAAACATCATTATGGCATCCGTCATAGGAGACCATCCTTGCCAACCATTGTCTTTGTCTTGCTCATTATATGTTGGGTAAATAATACCATAAACATCATGTATATAAAAATATCGGTTATCACACTTGAAATAGACACTGATATAATTGGTGTCATCCTTGAGCTTGTTGATTTTTTTTAATTCCTGCAACCACTTTGGGCCAGAAGAAATAGTGTCAACGGGCACATAGATTTGCTTCGTAGCTTGTTGTTTTCCACACGAAGCAAACGTAATTGCGAGCACTGCTATGAGTGCGAAAGTGATAATAGGTTTCATTGTTCTAATTGTTTTTGTTGTTCTTGAATGACATCGTAGGCTTTCTGCAGAGCGCGGCAGGCGATGAGTTGGTAAATGCCGCTAATAAGAGGTATGGCAAAGAAAAAGAGCGCGATAGTTACTTCCAACCAATTGGGTAAGAATGCATGATATACAATCGCTCCGAGCAAAGCCAAATTTAACAAAAAAGATGCAAGCAGTATCCATCCTGCGATAGTGATGCGTCTGATTTGTTTATGCTTATTGTCGGCTGTTATTGGCGTGGTTTTATCTGGGTATATGCCGATAAATGCGCAAGCTAATGCTGCTATGTATATGATACTTTTAAACACCAGCATCGTACCATAGTTATAGTAACTTATAGGCGAACACCATATATTAAACCACCAAGTGATAGCATAAGCAATAACGTACATAGCAACCACTCCGCATATCAGTGAAACAACTAATGAAATAGGACGAATGGCACCAGCCTGCCTGTTTGCGCTCTTGGCATAACACCACCATAGTGCAGCTACATAACTGCTAGCTACAAAGAACCGTAAGGAATAACGCGTAATTTTAAGCCAGAGCGGGTCGGTGGAAGAAGAATAAAAAAGCCCGTCAAAATATAGGTACACGACAGCGCCAACCACTGTAATGGCAACTCGTTTACTCCATTTGTTGAGTTCGGGTAATTGGTCCGGATAGCGGAACATACCCCAGAAGAACATGAGTGCGCTTGCCCACCATATCACATCATCCACTTGCCATAAACCATGCATTCGGATAGGATGAACATAGAGGTCTATTCCTGTAAAATTGTTGATGAACTGCACGATGAGGCTGTAGCCCACCGCAATGCTCATGCCGATAGCGGCAATGAGGGTTGTTGTTTTGAAAGAAGGTTTCATAATGGTTAAAATTGTTTGTTATTTGTTTTTGTTTTTAGTTCGGACATAAAGATATGCAAAAAAAGAGCGGAAGGTAACCCTTCCACTCTAAAAAGTTTCAAAATTGTGAATTATTCTTTAATTACCCCTCTCCGTTTGAGTTCAAAGTAACATTCTTTTGTGGCGGTAATGTCGGCTAAGGCATCGTGGGCATCGGTGCATTATTCTTCGTGTTATTTTGTATAACTACAAATCACTAGAATCTACAGATGTTGATTGTAGAAAACAGTAGTCAACTTCTATGGAATAACAACCCAAGGGGCAACTATATTCTGGATATATGTAAACTTTAGTATTCCCTATTCTAAATATATAGTGATTGTGATTATTTTTTTTTGTGATTTCAGGAGAAACACCATATTTTTCTCTTATTGCATTTGATAATCTTAGCATTATTTCATCTTCTTGATCGTTTCCTGGAATGCGGATTTTCAAATTACGTACTCTATTATGCCTATTTCCAAATAATTCCACATAACATTTTTCAAAACCCGCATATGAAATTTCCCCCCACTCCCACCAAGGCATATAATCAGAAGGCATATTTTTTGTTTCAAGACTATTTTTTCCTGTAAACCTTGATTTCAACACAGCCATGGCTTGTCGCGTATCCAATTGACTGAAGTCAACGTCAAATACTTTTACTTGTTGAGAGAAACATACTGCACAATAGAGAATTGTGCACATTAAAACTAAAACTTTTTTCATATTAAAAATCATTCGAGTTAATATTCGTAGTGTTGTTATCAAGAACATATCTAATTTCAATATTCGAGTATAAATATTTGATATAGATTCTTAATTTGTTGTCATATATTACATATTCATCATCCGAAAGTTTCTTGTTTGCGACATATTTATCCATATAGGAGACGACAAGAGAGGTAAAATCATTTCTGGTAATATGCTCTAAAGTAATCTTCACGAATAGGAGATAGCCGTTTTTAGCTTTTACTACTTCTATAGGGCTGTTGGCAAATCCGGCAAAGTCGGCTTGCATCTTAAACGTGTTTCCGTTATCTTCAATATGACCAAATTTGTTACTAACACTACTCTTGAATTGATCATATGAATAGTTTAATGGAATGCCCCATAATTTTGCATTTTGGGCAGCACATGTGATACTAACGAGGCTTAGTATCAGTGCAAATGTTAGTTTTTTCATATGTTATTCTATTTTTTAAAATTGTTTTAATAAATTTCCCTCCCTCCCAACCTCCAACACCCAACCGATTTCTTTTTTGATTATCTCATGTCCAAGATAGTCTTAACTATCCCGAGAGCATAAAAGAGACAACCTAATACTCGAAACCAATCAATGCTGGCAATTAGATGCCATAAAATTAATAAAGAAGACTAAGTCATACATTAAAAATTTTAAGGGTTTAACTTATTATCTAAGTCTAGCAAAGGCGATGCCGTTTGCTTCATCTAATATTGTCATCATATTACAGATGACTTATCTATTTCACCATTTTACGGCCGGTGAAAAGCCGTTCATCTATTAATGTTATCTATTTGCCAAAAGTAACCTTTGGAGGGAATTTTTATTGCTTGTCGGCTTTTCGGCACTCTTCGTATATAAATATTTTCTTTTTATTTCGGCCTTGTGCCGCTCTTCTCCCGCTCATCGGTCGGTGAAAGTGATGAACAATTCTTTCGGCATACTCCGTTTTGTCTCTATTACTATATGACATTTTTGCACAAAAGGTAACCGCGGGGGAGAGATTTTATTGATTATTCGTCTTTCTCATCGTCTTCTTCGATAGTACGATTGACGATAGCGCGTAATTGTTCTTTGTTTGGCAAATAGAGTTCGTATCGCTGGACGAACAGATTAGTATTCATTCCGTATGTGGCATATTCTACCATCAGGTCGTCTTTGTAGTGCGAAAGGATGATGCCAATAGGAGGATTATCGTCTGGCATATTCTCCTCTTTGGCAAAGTAGCCAAGATACAAATTCATTTGACCGATATCTTCATGCTGCACTTCCGCACGCTTGAGATCTACGAGCACAAAGCACTTGAGGATACGATGGTAGAAAACAAGGTCACAATGGTAATGCCTGTTATTGATAGTCAACGGATATTGGCGTTTAACAAAGGTCAAACCTTTGCCCATTTCTAATAAGAAGAGTTGCAGATTGTCAATAATTCTCTGCTCCAACTCCGACTCCATGTACCGGTAATCCTCAGGGATATTCAAAAACTCCAGCGTCAAAGGATCATGGACTACATCTTCAGGCTTTTGAATTTGTATCCCCTCTTTTGCCAAAGCCAAGATACCTTCTTTGTCTTTGCTTGCGGCGAGACGAAGATAAAGGGCTGAATTCATCTGGCGTTTGAGCGTGCGCACATCCCATTTCTGTGCGATACATTCCTTCTCATAAAAGCTTCGTTCCAACTCATCTTCCGCTTGCATTAAAACGCAAATATGAGTCCAACTCAAAATGTCAGTCACTGACTGACAATTCGGATAGGTTAGATAGAACTTCCTCATATTCACCAAGTTAGGACGGCTATAACCGCGTCCATACATAGCCGTAAGACGTTGCGAAAGTTCTTTCAAGGTGGATTCTCCGTAGCCTACTTTGGCTTGTCCTCCTTGCTCATACTCCACGATGTATTTGCCTATCTGCCAATAAGCCTTGGTCATGGTGGAGTTGATTTGTTTTGCTAATTGAGAGCGAGCCTCTTGCAATACTTTTGCGATATTGTCAATAAGAGGTTGGAGGTTATCGTTCTGCGGAATTATTGGAGTTATGTTTTCCATATGGGTGTAGTTTTTATTCAATTTTGCGGTGCAAAATTACAAAAACTTTCTGACATACACAAAAAAATCTGCACTTTGCATGCAGATTTACGGATTTTGATACATCGCCTTATGCCTTTCTATTACGAATTTAGTCGTAAATACGACTATTTTCGGATTAAATCCGCTGCTAAATCAATCCACCACCACAAATCCTGCCCAATAGTACGGCTCCGAGTACTTCGGATGTTGCTGCATACGGCGTTGGGCGCGGGCGAGAGCACTATGGGCATAGTCGAAGAGGCGCTCCGCGATTTCCGGGTCAAGAGCCGCAGCTTTCGCGAGTGCACGCTGCTCTTTCATAAGTTCCTCATAGAAATACTGCATCAACACCGCCGTCGCTTCGTCATCCACTGCCCACAGCGACATGACAATCGTCTGCACTCCCGCCAACTTGAAGGCGCGTTGCAATCCCCATACGCCTTCGGCCGTGACCTCTCCCAATGCCGTGTTACATGCCGACAACACCACTATGTCCGTTCCCGACAAATCCAAAGCCGCTATCTCTGTGGCAGTCAGTATGCCGTCTTCGGCATCTTTCGGCACAGGCTTCCCTTCCCACGCGCGTGCTCCATATGATAATATCAGTCCGCTACGCCGCATCGCGTCCGTCTCGTTTGGCCTGTCCACAAACCCATGCGTCGAGAGATGCAAAATAGACGGACTATGACTATCCATCGCCTTAAACGATTCCTCTGTGCCTTGCTCCTGCGTGTATGTGCGTATTTGGTAACCTTTCTCAGCGAGTATCCGCTTTATGCCTGCTATCTCCTCTTTCGATGCCGCCAAAGGATATACGGCACTACGGGTGGTTGCCGTTTGTTGCATTGCCTCTGCGGATGCCCGATAGAACAAGTCTCCATACAATGCCGCCGTCCTTGCTGGATAATGATTATGTTGCTTTACCAACTCACGGGTGGAGGATAAGCGTGTCAGGTTGTAGTGATAGCTGACAGTGCTTGTTGAATCGTATGGCAAAGACTCAATGGCGATTTGATTCAGCACGCCCCACGGCGCAAAGAAGATAGTGGTTATATCTTGTGGATACAAATAAGATAGTATATCCAGCCAGACCAACTGTCCCATTGCTGCGCCATCTTTAAGCGTAAGATTCTTTTCGGTCGTCATGGGAACTAGAATCGGCTGTTTGCTATCCCCTGTTATTATCATTGCTGCATATAGGTGCAAGGCTCTAATCTTTTCGCTTTCAAACACATTGAAACTCACAAATTCAATCGCCGCCTCTCCATTGCCCAATCGCTTCTGCACATCCTGCCATGTGACATGATCCGGAGTTAGCGCCTGCCTTCTTTGCTGTGTTGTACGCAATAGCAATTGCTTCACAAAGAGCAGGTAATCATAGACATCGCCCATCACCGAATAATCTCCGGTATGGTACGACGCGGTAAGGATATAGTGGAAAATAAGATCGCCATCGACCAAAATGGTTAATTCGGCTCGCTCTTGCTCGGATAGCACGGAAAACATCTGCTCAATCATCCGCATTCTGCTTTGCAGATACGAGTTCGCAGAATTTAACACCGCTATATAATTGCCTCTGGAAAATTGGTCGACTATGTAATCGTTGGCTCTTTTGTTCTCATAAAATGTCCGCTCATCCACATATAGCAGCGCGTTGACTAACTTCTGCTCCAACGAATTAGATTGGGCAAATGCAGAAGTAAGCCCGATTAACAAACATACTATGAGCAGAAATCGTTTCATTTAATAAAAAAGAGTACCGGCTTCGGTATATTCCACTTGTGGCGTTTGCGGACGCGAAACAAGTGGAATAATGGTCTCCTTCAGTTTGTCGGCAAGTTGGTCGAGTGGTATTGCCGTTAACTCATTTCGCAACAGATACAGCGCGTATGTCAAAGAACCGCATTGCCAGCCATCCGCAAGACGATGCTGGCGGTTGCACTCATTATCAGCGCATGCACTGATACTTACCCAATCCATCGAACGCGACTGCCGGAAGGGTCGTTGTATCCCGCCTAACACGAACTTCGAATGAGAACCGCGAATCTCAGCCGGTTCATTCAAATTACGCGTAGATGTACCGCTATGGCAGGCATCGGAAACCACGATAATCTGCCCGCCTACGCCTATTTTCTTGCGCAACTGCTTTAACCACGCATTGAGTTGATCGTCCGTGATATGATGTTCGCCACGATACCCTGCCGTTGGCTCCATTAACGCATCATATGCCACCCATGCCTCATCCCAACCATCTGCTTCATCGCCGTCCAAGTCCGTGATCTGCTGACCATGACCGGAGAAATGGATATACACAACATCGTTCGTTTGCGCAGAAGCAATCAGCTTTTTGAACGCCTTGCCAATGGCGTTACAGATCGCCTGCTCGTTCCGCAACATGTCGATATAGCCCACTTTGAATCCATTCGCCAAAAGCATTGCCTTGGCAAAAGCAATATCGTTGTCACCATGGATTGTCGGCCAACCGTAGTCCACATCCGGATACGTGCCGATACCTATCACCAGCGCCCGCTTCTCAGCCTGTACGCAGAGAACGCAGCAGAACAATCCCACTATGAACCACCATCGTTTCACTTGCGACCCTTAATCTGATTGAGCAACTGTTGTGCCTCGTCCTTATGCGTGGAATTCATATTCACCACCTCGTTGAGCAAATGGCGAGAACGATAGAGCCTATGCTGTTTGATGGTACACAAGGCCCGAAGATAAAGCATGTCCTCTTTCTCCGACCAAGCCTGTGCATTGTCGGGTGTGACAATTTGCATTTGTTTGAGCGCTTGGGTTAATACCCTGTCTGCTTGCTTATAGTCACCGGATTGCATAAGTGCGTTAGCTTCAAGGATTGCGTTGGAAGCATCGTCACATCCTTTTAACTGTGAATACGCGTCTGTCATCTCGGTATTAACAGAAGCGTACAATTGCGCATCATTGCTGACATGAGCCAACCGACTTACTTGTGGTGTTATAACCACTAGATAAGCAAAGCAAGCAGCGATGGCAGTGGATGAGGTTGCTCGAATAATACGGCGGTACAACGGAGTAATTCTTGGCGCAACAAGCGTTGCCGTCACTTCATCGTCCGATTTCTCGGCACGGATTCTTGCTTCTTCACGCTGGAGCATTTCTTTTAGTCCTTGTTTTTGGATGGCAAGGATGATTTCTTGTTGTAGTTCCATTTCTTTTCGGAATTTGTCTCTATCTTCTAATGACAATTCCGGGTCAGAAAGTAACCTTTCCACCTGCATTTTTTCTTCCGCAGTGGCTTCTCCGAGCAAATAACGGTCTATCAGTTCTGTTCTCTCTATCGTTTTCATAGGACTATCGGAATAAGGCTTTGAGTTTTTGAATACATTTATATTTCTGCGTTTTCGCAGTGTCGGCGTTGCTATAGCCTAATTGGTTTGCAATCACTTCCCACGAAAGTTTTTCCCAATAAAAGAGTTTCAACAATGGAGAACAGGGCTTGCCCATATTGGAGATGGTTTGACGGATGGTCTCAATCCGTTCTTCTTGGGCGATTACATCATCTATATCGTCCAACTCGTCTTCCAACAACCGCAATTGTTCGTCATTAGCAAGAGATTCCTTTTGCTTACGCAAGGTTTCTAACATAACATTCTCACCTATGCCTTCTTGCAGATATGCGACTAATGAAGAGGTGAGTTTTTCTTCCGTCAGTTTACCTTGCTGAATAATCCTCCAAAGTCGCCAAATGGAATCCTGATACACGTCAAACAGCGTATCTCTATCTAAGATATGGAACTTCCTACCGATATGCGTAATAAAACGTTCCTTATTCTGCGTGTAGAAAGCAGTAATAACGGATTGCTCGTTACGCCGGAAGGCTTGTATGTATTCTTTGTCTGTCATCTTCTTTGTTTCGCCTCTGCGCGAATCTTCGCGCAAAGGTACTACAAAAAAATGACATACGCAAATATGTATGCCATTTTTAATCAGATGTAGAACTAATTTACACCGCCATATGGGTTAATAATGATGTGCGTTCAATGAGTTTCATTTCCAAAACTTTTATATTTTTGTATTTTTAGAATTCCGATGCAAAATTACTACAAAAAAATGACATACGCAAATATGTATGCCATTTTTAATCAGAGGTAGAACTAATTTACACCGCCAAATGGGTCAATTTACACCGCCAAATGGAGATTTTACACCGTCAATTAGCCGAATGCTACAACAGACGGGTGGCGAAATGAAGAAGGCTGTCAGGATCGTTGTGGAGCATATGGATCACGTCCTCCAACATCTCCTCGGGATGCACCACTCCACGCTCCCAGAAATTGTTAGCACCACCCTCCTTGCGCTGCTTGCGCCAGTTGTACACCCTACCCGTCTGATAGGCACGGAACCACGTGTGCTTCACGTCCATCTGAGCCAACTCAGCCAGACTGTTGCCACCGGCACCAACCCACACGTCCGCGTCGTGGAAATACCGCAGACAGTCCTCCACCGTCAACGGTATAGAGGTAGAATGGTCGTTGGGCATTGGTCGTTGGGCATTGGTATAGAAGGGATAGTCAGCACCGGCGTCCTTAAAGAGGTAAGCCAAGTAGTTCTTGCTCGATGGGATATACCAAGTCCCCCTAAAATTGTTCCCAGACATAATTTTAGGGGATTGATGATTTATGATTGATGATTTATGATTTGTGATTTCTGATTTGAGATTTATATATTTTGTTTCCACCTCGGCGAAGATGGAGTCGGCCTCATGGAGGCGGCCGGTGAGGGCACCGAGGACACGTATCCATTCGGCACGGGCCAGCGGACTGCCTTCCTGCCACTCGTTGATATAGATGATAGGCACGCCGAGTTTCTCGAGCCGTGCCGCCTCGAGGTTGTCATACTGGCCGTAGTTGACAGCCAGGAGGATGTCCAATCCCGCCTGCAGTACCCGTTCGGCACTGGGTTTCATCGAGTCGCCCAGGTCGATCTCATCGCCCTTGACGGGCGTGTAGATGAGTTCGGGATTGCACACCGCCGCCAGACAGTCGATGGCGTCGATGGCATAGAGGAAACCCACCTGCACCGTGCTCATCGTGCCGATGCGGCGCATCGGCGTACGGACACAGAGGCGCTGGTGGGGCTGAAACACCTCCACCACCGTACCTGTGTCCGTTTCGCTGATACGGAAACCCGTAGCGTAGCGGTTGCCTTCGGGCACACCACCCTGCTCCGCAGGCTGCGAGGTGCAGCCCACGAAGCAAAGCAGTGTAAGAGTACAGAGTACAGAGTACAGAGTACAGATTTGTTTCAGTGAAAGTCTCATTAAAGCTCAGCGCCTAATACGTTGAAAGTCTTGCCTTCACGGATAATCACTACTTGACCGTTACGAACAACCTTCACAGCCTTCATAGCCGCATCGGTGTTGTCTATACCCTCTGTAGGAGCCTGTGCGCCCAGATTGTCAATGCAGAAATACGACGGTGTATTCAGGCCATATTCTCCCGTACGGCTACCAGACATAGAGAAAGTCAGCTCATCTACTTCGCCCAGCGTGCTCAGGTCAACATACGTCCATTCCGTTAGGATCTCTGTTCCTTGTGCCAGATAGAAATCCACCTTGCTATTAACAGGTACTCCATTCAGCGCGCCGTTGATGGTCAGCATGAACCAGTCACCTTCAGCAAAAGGCTCTCCGGCCAAATAATCACCATATACCATCGAGTTATATGCATACACGTTGTTGCAGACAAACATGCCCGGAACGACGGCAGATGCAGTCAATTTCACATTGTTCGGAGTCCAACTATCTGCATACCATACCACATAGTTCTGACCTTCATACGCACCCCCTGCAATCGACTTGTTTGCATCCAAATAGCTTTCATAGTTTGTGTCCGTGTGGCTGGAAATGACCGCACCGGTAACATACGTACCACCATAAGCAACCGTCTGCTGTACTTTGAAACTACCGCTTTCAAAATAAGCTGCAGTGTCCACCGTGAAAGCAAACTCGCTCTCCGGCGCAAGGTTAATGTTCTCAAAATCTGCCACTTGCAGTTGAGCGAACATTGCGGTGCTCATCAAAGCAGCTGCTGCAAAAAAGAAAATTTTTTTCATTTTGTTTGTTGTTTTTGATTGTTAATAAATAAGTTGATTATAAGTGTATTATGCACTATTGCGTTATATGCAGGTCGATCGCCCCTGCCACCTCCGTACTCAGCTCGCCCGTCTGCGGGAGCACCTCGTCCACGGCGTTATATACGCGCACGAAGTCAATCGTCGGCAGAGCCACGGCGTTCCCCTCCGCATCCACCGCCCACGAGAGGTCGAACGAGGTGCCGATGGTGTCGGTGTTGGGACGGTTGTCCACGTAGCCGAAGTCGAGGATACGCTGCACGTTCTGTCCGCTGATCTGCACCGTCTGCGAGGGGAGCAGCGCGCCCGTGAGCGTATAGGCGTCCTCGCTCAGCCATTGCGGATAATACGGATGCTTGTGGAAAGGATTCTGCAGTGTATCGCCCTCGCGGGTATAGGTGCGCTCCACGTGGTGGCGCGTACCCGGATCGTCATACAGACAGCCCCGGAGTTCGTACCAGGTGTCATCGGGCAGGCCGTTGCGGTTCGCATCGCGGCTGACGAGCACGATACCGGGTTCAGAACTACCGTATTCATCACTGCCGCTCATGTAGAACGCATTGCCGAGGATCTGTATATCTCTTCCTTCTTGGTTCTCCACCGCGTGGTCGAAGCCGAAAGTGACATAGCCGCCCCAGCCGCCCAGCGTGATCATACCACCGGCATTGTTGGCTATCGCCGCCTCGCACTTGCGGCACATGGCCTCTGCATCGTCGCCCTCCTCGTAGCGAGGCAACTCATTGACGAACTGACCCATCGCGGGCATGTACTCATACACTCTGTGTATGTATGGCGAATAATGTGTCGTGTCGGGTTGCGTGGTGTCGGGATAGAGATCATAGGCTCCGCGTACGCGGCATAGATGGCCGGGTATGTCACCCGTGCGGGCCGTCCAGCGCTGCTGACCGGTGTAGTCGAAGCAATGCAACACACCCGACGAGACATAGTTCTTCGCATCGGTGACATAGATACACCATTCGTCCAGCAGCAAGCCGTAGGGATGCTCCATGCCGCTGAGCGAGAGCGAGGATGAGGGTTGCAGGTCGGCAGAGGAGAAGAGTTGCAGCAAGCGGTTCTCCGCATCGAGCACACCCACCTGCGCTCCGCAGACGGAGAGGTTGGCACAGGGCATGGCGATACGATGGACGACCTGCTCATCGCGGAGCACGACCACCTGCGGCTGCACGTCGTCGTAGTTGCCCTGACAACCCACCCAGAGGCGGTCATGGTCGTCCCGACAGATACGCGTGGGATTGACGCCGACGGCTATGCGGCGGAGTTCGGAGAAGCTATTCAGGTCGACCACGGAAACCGTAGAGTCGTAGCGATGGGTGAGATAACCGCCGGAGTTGCATACATAGAGGCGGTCGCCGATGATGCACAGCTCGTCGGGCTGATGACCCACCTTCACCTCACGCGTGATCGTGAGTGCGGCAGTGTCGATCTCGAAGACCGAACCGCACATCTCCGGATCGGCCACAGAGCCGACATAGGCACTGACATACAGCTTGTCGCCCCGGAAAGCCAGATAGCGGCAGTTGGGGATATCGATCTGCGCGATATGACGGGCACGCAGATCCATCACCTCCACCTTGTGGGAGCAGTTGATCACCGCATAGAGCTTGCCGCCATACGCCTGCACATCGTTGCCCACATCGCCCAGTTCCTTGAGTTGATGCGGGTTGAGCGCACCGTACCAATTGGCGTAGTAGTCGCCCTTCTCCAGGTTGATATAGTCCAGCCGCGCTTTGTTGGCACCCATGTTGCCCTCGCAGAGCACGTACAAGCCACCCGTCTGCTCGTCGTCCGTCACGTGCGTGCCGATGGTGGGATACACGACTTCGTCGCCTCGACAGGAAACGAAGAGCCAAGAGCCAAGAGCCAAGAGGCAGGAGATCAATATCTGAAAGCGAAGGTGCATCGTACGTTCTGTTTGGGCATCGGATAGTTCTGGATGACTTCGTAGTCCTGTCCGAGCAAGTTGTTTATCTCGAGGTTAGCTTTGAACCAATACCGCTGGATCTGCCATTCGCCATAGAGCGAGAGGTCGTGGGTGTACCAGGGCTGCACGTAGTTGTAGATGGTGTTCTCCTGCTGGCAGTAGCGTTCGCCGGTGTAGATGAACGAGTAGTTGAAGCCGTAGTGGTCGCCGCGGCGGCTCTCCCAGTCGAGTCCGAAGACGACGCTGCCGCTATGAAGCGGGATATAGGGTATCTGGTGGCCGTAGTAGGTGTCGGCGGGATCGGTGTAGTCACGCGCCTGCTGGTAGGTATAGCGCAGACGGGTGCGGAGCGTGAAACGCAGCGGCAGGAACAGCGAGGCATCGGCATTGAGGTCCACACCGTGGATCTTGACCGTACCGAGGTTGAGCATCGTCCAGCGGAACTGCTGACCCTTGGGATAGGCGATGATCTTATCCGTCACGCGATTGTAATAGTAAGAGGCACTTGCGGCTATTTCATATCCGCAAGAATTGGTGATTTTATAGGCCAACTCCACCGAGTGCTGGCGCGCCAACTCGGGACGCAGCGAGGCATTACCCAGATCGGTATAGTAGAGGTCGTTGAAGGTGGGGTAACGGTAACTCTGCTTGTAGAACGCATTCAGGCTCAGGTCGATCTTCGGATAAGGACGGAAGGACATGAAGACACCGGGGGTCACCTTTGGTGAATTGGTGATTTCTGATTGATGATTTATGATTTGGGTCAGCAGCACCGAGGCCTGCAGGCGGAGGTACTCGCGGACATTCAGCGCCGTAGCGGCAGAGAGCCAATGGCTGTGACGCGAGAAATGATCGGCCGGCTGCTCGAGCAGGAGGTTCTCCCGTGCGAGGGTATTGAACTGATAGTCGTAGGCGACGGACGCGTCCCACCAGTCGAGCAGCTGCACCTTGTTGGCCAGCGAGAGATAGACCTCCTGCTGCGTGTAGCGGTTGTTAGACGGCAACAGGCGTTCGTCGTAGTTGCGATAGTGGGTGAAGTCGTTGGCGTACTTGAGGAGCACGCGGGTGGACCAGCGACCGAACCACTCGTCCTGCCATTGTGCCTGAACGAAGGTGTTGCGGTCGGTGAGGCGTTCGCCGTTGCGCCACACGTTGTTGACGATCGCACCGGGGATACCGCGATTGCTCCAGTAGTTGTAGACATGCAGCCGCCAGAAACCCGTCGTGCGGTAGTAATGATGCAGTCCGAGTTCGGCACGCACAGCATTGATATCTCCGTTCTGACGCACCGCCGTGGTGTCGTAAGCCACTTGTCCGTCCGGCAGCACACGGCGATAGCGGAAGGGATACTTACCATCCGAATAGACATACTCGCCATCGAGGGTGAGCGAGAGTGCGTCGGTGAGGCGGATGTCCAGTCCTATAGAGGGATTAGCCAGCGCAAACGAGCCCGCACGCATCTGTGCGCGTACGTGTACCTGCTCGCCCTCACGGAAATACGGGCGACGCGTAGTGAGGTAGATATTACCCGCCGAGCCGAACTCACGCGCCGACTGGAAGATATCAGATTTCTGGCCGTTGTAGAGTTCGACCGACTCGATGTTGTCCAGGGAGAAACGACCCAGATCGACTTGCCCGTTCTGGGCATTGCCGAGTTGGATACCATTGTAGTACACCGCCGTGTGCTGGCTACCCATGGAGCGGATGTTGATGGTCTTGATACCACCCACTCCACCGTAGTCCTTGAGTTGGACGCCGGAGAAATAACGCAGCGCATCGGCCACGTTGAGGACGCTGAGTCGCTGCAACTCAGCCCCGCGGAGTGTCTGGGGAATGATGATGTCTTTGCTGAGCAGCCTTGCGGTGACTTGTACCTCGTCCAAACGGAAGTCGGAGGACAAGCTATCTACGGCCGCCTCGTCGAACGCGCAGGCAGTCCGGGCACAGAGTGCCGTCAGCAGTATAAGAAGAAATCGTTTGGTCATTGGTTCGTCCTAATCCTGGAGGACTACTCAATCAGGCAAAGCGCAAGCGATCTGACTTAGACCCAAGGGTCATCACAGTTGCCGGTCAGTCCGGGATTCGCACCCGTGTTCTCTCACTTCTTTGCAGCGTCAGTGGTTAAATCTATTCCTAGTTTCTTAAATGTCTTCCAATCAACCTGCCGTAACATGACGGTGGAGTGCGCCTGGCATCCCTTCAGCAGCGGCAAAGTCTCCAGGGCACGACGGCAATTGTCGTCGTGGAGCGAGAGCACCGAGAGTGCCACCAGCACCTCGTCGGTGTGCAGACGCGGATTCTGGCCATGCAGGTACTTGATCTTGGTCTGCTGGATAGGCTCGATGATATTCTCCGGGATGAGGCGCACCGAATGGTCTATACCCGCCAGTTCCTTCATGGCATTCAGCAGCAGCGCAGCCGACGAGCCCAACAGGTCGCCCGCCTCGGCGGTGATGATACGTCCGTCGGGCAGCTCTATCGCCGCGCAATGGGAGAACGTGCCATCATGCTGCGCACCCGTCAGCGCACGGCGCTCACGCGCAGCCACCGTCGTACGACGGTAAGCCGTGTTAATACCCACCTGCTGCTGCAGCAACGCCAGCTTCTTGATCTCCGCATCGTTGCACCGACCGTTGGCCAAATGGCATACCGCCTGGAAATAACGGCGGATGATCTCCTGCTTGCTCGCCTCACGCACCGCCTCGTCGTCGCTGATACAGAAGCCCACCATGTTCACACCCATGTTGGTGGGTGACTTATAGGGACTGGAGCCGTAGATAGAGGTGAAGAGGGCGTCGAGGACGGGATATATCTCCACGTCACGGTTGTAGTTGACGGCCGTCTCGCCGTACGCCTCGAGGTGGAAAGGATCGATCATATTGACGTCCTGCAGATCGGCCGTAGCCGCCTCGTAGGCGATGTTAAGCGGGTGCTTGAGCGGCAGGTTCCACACCGGGAAAGTCTCGAACTTGGCATATCCGGCCTCGCGTCCGCGGGCATGCTCGTTGTAGAGCTGGCTCAGACAGACAGCCATCTTGCCGCTACCGGGGCCCGGGGCGGTGACGATCACCAGCGGACGGGTGGTCTCCACGTAGTCGTTGCGTCCGAAGCCTTCGGGCGAAGCAATCAGCTCTACGTTGTGGGGATAGCCGTCGATGATATAATGGTAGTAAACCCTTATGTTCTTGCGCTCCAGGCGCTGACGATAGGTGTCGGCCGAACGCTGACCCGCATAATGGGTGATCACTACCGACGAGACCATGAATCCGCGCTCCATGAACGCGTCACGCAGACGGATGACGTCTTCGTCGTAGGTGATACCCAGATCCTGGCGTATCTTGTTGCGCTCTATATCCTCGGCAGAGATGACGATGACGATCTCCAGGTTGTCCCTGAGCTGCGTCAGCATCTGCAGCTTGCTGTCCGGTTGAAAACCGGGCAGCACACGGCTGGCATGCATGTCGTCGAAGAGCTTGCCGCCCAGTTCCAGATACAGCTTGTTGCCGAACTGCGCAATCCGTTCGCGGATATGCTCCGACTGAATGCGGATATATTTCTCGTTGTCGAAAGCAGGGGTCATTGCAGCGTAGCCTGAACTTGTGCAACATGTTGACGAAGTACCGCATCAAACTCCAGCGCCTCGCGCATATGCGCCAGCGAGTGGAGCACGGTAGCGTGCGTACGGCGGCCTACACGGAAACCAATCTCGTTGAGCGAACAGTTGGTCAGCTGCTTGCAGAGATAGAAAGTGACGTGACGCGCCTGCATGACTTCGCGAGAACGATTCTGCGCCAGGATAGCCCGCGGCGGCAGGTTGTAGTGCTCCGCTACGGCGTTCACCACATCCTCTACGCCTATCGAACGCGGCTGGATGGCCACAATGCGGCTCACCACCTGTTCGGTGAGCTGGAGGTCTATCTCGCAATCGGTGAGCGTAGAGTGCGCCAGCAGCGATGCGAGGATACCCTCGAGGTCGCGCACAGAGTTGCGAACGTTCTGCGCGATATAGTCCACCACCTCGTCGCTGAGCTGAATGCCGTCGCGACGCATCTTGCTGAGCAGTATGTCGCGGCGCAACTGGTAGTCCGGGCGAGCGATCTCTGCCGCCAGACCCCACTTGAAACGGGTGAGCAGACGCTCCTCAATGTCCTTGAGCTCGATAGGCGGGCGATCGGAGGTGAGGATGAGCTGCTTGCGCGACTGCTGGAGGTAGTTGAAAATATGGAAGAACGTGTCCTGCGTTCCCTTGAGACCCGCAAAATACTGGATGTCATCCACGATCAACACATCCACCGACTGATAGAAATTCAGGAAGTCGGGTATGCGATTGGCATTGTGAGCGTCCTGGTACTGGAGCTTGAAGGTGTTGGCACTAACGTATAGAACGCGTGCCTGCGGGTTAAGCGCACGCACCTGATTGCCGATGGCGTTGGCCAGGTGGGTCTTGCCTACTCCGCTGCCGCCGTAGATGAAGAGCGGGTTGAAAGCGGTATAGCCGGGCTGTTTGGCGATGGCAATGCCGGCCGTACGTGCCAGTTTGTTGGGTTCGCCCGCCACGAACGAATCGAAGGTGTAGAGCGTGTTAAGCTGCGGTTCAAAGGCATTCTGCACACCCATGTTCTGCTGGGGCATCACTGTCGATTTCTGCATGTCCATCCTGGAGGAAGGTACCATGGTGCCCGCTCCGGAAGTGGAGTCGATCAACACCCTATATTCCAGGCGCGTACCCTGCCCGAACACGCGCAGGATGGCAGACGACAAGAGAGGAATATAATTCTCCTCGATATACTCAGCCACGAACTGGGACTTCACCTGCAACACCAGTACACCCTCAGCGAACTGCAGGGGTACGATCGGGGCAAACCACGTCTGATAGGCTGTGGTGGACAGGTTGTCTGCCAGGATAGTCTGGCATTGCGCCCATTGTTGTTGCACGTTTTGAACCATTCTTTCGATTGCTTGTAATGCTCGTTTTGAGCGAAATCGAGTGCAAAAGTACAACAAATTTCTGAATTGACCAAATTGCCGTCAGAGGTGACAAAAATGAAAAACACGTAACTCGTTGAGAATAAGGTGTTTAATTACATTTGACTGAAAATCAACAAGTTACAATAGTTATCAACATGTAACTACCTGATTTATAGGTGGTTGTAAATACGCAAATGAAACTACATTTTTTTTGAAAAAAAGTGGCTCTTCCCCGTATTTTTCGCGGCTCTCAAAGGGTCGTGATTTTTTTTGTTATTTTTACAAAATTAAAATAAGAAAAGTACAAAAAATATCCCCCTTTTCGACATCAGATGTTGTTTATCGGAAAGCTACTTGTCTTTCTTGCCAAAGATGGAGAAATGGACGTACCGTTTGGGGTGCGCCTTGAGGTCGGTGAGCAACGAATCGGCCGAGATGACGGTAGCGTCGAGGTGGTTGTAGAGCGACTTGTTGTAGATCAACTGGCCGAGTGTACCCTGCTCGTTGCGCACGTCGCTGATCAGTCCGTTGACGTTGTCCACAGTCTTGTCCACGCGCGCAACGGTGGCCTTGAGATCGGCCTGCTTGATATCGGCGATGATGATGTTGAGATTGGCCATTGCAGTGTCGGCATGATCGACGATAACGGGCACCTTGGTGTTCATCAGGTGGCGCAGGTCGGCCGATACATCGGTCAGGTCACCGGAGATACGATGTACGTTCTGCAGCGTGGACTGGATATGATTGCCCGCCAGTTGTGCCTTGAGCTGGTTGACCAGCGAATCGACATCCGTCACCGCATCATCCACGTGTGCCAGCAGCTCGCCCTGCAGACTCTCGATCATACCGGGCACGTAGGTGGTAGGCAGAAATTCGCCGTGAGCAACAGCCTGTCCGGCCTGCAGCGTGTCGGGCAACTGCAACTCGATGGCCATACCGCCCAGCAGGCCGTTGGCGACGAGTGCCATACGTGTACCTACGGGGAGAATAATGTCCTTGTTGATAGAAATATCTACCGTAAACGAGCTGTCCGCCGTAAAATCATAGGCGATGTTGTCCACCTGTCCGACCTTATAGCCTCGGATGAATACCGCCGCCTGCTCCTCCAAGCCGTGGATATGATCGAAACGGCCGTGATAGGCGTTGGTGGGCGAGAATATATTCACACCCTTGAGAAAATTGAATCCGAAGAAAAGAAGGAAAAGACTGATGGTGGCAAGTATGCCGACCTTGATTTCGCGTGCGTATTTCATATATTCGATTAGCGAGTATGGGTTATGGGTTATGGGTTATGGGTTATGGGTTATTGTTCGAAGGTGACGATCCAGCAGTCGGGGAACAACTTCTTGACGGCCTTCTGCGCCTCCACCACCTTGGAGCGATCGGTGTCGATAGCGGTGTAGTATTTGTACCAGTCACCCACCTTGCGGCACTCGCAATGCTGTCCCTTCAGTTTCGGATCGTCCGGTGGCAACTGCGTGCGCGACGCACATATCTGCACGGCGTAGTAGCGCGTGGGGGTGGCAGACTTAGCGGGAGTGGTGGTAGTCGGAGGAGTAGCACTCTCGTTGTTGTCAGGTGATTGGGTCGTAGTTTTCTCAACATTGTCTCGTTCACTCTCCGGTTCGGCTACCGGCTGAGGAGCCGCGGCATTGATGCGGTGGGTGTAGGCACCGAAGGCATCCACGAGGTGGGTGGCCATCATCGTCATGGTGCTGTCGTTGTTGAGCCAGCGCTCTTCGTCCGGATTGCTGATAAATCCCATCTCGAAGAGGATAGACGGGCAGGCCGTCTTCAGCAGCACCCAGAAAGAGGCTTGCTGCACGCCGCGGTCGGTTCGCTTGAGGTTCTTGACAAAACTGCTCTGCACGAGCGTAGCCAATTGGAGCGACTGGTCGAGGTAGTTGTTCTGCATCAACTCGAACATGATATACGAGTCGATGGAGTTGGGATCGAAGCCGTGGTAGGTGGTCTTATAATCCGACTCCAGCTTCATCACGGCGTTCTCACGCATGGCTACATCCAGGTTCTTATCCAGTCGGTCGTAGCCGAGGATGAACGTCTCGATGCCGCACGCCGCCTTGGTCTCCGACGAGTTGGCATGGATGGAGATGAAGAGGTCGGCATTGTTCTTGTTGGCTATGTCGGCACGTGTCTGCAGGGGGATGAAGGTGTCGTTGGCACGCGTATAGACCACCCGCACATCGGGGAAGCGTTCGCGCAGCAACTTACCCGTACGGAGCGCCAGCGTGAGGTTCAGGTCTTTCTCGTAAGAGAAATGCCCCACTGCTCCGGGGTCCTTACCGCCGTGACCCGCATCGATCACCACCGTATAGGGTTTGGCCGCCCAGAGGGGCAGCGCCAGAAGGATTGCTATGAGAGAAACAAGTATTTTGCGCATAATAAGCCAATTAAACAGTTGCAAAGGTACATAAAAAATCTGACATATCGCACCATGTCGGAAAAATACATACATTTTTCGTGCCAAAATGCATTTTTTTTCATTTTTTGTGCGCGCGCACTTGCGTATATCATTTCTTTTTTGTAACTTTGCGCGTCGTTTTGAGTATTCTATGCAGAAAAAGGACTTTACACCGGCAGAAGACGAGTTGATCCAACGCGAGTTTGAAGCGTTGCTGGACGACTATGCGCAGACCCCTCACCGCCAGAAGCGGGAGTTGATCACGCACGCCTTCAACTTTGCGTACAAGGCGCATTACGGTGTACGCCGGTTGAGCGGAGAGCCCTATATCATGCACCCGCTGGCTGTCGCGCGCATCTGCGTACGAGAGATAGGTCTGGGTAGCACGAGTATATGCTCCGCCCTGCTGCATGATGTAGTGGAGGATACAGACTATACCGTAGAAGACATCCGTGGTCTGTTCGGCGACAAGATCGCACAGATAGTGGCAGGACTGACCAAGATCAGCGGCGGCGTGTTCGGCAGTCAGGCCAGCGAGCAGGCGGAGAACTTCCGCAAGCTGCTGCTGACCATCAGCGACGACATCCGCGTGGTGCTGATCAAGATAGCCGACCGTCTGCACAACATGCGGACGCTGGGTGCACAGCCCAAGGACAAGCAATACAAGATAGCCGGCGAGACGCAATATATCTACGCGCCGCTGGCACACCGCCTGGGTCTGTTCCCCATCAAGACCGAACTGGAAGACCTGAGCTTCAAATACGAGCACCCGGACACCTGGCAGGAGATACACGAGAAGCTGGAAGGCATCAAATCGCATCAACTGGCCTATTTCGAACAGTTCTCGCAGCCTATCCGCGAGCGGCTGACAGAGATGGGTTATACCTTCACCCTGAGAGCCCGCATCAAATCCGTCTATTCGGTATGGAAGAAGATGATGCAGAAGCACATCCCGTTTGAGGATGTGTACGACCTGCTGGCCGTCCGCATCGTCTTCACGCCCCACCAAGGGCTGAGCGAGAAAGACCAATGCTGGATGATCTACTCGGCCATCACAGAGATGTACAGGCCGCACCCCGAGCGTATCCGCGACTGGATCTCTACGCCGAAAGCGAACGGCTATGAGGCCCTGCATGTGACCGTCATGGGAAAAGACGGCGAATGGGTGGAGGTGCAGATTCGTACCGACAGGATGCACGAGATAGCCGAGCGCGGCTATGCCGCTCACTGGAAATACAAGACGGGCGAGTCGGACGACTCGGAGCTGGACAAGTGGCTGCGTGAGATCAAAGAGATACTGGAGCATCCAGACAAGGACGCGATGGAGTTTCTGGGTACGTTCAAGCTGAACCTCTTCGCCCAGGAGGTGTTCGTCTTCACGCCGAAAGGCGAGATCATGACGATGCCTATGGGTGCCACCGCCCTAGACTTCGCCTTCCTACTCCACTCCGAACTGGGTGAACACTGTATAGGCGCCAAGGTGAACCACTCGCTGGTGCCGCTGTCGTACCGACTGAAAGGCGGCGACCAGGTGGAGGTGCTGACCTCGTCGAGCCAGCACCCGCAGCATGAATGGCTGGACATCGTGACCACCGCCAAAGCGCGTAACTGCCTCACGCAGTATTTCCATCGGGAAGAACGCAAATATATCAAGCACGGCGAGCGCCTGGTGGAGGATGCCATACAGATAGACAAGGAGCTGGCAGCCAACCACGATCAGGCTTTGGCACGGTTATTGAACTACTACAACATAGCACAGCCCAACGACCTCTACATGAAGGTAGGCCAAGGCATCATCCGTCTGGACAACCTGCGCGAGATCGTATTCCCGAAACGCAGCTGGTGGTCGAAGATGCCCTTCATCGGCAGCAGCAAGCCCAAAGAGGAAAACGTCAAGACAGAAACGCCCACGGCCGACAAACCGGAGGAGAAGCCCAAGAAAGGGCCGAAGGCGATTGTGCTGACGGACGAGAACTTAGGGAAAGAATACATACTGAGCAACTGCTGTCATCCCATCCCCGGCGACGATGTACTGGGGTTCCTGGACGAGAAAGGCAAGATGCATATCCATATGATCGACTGTCCGGAGGCATCCCTGCTGAAGACCAGCTACGGCAAACGTATCTACTCGGCCACCTGGAACACACATCGTGTACAGTCGTTCGTGGAGACGATAGAACTGGTGGGTATAGACAAGTTCGGCGTGTTCATCCATGTGCTGCAAACCATCACGACCGATTTTCACATCAACGTGCGGTCGATCAACGTGTCGAGTGAGGACGGCCTGTTCAAAGGCACGATGGAGGTATATGTGTATGACCGCAAGGAGCTGAACGAGCTGCTCAAAGCGATAAAGAAACTGGATAATATCAAAGAGGTGCGCCGCGTAGCGACCACAGACAGTTAATAGTCAACAAGCAACAACAAACAGAAAAAACATAGGTAATGAAAAAGATTTTTAGTACTCTCTGCATGGCTCTGATGGCAGTAGCCATGGTGGCTCAAGAGCCTGTGATTACATTTGAGAAGACAGAACATGATTTCGGCAAGATCAACGAGGCCGACGGACGCGTGAGTGTAGTATTCTCGTTCAAGAACGAGGGAATGGCACCGCTGGTGCTGAGCAATGTACGTGCCAGCTGCGGTTGCACCACTCCGACATGGACCAAAGAGCCTGTAGAACCGGGGCAAACCGGTAGTATCACCGTGACCTATAACCCGAACGGTCGTCCGGGACGCTTCCAGAAGACCGTGACCATCACTTCCAATGCCACCGAGGCAACCAAGAAAGTGTTTATCAAAGGTGAGGTGATCCCCAAGCAGGCTAAACCGGTGAACAAATATACGATCGCCGTAGGTGAGCTGAGCATGAAGAGCAAGGTGCTCGATCTGGGTAAGATCAAGAAAGGTCAGGGAGCACAAGGCGAATTGGAATATGCCAACATGACCAAAGCCGATCATGCCGTAGCGCTGCTGACCAACGCTGCAGACGCCTATCTGATCAACCAGGTAACCCTGGAGAACGTCAAACCGAACGAAGTAGGCAAGTTCATCTTTGCCATCGACACCAAGAAGGCCAAACAATATGGTCCGGTAGAGGCTTATGCCTATGTACAAGTGGACGGCAAGAAAGACATGAGCGAGACTTATCAGCTGACGATCAAGGCGGATATCGAAGAGGACTTCAGCCAGATGACGATCGAGCAGAAACAGCAGGCTCCGATCATCGAGGTAGCCAACGACATCACCTTCGGCAAAATAGCGGCAGGCAAAGTGCACAAATATGTGTTCCCGATCAAGAATGCAGGTGTCAACCCGCTGGAGATCCGCCGCGTTTATTCGACCGACAACGCCCTGCACTTCAAGGCTCCGAAAGCCATCAAGTCGGGCAAGAAAGGGGCCGTAACGATCGATATCAACGCCAAGAACCTGCAGGCTGGTACATACAGCCGCGAGGTAGTGGTGATCAGCAACGACTATCAGAATCCTATCAAGCGAATCAAGATCACCTTCGCCGTAGAATAAACATGATGGATCATCCGGAAAATAGCGCAGCATACAAGGGTTTGCAGGTGAACGCAGGCGTAGAAAACCTGCCGAGTGTGAACCCCTATGCTACCTTCCGCCGCAAGAAGCGGACGCTGAGCCCCGAAGAGTACTTCGAGGGTATCAGGCGTGGTGATATGACAATACTGAGTCAGGCCGTCACCCTGGTGGAAAGCAACCTGATGAGCGACCAAGCGATCGCACAGAAAGTGATCGAGCTATGCCTGCCCTATGCCGGCAACTCCATCCGCGTAGGCATCACCGGTGTTCCCGGTGCCGGCAAATCGACATTCATCGAGTCGCTCGGCAGCGAACTATGCGAGCAAGGCAAACATCTGGCGGTGCTGGCCATCGACCCGTCGAGCGAACGAAGCAAAGGGTCTATCCTGGGCGACAAGACGCGCATGAACGAGTTGTCCGTCAAGTCCAATGCGTTCATCCGTCCCAGTCCGTCAGCCGGCTCGCTGGGCGGCGTGGCACGCAAGACCAGAGAGACCATCGTGCTTTGCGAAGCGGCAGGATTCGATACCATCCTGCTGGAGACCGTAGGTGTAGGCCAGTCGGAGACGGCGGCTCACTCGATGGTGGATTATTTCCTGTTGCTGCAAGTGACAGGCACCGGCGATGAACTGCAAGGCATCAAACGAGGCATCATGGAGATGGCAGACGGAATAGCCATCAACAAGTGCGACGGAAATAATATTGAACGTGCGCGCGCCGCGCGCGTAGGGTTCAAGAACGCCCTGGCACTCTTCCCTCCCTCTGAATCAGGCTGGAAACCCGATGCCATCTGCTGTTCGTCGATCGACCATAGCGGTGTGATGGACGTATGGCACAACATAGAGGAATACATCGCCTTCACCAAGCAGAACGGCTATTTTGACGCACACCGCACCGAACAAGCCAAATACTGGATGTACGAGACCATCAACCAAACCCTATTGGACGGTTTTTATAAAAACGAGCAAATGGAGCACCAGATAGAGGTGGCAGAACGCCAGGTGCTGAACAACGAGATCAGTAGTTTTGTAGCCGCCCACAACTTAATAGCTGCATATGGCAGAAACCAACAGAAATAGTACACGCAAACGCGCCTCGCAGACCACGATCATCAAGGTCGGAGCCAACGAAATGGGTAAGTTACCCCCTCAGGCCCAGGACCTCGAGGACTCGGTGCTGGGTGCGCTGATGATAGAGAAAGATGCCTATAGTACCGTGGCAGATCTGCTGCGTCCGGAGGTGTTCTACAAAGACCAGAATCGCATGGTCTATGAGGCCATACGTGCGCTGGCTGCCAAAGACCAGCCTATCGACATCCTCTCGGTGAGCGAGAAGATGAAGAGTATGGGAACGCTGGAGCAGGCAGGCGGAGCCGTCTATCTGGCCGACCTGACCCGACGCGTGGCATCGACGGCTCACCTGCACTACCACGCAGAGGTGATTGCCCAGAAGGCCACGGCACGCGACCTGATCGCCATGGCGGCGCAGATAGAGGAGAAGGGCTTTGACGAGACACAGGACATAGACGAATTGATGCAAGAAGCGGAGGCTGGTATCTTTGAAATATCGCAACGCTCGCAGAAACGTGACGTCACGCAGATCGACCCTGTGATAGAAGAGGCCTTCAAGCGCATGGAGAAAGCCGCCAAGAACGACGGTTCGATCAGCGGAATACCCTCGGGCTTCCATGCTCTGGACAAGATCACATCCGGCTGGCAGACACCTGATCTGGTGATCATCGCCGCCCGTCCGGCCATGGGTAAGACCGCCTTTGTGCTGTCGATGGCCAAGAACATGGCGATCGACCGGAAAATACCCGTAGCCGTCTTCTCGCTGGAGATGAGCAACGTGCAGCTGGTGAACCGTCTGATCATGAATGTATGCGAGATAGAGGGTGAGAAGATCAAGACCGGCAAGATGTCGAAGGAAGACAGCCGCCGCCTGAACACCAAGATCAACGCGATGAAGGGTGCACCGCTCTACATGGACGATACACCTTCGCTGTCGATCTTCGAGTTACGCTCCAAAGCCCGCAAGCTGGTACGTGAGCATGGAATACGGCTCATCATCATCGATTACCTGCAGCTGATGAACGCGCAGGGATCGAGTTTCGGCAGCCGCGAGCAGGAGGTAAGCATCATCTCGCGCAGCCTTAAGGCCCTGGCCAAGGAACTGGATATACCGATCATCGCCTTGTCGCAGTTGAACCGTGGCGTAGAGGCCCGTCAGGGCGTGGAAGGTAAGACGCCACAACTAAGCGACCTGCGTGAGTCGGGTGCGATCGAGCAGGATGCCGACCTGGTATGCTTCATCCACCGCCCGGAGTACTATCACCTGTACAACGACGACAAGACGGGCAAGGACCTGCGCGGACTGGCTCAGATCATCGTAGCCAAGCATCGTAACGGCGCGACCGACAGCATATGGCTCCGCTTCCGCGGCAAATATGCCAAGTTCCAGAACGAGGACGAGGCCATCGATGCCGACGAACTGGCACCTATGCCCGCAGGAGAAGGAAGTGTCTCGATCCAATCGAGTATGAATAATGCCATGGGCGCGGTGTCGTTCGGACAACAGATGTCACCGGACGGAATCACGACCATCAACAGTATGGGAGAAGATGTAGCCCGTCCACCCTTTTGATAACAAGCAAACAAACGATATAACCTATTTATGCAAAGAACAGTAATTATTGATGCACTCAAACGTACGGATTTCGGTAGCGAGATTAATGTACGCGGATGGGTTCGCAGTCGTCGAGGCAACAAGAACATTTCGTTCATCGCCCTGAATGACGGTTCTACTATCCGCAACATACAGATCGTCGTTGACCTGCAGCAGTTCGACGAAGAACGGCTGAAACCGGTGACGACGGGAGCATGTATCTCGGCCACAGGCATCTTGGTGGAGAGCCAAGGGTCCGGTCAGGCCGTAGAGATACAACTGACGGAGATGGAGGTATACGGCACAGCCGATCCTGAGAAATATCCGCTGCAGAAGAAAGGCCTCTCGATGGAATACCTGCGCTCGATCGCCCATCTCAGGCCACGCACCAACACCTTTGGTGCCGTCTTCCGTATTCGTCACAACATGGCGATGGCTATCCATACGTATTTCCACGAACACGGCTATTTCTATTTTCACACTCCGCTGATCACCGCCTCCGACTGTGAAGGCGCCGGACAAATGTTCCAGGTGACGACGAAGAACCTCTATAACCTGAAGAAGACCGACGACGGCCAGATAGACTACTCGGACGATTTCTTCGGCAAGATGGCTGCGCTGACCGTCAGTGGCCAGCTGGAAGGCGAACTGGGTGCCATGGCACTGGGTAAGATCTATACCTTCGGTCCCACCTTCCGCGCAGAGAACAGCAATACGCCGCGCCACTTGGCTGAGTTCTGGATGATCGAGCCGGAAGTGGCCTTCATCCAGAAAGACGAACTGATGGATCTGGAGGAGGACTTCATCAAGTATTGCGTACGCTGGGCGCTCGACCATTGTATGGATGATCTGGAGTTCCTCAACCAGTATGTGGACAAAGGCCTGATAGAACGACTCAAGTCGGTAATAGACACCGAATTTGTCCGTCTGGAGTATTCGGAGGGTATTCGCATCCTGCAGGAGGCCATCAAGAACGGTAAGAAATTTGAGTTCCCGTGTAACTGGGGCGATGATCTGAGTTCGGAGCACGAACGCTATCTGGTGGAAGAGCATTTCGGCAAACCGGTGATCATGACCGATTATCCGAAGGATATCAAGGCCTTCTACATGAAGATCAACGCGGACGACAAGACCGTACAGGGCACGGATGTGCTGTTCCCGCAGATAGGCGAGATCATCGGCGGCTCGGTACGCGAGGAGAGTCTGGACAAGCTGAACGACGAGATAGAACGCCGTCACATCCCGATGAAGGACATGTGGTGGTATCTGGACACGCGTCGGTTCGGCGCTGCGCCTCATGCAGGCTTCGGGCTGGGCTTCGAGCGACTGATGTTGTTCGTGACAGGCATGCAGAACATACGCGACGTCATTCCTTTCCCGCGCACACCTAAGAATGCAGAATTCTAATTAACAATAGTATTAACCATAAAAAACACTAACAAACAATCGTATGAAAAAACTCTTTTTGATGATGTTTGTGTTGATGATTTCGATCGTCACAATGGCGCAAACATCCCTGCGAGGCAGAGTTATCGATCGTTCGACCCAGTCCCCTGTGGTCGGTGCTAAGGTAACGTTGGCCAATCACAACATTTCCACTACGACCAATGCGTCGGGTGAGTTTGTTCTCCTCTATTTGGACGCTATGGATGAAGAGGCAATCATCGAGGCAGACGGCTATGTAGCCGCCCTTGAGCTGGTGCAACTTCAAGCCGACCAAGCGAACGAACTGGAGATTGTTCTGCAGCAAGACATCGTGTCGCAAGCACAAGATGAGATCTTGCTGAATCTGACGGAGGAAGAGATGGCGGATGATGAAGGTCGTTCGCAAGCTCAGGCTTCGTCGTCGTCGGCTTCTACCGATGTGTTCAACTCGATGACCTCATTTGCTTGGTCTACAGCACGTTACCGCAATCGCGGCTACAGCTCGAACACCGAGAGTTACTACATCGAGGGTCTGAACTTCAACTCTCAGGAACGCGGTCAGTTCAACTACTCGGCTATGGGTGGTCTGAATGATGCCAGCCGCTACAAAGAGGTGCTCAACCCGATGGAGGCAACCAACTTCACCTTTGGTGGTATCGGTCAATCGACCAACTACCTGATGGGTGCCAGCCGCTATGCACAGGGTTGGAAAGTAGGTGCTGCAGGTACGAACCGTAACTACAAGGCACGTCTCAACGCCACTTATTCGAGCGGTGTGATGGCCAGCGGATGGGCTGTAACGGCTCAATTGGCTTATCGTTTCTCGCCGTACATCGACAACAAGGGTATCATCGGCGAAGGTATCAAGTACTACTCGCTGGGCTATTTCCTGACGGCAGAGAAGATCTGGGACAACGCACGTCTGAAACTGATCACCTTCGGTGCTCCTACCGAGCGCGGCCAGAACGCAGCGGTGACTCAAGAGGTATACGACCTGACCGGTTCGATCTACTACAACCCGTATTGGGGCTACCAGCACGGCAAAGTGCGCAACTCACGCATCGTGAAGTCGTTTGACCCGACCGTGATTGCTGCTTATGAGTACAAGATCGACGAGAAGCAGATGTTCAAGGTAGCTGCCGGTTACCACTATTCCTTCTACTCCAACTCGGCGCTCAACTTCTTCAACGCTCCCGATCCACGTCCGGACTACTATCGTAATCTGCCGTCTGCTATGTGGGACGGTCAGATCGCCAACCCGAACAACGAGACTTCCGCTTCCCAGCTCTTCGACGAGAACGGAAACCACTATCCTTGGGGCTTGTTCATCGGTCACGACCCTGCTTACAACAGCTTCGGCTCGGGCTTCATCGGTCATGACGGCAACCTCGTTGGTCCGTCGGTGGACCAGGCTGCCTACAACACGCTGGTAGATCTCTGGAAATCGCGCGACAACAAGACAACGCAGATCGACTGGGATAATATCTACGCAGCCAACTTTGCTAACAACGCAGAGAATCCGAAGGCTTCGGCTCGTTATATCCTGGAGCGTCGTCACAATGACATTCAGGAGGCCAGTGCATCGTTCAAGTACGAGAACACTCAGTATGACCACCTGAAGATGATCGTTGGTGCAGAGGGTAAGTTCTCCCAGGGTATCCACTACAAGACTATCGACGATCTGCTCGGTGGCAACCAGTGGATTGATATCGATGCGTTCGCTGACCGTGATATCAAGGAGTTGGCTACCAACAGCGGATTTACGCAGGAGGATATTGCCAACGTACGTAAGAACGAGATCGCTTCTGACTACGATGACGTGATCAATAACGGTCGCCGCTTCGGCTACAACTATCGTATCAACATGGGTACGATGAAGGCATGGTTCCAGAACGAGTGGTCCTTCAACGAGGTGGACCTCTACTATGCTCTCCAGCTCAACTACAGCATGATGCAGCGTATGACCAATATGCTGAACGGTCGTGCCTGGTATCTGACCAAGATCGCTGACGCCCAAGTGGCTCAGGCCGCGGCTCTCGGCCAGGCGGCTACCATCGATCCTGCCGTTTACTACGGTCACTCGGCATACAACTATATCAAGGCCACCGGCGAAGCCAACCTGAAGGCCGGCACACGCTATGTGGGCGATGCGCACCACTTCCTGGATCCTGCATTCAAACTGGGTGCTACCTACAAGATCAACGGACGTAATCGCTTGAAAGTGAATGCCATGGCTAAGACGCAGGCTCCGTACGCACGCGATGCTTATATCTCGCAGCGTGTACACGACCGCGTGATCGAGACCATCTATACGCACGACAACGCTAAGTCGCTCAAGGACTTCTATGCTGCCAGCGAGAAACTCGTTTCGGCTGACCTGACCTATGAGTTCAACTACCCGATCGTTCGTGGTCGTATCACCGGTTTCTTCACCCAGAGCTGGGACGGATCGGAGCTGAACGGCTACTACGATGACGAAGCTCGTACGTTCGTCAACCAGGCCCTGACCGGCATCGACAAACGCTACATGGGAATTGAGGCTGCTGCAGCCGTTAAGATGGGTACCTACTTCACCCTGACCGGTGCTGTATCGATTGGCGACTATCGCTACACCAGCGACGCTATGGCTGTCAGCTCGGCTGAGAACGGTATGCCTATGACGCAGGATATGGCTACTCAATCCTTGGTATTCGAGACCAAGGACAAGGTGCTGCTGAAAGGTTTGAAACTCTCGAACGGTCCGCAGGCTAACGCCAGCCTCAAGCTCTCGTTCTTCCACCCGAAGATGTGGTTTGCTGACATCACCGTCAACTACCACGACTGGAACTATCTGTCGGTGGCTCCGAGCCGCAGAATGCAAGGCTTGTACACCGGTACTCGCGTAGACGGTACGTCTGTCAACGGTTGGTTCGGCGACGCCAATGCCAATGCCATCCAGACCACCGACAACCAGATCGTACGCTCGAACGTAGACATCGATCCCACCAGCGCCACCTATGGTCAAGCCACCTATGAGAACGCTGTATTGGACGGCAACGGCGTACCTGTACTCCGCTATCCGTACAATATCATGACGATGCAAGAGAACCTGGCTGCCACCAACCCGCTCAACCGCTTCCTGGTGGATGTATCGGTAGGTAAGTTGATCTACCTGAAGAACCGTCAGTCGGTTTCTATCAACCTGAGCGTGACCAATATCCTCAACAACACCCACTTCAAGACCGGCGGTTACCAGCAGGCTCGTCTGCCGCGCGCCGTGCTCCAGGGTGTAGCAGACTACCAGAACTCGGTGATCACTGCCAACGCATGGAAATACCCGTCTAAGTACTACTATGCTTGGGGTGCGAACTTCTTCTTATCCGTAACTTATAAATTCTAATAACAATGAGAAAGTCAATTTATACATATGCAATGTTGTTGGCGATGCCAATCGTTGCACTGATGACCTCTTGCGAGCCGAGTGCGCTTACGGAAGAAGACGTACTCGTCAAAGCAGAGAATGTAGCGGAACTGACTGCAGACGGCACGATATACAATATCAACACGCTGCTGGCTCCTCCGTTCATGACAGAGGAAGGTAACTTCAAGAGCGACTCCAGCCAATATCGTACACGTTCCACTTACCATTCGCTGCAGCTCTTCTCTATCGACACCCTGCCGACCAACGGCCCCGGTATCTATATCCGCGGACGCGTGGCTACCGACGATTACGGAGGCAACTTCTACAAGAGCCTCGTTATCCAGCAGGTGAACGACTGGGAGACCGAGGGCAATCCTACGATCGACCAACAGTGTCTGCGTATCTCTGTGGACATGGGTTCGGCCAGTGGTATGTTCCACCAGGGTCAGGAGATCCTGATCCGTTGCAACGGTCTGGCCATCGGACGTTATGCCAACGAGCCGCAACTCTGCGTACCGAGCTACAACAACAATATCTACGCCAACTCCTATGAGCAGAAAGTAGGTTGGGCTCCGGGTCGTATCCCGTCAGCACGCTTCCGTCTGGCTACCCGCCTCATCGGTGCGCCGGACAAGAGCAAACTGGTGTATGACGTGATGGATCTGGCTACGCTCAACTCCAAGTATCTGGTTAATTATGAGGATGTAGAGGCAGCTCGCAAGGTGGACGGTCGTCTGGTGAAGATCACCGACGTACATTTCTCCTGCACGTACGACAGCCTGGGTGCTGAGAAGAACTGCAACCGCTACGACGGCACCGACACCACAGCTCTGGGTAATCCCGAAATGGATCAGTATGCAGCTACCTTCGGTCCGACCACCGGTAACGTAGGTTATCCGCAGTCGCGTTACGTCAAGGACGCTGGCGATGCACACAAAGTGCTCGTCGGTACTTCCGAGTACGCCAAGTATGCGTATTTCTACCTGCCGGCAGCCAAGTACGTTGGTTCCATCACCGGTATTCTCGGTTACTACATGGACAACGGACGCTACGAGCCGGACGGCGGCGAGTGGTCTATCACTCCGTGCGACATGTCTAACATCCTGCCTGAGTGCCAAGGTGACGGTGCTAACCCGCAGTGGATTCCGGTAGAGTGGAAGAAAGGTACACCCCAACCTGCTGATGACTAAGTAGCAACAGATGAACTGGCTGGATGTCCTATTGCTCCTGCCTCTTCTGATCGGCCTCGTTAGAGGCCTGATACGAGGCCTGGTATCCGAGGTAATCGCCTTTGCGGTGGTTATCCTCGGAGTACTGGGCGCGCGTATAGGCGGCACGTGGCTTTCGGCCCAACTGCTCAGCACTTTTGCATGGCCGCAGGGCGTCTGCGACGCCGTGGCCTACACGCTGCTTTTTCTGGCCGTAGCCGTGGTGCTGGCTATCCTGGCACGCCTGCTGACCAAGGCGCTGCGCGCCATCCATCTCGGATGGGCCAACCGACTGATGGGAGGTGTGGTAGGAATGCTGAAGTTCGGCATTCTCGTGCTCATCGCCGTCTTTGTGATGGACAAGACCAACCAGTCTTTCCATTGGCTAGAGGGCTCCAGGGTGGTCAAGACTTCGGTCGTCTACCATTTCTTCATCGACGAGGTACTGACGCGACTCCATCTATGATCTGTTACCTCTCGTTAGGCGCCAACCTCGGCCGGCGCGAACAGACACTTCGCCAGGCTATCCAACTGATCGAGCAGCAAATAGGTAAGGTCCTACGCTGCTCCTCTTTTTATTACTCCGAGCCATGGGGATTCGATTCGCCCCATGCCTTCTGCAACCTGTGTTGTGCCGTACAAACGCCTCTGTCGCCTATGGCTATGCTGACTGCCACACAAGCCATCGAACGGGCCTTAGGACGCAAAAAAAAGACCACGAATGGTCTTTATGCCGATCGGACGATTGATATCGATCTCATTTGCGCCTACGACGAGGACGGCAACGAACTGACGAGTCATTCTCCTGAACTCATGCTCCCCCATCCGCTTTGGCAAGAGCGGGATTTTGTTCGGGTCCCCTTAGCGGAAATCCGTCCGGAACAGGAGCCGTGATACATATCGGCTGCTTGCTCACCGGGTGGATGAACTCAATCCTGCGTGCATGCAGACAGATACCGCCGTCAGGATTGCTGCGTTTCGCACCGTATTTCAAGTCACCCTTTATCGGACAACCTATCGCTGCCAGCTGACAGCGTATCTGATGATGCCGGCCTGTCTCTAGATTAATTTCCAAGAGGGAATAATGATCTCCCTTCAAAAGCGTCTTATAGGTTAATATGGCCAATTTGGCCTCTTTGGCACCCGGCTTGGCGATAAACGACTTGTTCAGTTTCTCATTGCGCGTCAACCAGTTCTCCAGCCGGGCTTCGGCCTGCTTGGGACAACCCTGCACTATGGCCCAGTAGGTTTTTTGAATGGCTGATGGCTGACTGCTGATGGCTGATTTCTCCCGAAACATCTCGTTCAGGCGGGTGAGGGCCTTGCTCGTGCGGGCAAAGAGCACCACGCCGCTCGTCGGGCGGTCCAGACGGTGGGTAACGCCCAGAAACACCTCGCCCGGCTTGTTGTATTTGGCCTTGATATAGGCCTTCACTGTCTCGCTCAGCGGCGTGTCACCTGTCTTGTCGCCCTGCACAATCTCGTTGCAGGTCTTGTTGACCGCGATGATATGATTATCTTCGTATAGTACTTCCATCATTCATCATTCATCATTCATCATTCCATCATTCCATCATTGACAGCTCCGCTGTCTTATGGCTTCGTAGATGAACACACCGGCAGCGACGCTGACGTTGAGCGATTCGATCACGCCGGTCATTGGCAGGCGCACCTGGTCGGTACAGAGCTTGAGGTTCTCCTCGTAGATACCGCGTTCCTCCGAGCCCATGACGATACAGGTCGGCACGGTCATGTCCACCTCGGTATAGTTACGCTGGGTATGCTCGGTGGCGGCTACGATGCGCAGACCACTCTCCTGCAGGTAACGCAGGGCGTTCTGCAGGTTCTCCACCTTGCATACGGGCAGCGAGTGAAGCGCACCTGCCGAGGCCTTGATGGCATCGCCGTTGATGGCGGCGCTACCACGCGCTCCGATGATGAGTGCGTGCACACCGGCACAGACACATGTGCGCGCGATGGCACCGAAGTTACGCACGTCCGTCACGCCGTCCAGCATCATCAGCAGAGGCACCTGACCTTCGTCGTACAGCGACGCCACTATGTTCTCCAGCGGAGTGAACTCTATGGGACTCAAGAAGGCGATGACGCCCTGGTGGTTCTTGTCGGTGAACTGATTGAGTTTCTCTACCGGCACGCGTTGTATCTGCGTGCCCGACCCGTCCAGTTTCTGCAGTAGTTCGCGACCGATAGACGAGGACATATCGCGACGAATGAGCACTTTGTCCAGCACTTTGCCGGCATCGATAGCTTCCATCACCGCACGGATACCGAAGATCATCTCTTTCTCCTTCGGCCGCTTCGTGTCATATTGTTTGTGAGATTTTTCCATTAAACATTAAACATTAAACATTACACTTTACACTTTACACTTTACACACTAATACACCAGCCATTTGATGAACTCCTGCGGGTCGATGGTGAACGCCATCGGTTCGGCCAACTGCATGCCATAGGCATCCAGCTGCACATAGAACGGCTGCGCGTTAGAGCCGAACTGCTCCCGCTGCAGGCGGCTGTTCTCGTTGCCTTCGCTCTCGCCATCGCTGTCCTTGTCGAGTCGGTCATCTACATACAGTTCGATGAACACATAGTTCTGCAGGCGTGCCTTCACGCTGTCGTTCGCCAGTACGAACGCTTCCATCTTACGGCAATTGACGCAGCCGTAGCCCGTGAAGTCGATCACCACTGGTTTGCCTGTCTGCCGCGCGTACGCCATGCCTTCGTCATAGTCGTAGAACACCTCCCTACCCTCTATCTCCATTGGCGGCGCAAAGGCGCTGACGGCTTTCACCGGCGCGCCCCACAGGCCGGGAACAAGATAGGCGGCAAAGGCGAACGACGGGATGATGACGATGGCACGGATCACCTTACGCGTCGTGCTCACGGCGCGTATGCGCCATAGCAGGTAGATGCCGATGCCGGCAAAGCAGCCTATCCATATGACGAGGAAGAGCCAACGCGGCAGGATATGCCATCCGTAGGCTAAGTCCGCCACGCTGAGGAACTTAAGCGAAAGGGCCAGTTCCAGGAACGCCAGCACGACCTTGAACGAGGTCATCCAGTCGCCTGACTTAGGAGCACTCTTGAGCCACTGCGGGAACATAGCGAACAGCGAGAACGGCAGGGCCAAGGCGATAGCGAAGCCTAACATGCCGAGCGTCGGAGCCAACAGACTGTGTCCCGCCGCCTCCACGAGCAGCGTGCCGATGATCGGACCCGTACAGGAGAACGAGACGATGACCAGCGTGAACGCCATCAGCAATATACTCAGGAATCCGCCTGTCGAACGCGCTTTGTGGTCCAGGGCGGTGGACCAGCTGTCGGGCAGAGTGATCTCGAAGAGACCAAAGAACGACAGGGCGAAGACCACCAGCAGCAGGAAGAAGAAGATGTTCACTACCGCGTTGGTGCTCAGCTCATTCAGGGCGGACGCACCGAAGACAAGCGTCACCAGCAGGCCCAGCCCCACGTACAGCACGATGATACTTGCTCCGTAGAGCACGGCATCCTTGATTCCGCCGCCTTTCTTCAGGAAGAACGACACGGTCATCGGGATGATCGGCCATACGCAAGGCGTGAAGATAGCCAGCACTCCGCCCAACAGTCCCAGCAGGAAAATCATGAGCAGGCCTACCCCTGTCCCCTCCCTAAAGGGAAGGGAGTCAGCACCATTGCTCTTCCCTTCAGGGGAGAGTTGGAGAGAGGCTTCTTGGTACTCCCACACCTCCGGTGCGGTACACATCTGGTCGTTGCAGGCATTGAAGCGGATAGGCACCAAGTCTGTCTTGGCGAGTACCATCTCGAACGAGTCTTTGAGTTCCTGTGTGAAGAGGAAGTCTCCCATCTCGATGATGGACATGTGCCATCCCGGCTCTATCGTTGCCTTGATACGCACGCTGTCTCCCACTTCCTCGCCGGTCCATTTCACGGGCTGCACCATCTCTGCTGCCGCCATCCCTGCCCACAGGGTCAATACTATCCATACGATTCGTTTCGTCATATTGCTTTCGTTGTTTGGTATATGCTGGTTTTATATATTTCTCCTTTCCAACTATCCGGAAATAGCGGCAAGCAATTTCAACTGGTTACAATTTGTAACCGTTTGATTTCCTTCCTTGATTAATCTATTTTTAAGGACTTTCCAGTAGGTGCGTGCATCAGCGCTATCCGTTAATACTTGTACTATATCCACAACGGAAAAATAGTACTTTTCTTGTTCTTCATTCCAGACAATACGTATTTTCTTGTCTTCGAACAGTTTTATGATTGATTCGTTTGCCATATGCTATTTGTTTTCAGGAGGGGTACAAATTGTACCCCCTCACGGAATTCAATTTATTCCTTCACTAGTGGTTCGCATTGGGTCTTGTTGACTACCCTATCATTCATTCATTAATTCCCTAATTCATTCCCCATTCCCCGTAACCCATAACCCGTAACCGATAACCGCTTATTCATGCGAGGTGGTTGTTTCTGCTATCTCTTGCTAGCGTTCCTATTCTTCCTCAAACGGCAATGTCGGTAGCGCAAAACGGTCAAAATCCGATTCAAACAGTCGGTCCTGGATGACGCGGTATTTCTCGAACTCCGTCTCGGCATATTCTTGTGCCTGTTCATGGCTCACGCTCCCTGCATCTTGCAGCAACGGACGCTCGTCGCTGTTCAGGTACGCATCAATACGCTTCGCCCAATCCTCCATCGTCATCGGGATATGCCGTTTCGCACGAGCCTCAGCAAAGTCTAATACTGCCGACACGATATTCCCCATATCCTCCAACTCGTTTTGCTTGAGATAGTTCTTCGCGATGCTCACATCAGTTTTTACTATCTTTCCGCTTGGTGCATTCTCCCATGTCGTCAAGCCCATGTGCTCTTTCTCTGCACTCGCGCGCTCCATAATCAGTTCTGCCGCCGTGTGTTGATGCACGGCATAATGCATCTTGTTCTGTATCATCTGGAAGAACTGCCGTGTCATCGGCGCATCCTTGTCGTAGTCCATGCTCGTTGCGTAGATATCCGTCAGTTTCTGATAGAACCGACGTTCAGAGAGACGAATCTCATGTATCTCGGCCAACAAGTGTTCGAAGTAATCTTCGCTGAGGAAAGCACCGTTCTCCATGCGTTTGCGGTCCAGCACATAGCCTCGTAACGCGAACTGCTTCAACACACTCGTAGCCCATCTGCGGAACTGCGTTGCGCGAAACGAATTGACACGGTAACCGACAGAGATGATAGCGTCGAGGTTGTAAAATGCCACGTCGCGAGTCTGTGTTTTCCCTTCAATTGCGCCATGTTGAGTGGTTTGTCGGAATTTCCGACATACCACCTCTTCTTGCAGTTCCCCACTTGCAAAGATGTTCTTCAGATGCTCCGTTATGGTTGAGCGTCCCTTGTCAAAAAGCGTAGCAATCGCCTCTTGCGTCGCCCAGATATTCTCATCTTGATAAAACACCTGCACGCCTTGTGCCTTATCTTCCGCTTGAAAGATAAGAAACTCCGCTGTGCTGTTTCGTATTTGTAATTCTTTTGCCATATGCTATATTATTTCGTGCGCGAGATCAAAGCCATCTCCTCTCCCTCTGCGCCAAACTTGGCGCAAAGGTACTAAAAAAACACGATATATGCAATAGGTAAGACAAAAAATCTGCGATTCTTTGCAAAAAAATCTGCGATTCTGTCAAAAAACGTTAATTCGTTAAACGCTAAACGTTAAAAATATTTTTTGTATTTTTTGGCCGTTGAAGGCTTTAACTCGTCAGAGTGTGGATTAAGATGTCAGAGCGGCTTGGAAGCTTGCTTACGAAGACGGCCTGGCATATAATACACATAAGCGTCTCACGCTAAAGCCTTCATAAGGTTTTTCTATATAATTTTTTGATTTAATATCTTAAACGCGCCCAGCGCTACAGACGTTCGGAGGTATTTTTTTTATAATTTTTTTGATTAAATAAATCTTAAATTTGAAAATTCGCTCGCGAAATAATCGTGCCCTTGTTGCAAATTGTGCAAATTTCTTTGCATATGTCAAAAATTTGTTGTACCTTTGCGGTCGCAAAGGTTTTGACACAAAACACAAAGATATGAAAAAGAAAATATTTGTATTGTTGTCAGTTGTGTGCTGTGCAGGTATCATGAGTGCGACGGAAGGTGCTCTGAGTGGCAAGTTTACCACTAATGCACAGGGTAAGAAGATTGTCTTCTCCCAAGGAAATCTTCAATATCAGGCTAGTACCCAGACCTGGCAGTTCGCGGCTCAGCAGACCGCCTATTTGGGTGCTGCGAATGAGCAAATATCGTCCACCAACAGCGGTTGGATTGACCTTTTCGGTTGGGGAACGGGTCGTTATCCGACGGCGAACAGTATAGGTAGTTCGTCCGACTATGCGTCTTTTACTGATTGGGGCGTGAATGCGATTAGCAACGGAGGTAATGCGGCTAATCTATGGCGCACGCTTAAAAAGGAAGAATGGGTGTATCTGATTCAGAGTCGCACTAATGCCTCGACCTTGTTTGGTATGGGGATAGTGGATGGTGTTAGAGGAATGATCCTGCTGCCTGACGATTGGCAATTGCCGGACGGTGTTACGTTCGTTCCCAGCACGCAGCAGGGTTTGCAAGACTTGGGAATACATTATCAGAACGAGTCAAAGAATAATTTCTCGCACAATAGTTATACACGGGCGCAGTGGTTGCAGATGGAAGCGGCAGGTGCGGTTTTTCTGCCTGCTGCAGGCGGTCGCTTTGGTTCGGAAGTCTATATGGTGGGCGAGAACGGTTATTACTGGTCCGCCACGCCTGATGAGTATACCGATTATTTTTCGCACCTGATGTACTATGATTCGGAATTCCTTTTCCCGCAAGGATATACAGGCGCTTACCGAGGTCTGTCGGTTCGTTTGGTCAAGTCGGCGGAGACAGAGGGACTGACGGATGCCATAGACAAAACATCCAACCGTTCCATCAAATCGCTTCGTGACGGTCAACTCCTCATCGAACGGAATGGCAAGGTTTACAATTCTCTTGGAGCAGAAGTTAAAAAAAGGACTAACCACTAACCACTAACCACTAATTGCTAACGGTGGGCTCATCCAAGTCGGTCACAAAACCATCTACATCACAATCGAGTGAAAAGGACTAAGTAGAGCTTGTCTATTTTTTGAAAAAGACAAGCAAAAAAAAATAGACAAGCTAAGAGGTGGAAAGGAACAAGCTATAAGTGGAAAAGGAACAAGCTATACATAAAAGAAAAGAATCATAAAAACACAAAGATAGAATATGGTAAAGGAACAAAAGGGATATGTGTATATCCTGACCAATCCGGCATTTAGGGAGAATTGGGTGAAGATCGGCAAGAGCAGCCGGCCTGTGGATGTGCGCTCGAAAGAGTTGGACAACACGGCAGTGCCGTTGCCCTTTGAGATTTACGCAACGATGTGTACCGTAAAGTATGCCGAGGCAGAGAGGCTCGTGCATCGTTACATAGAGCGTTTCACAAAGTTGCGAATCCGCAACAATCGTGAGTTCTTCAACGTGAAGCCGGAAGAAGCACTTGAGATTTTTAGAGATGTCGCCCTTTTGCTCGATGATGCTGTTATTGATGAGGTGCACAAGCGTGAGATGTTGGGTCTGAATGCAGAGACAGAAAAAGCGGAACCAAAGCGCAAAGAGGGAGAACGTCGTGTTTGGATGATACCCTACAACACGAAGTATTTCGACCTACATAAATGCATTAAGAAATACGCAGATATTTATTGGAACCAACATAAGAATTTAGCAGCTGGCGACACAGGTTATCTGTACGGTTCTGCTCCTGACAGCGCCATCCGCTATCGTTTTGAAGTAGTGGCAGCAAATCTGTCCTATAGCGCAGATATGGAGCGTGAACGTGAGTTCTACTCTAATCCATCTGATTTTGATGAAGTTATTGCGCGCAACCGCTTTGCGCACATTCGAATAACTGGAGAGACAAAAGATTCCCGCTTGTCATTCCCGAACTTATTGGATAATGGTTTGAAAATGGCGCCTCGCGGAGCTATGTCTCTTACCGGCGAATTGCTGAAATATATACAGGAAAATTTCTAAGCGAGAAATTAGAAAGAATGTTAATCGAAAATCCAGACATACCTGAAAGCCAGTTCCCAAGAGACATTCTCATGGCGTTGCTTTGCGACCATTCATCCGGTCGCAATATCATTTGGGCAACCGATGATTATGCTGCCAATGGAGAAGGTTTCTATTTCCATCAGCCTATAGAATACCCATTCATTACCGGCGATTACGAGGGAATTATCAAACCTCGTTCCGTCAAAGCCAAAGAGATACAGGAAGCACGAAGCAAAGACAAAGGCGAAGTGTTCACTCCGTCATGGGTTTGCAATGCACAAAACAATCTTATTGACGAACAGTGGTTCGGTCGTAAAGACGTGTTCAATCATGAGAACGACGACCACACTTGGACTACCAATCCCGACAAAATCGTCTTCCCTGACACTCCGGGTAAAACATGGCGCGACTATGTGAAAGAAATCCGCATGGAAATCACGTGCGGCGAAGCACCATATATCACAAGCCGTTATGATACCGTAACTGGCAAATTCATTGAACCACTTGACCGAATCGGTATTCTCGATCGTAAGTTCCGTGTGGTACTGGAGAACTACGGAGAAGGTACAGAGTACAAGAAATGGTTCAAATGGATGCGCATTGCATTGGAATCCACGTACGGTTATGAGTTCCAAGGCGACAATCTGCTACTGGCTCGCGAGAACGTCCTTTCGTCTTACATCCGTTTTTACATGTTGCGGTTCGGTAAAGAAGAGTTTCCTAATCTAAAAATGTTGCGCGAAGCCGTAGATATTATCACATGGAACTTCTGGCAGATGGACGGTCTCAAAGGAGTAATCCCAGGCACATGTAAGGAAACAGAATTGCCAACAATGGCTGATATGTTCTCCGGGGAAAAACCATCCGCGTCATTGCCATGTCCCGGATGTGCTTCTGGCGATATGTCAAAGCACAACGGCATCAAATGTAAAGTCAAAGATTGGGATTTAGCCAACGATGGCAAGAAGAAAGAAGTAAAATATTTCCACGAACTGATAAAATAACCAGTATATGGGAAACACGTATAAATCACCACTACAGGCACCAGAGCCGAAACTTATCTATGCGCTACGTGTGGATAAGCTTCATCCGGGCTGTCTCAAAGTCGGAGACACCAAATTGGACGAAGGATTTGGCGATGCTCTAATAGCAAATAGCCCAGAGTTAAGAAAAGCGGCTGAAGAGCGTATTAGAGATTATACCAATGAGTTGTCCTTGGATTTTGAAGTGGACTATGCCGAGTTAACAATTTACATTAAAAACGGAGAAATTAAATCTTTCCGTGATTATGATGTGCATGAAGTGTTAATGCGCTCAGGCTATCCAAAAGTAAAATTCAAAGAAGCCAAAACCAATGGAGCAGAATGGTTCCAAGTTGATGTGGCTACAGTAAAAGCCGCTATCCAAGCGGTCAAGGAAGGCAAACAGTCTATCCAAGGAAACGAGCAACCGCTTGCTGAACAACGCAAGCCGATTGAGTTCCGACCGGAGCAAATCGAAGCGATCCAAAGAACGCTTACCGTTTTCCGCAAGAAACCTGCAACGCGAGAAATGTTGTGGGATGCAAAAATGCGTTTCGGTAAGACATTAACTGCTTTGCAAGTAGTGCGCGAAATGGCTTTCAAGCGCACGCTCATTATTACACATAGACCGGTTGTGGATGATGGCTGGTTCAAAGACTTCGAGAAGATTTTCTTTGACACACAAGACTATCGCTATGGTAGCAAGGAGAATGGTGATACCTATGGAGCATTGGAAGATTTTATCGGTGGTGGTTTGTTCTCCAATCCCAATGGTCACTATATCTACTTCTCGTCCATCCAATATCTCCGCGAAAGAGTATTAACGGGCGATATAGAGGAGAAACAGGCTTTACTCAATACGCAATGGGATTGTATCATTATTGACGAGGCACACGAAGGAACGCAAACCGAATTGGCGCAAACGCTCTTTAATAAATTGATCAAGGACAATACCTATGTATTGAGCCTTTCGGGTACTCCGTTCAATATCAAGGAGCAGTTCTCAGATGAGCAAGTCTTCACGTGGGACTATATCATGGAGCAAGAAGCCAAGAGGAATTGGGAGATCGAGCATTTTGGTGCACCTAACCCATATGCAGACCTGCCAAGAATGAATATCTATACCTTTGATTTGGGCGACTTGCTGGATTTGAATTACGTCGTTAATGAACAGACGCTGGAGGATCAAGCTTTCTCATTCTCGGAGTTCTTCCGTGTATGGACTGGCGATTTGGCGAAAGACCATAAAGTGCTTCCGTCCTTACAACATCGTGGACGATTTATACACGAGGAAGATGTGCGCCGATTCTTAACGCTTATCTCCACACCGGATGAAGACAATCATTTCCCATACGCAACAGAGGAATACAAAGATTATTTCCGTCATACGTTATGGATGGTGCCTGGTGTGCCGGCTGCAAAAGCTCTATCGGCTCTCATAAAAGAAATACCGTCATTCAAAGATTTTACCGTAGTTAATGTAGCGGGTGAAGGAGACGATGATAGCAGTCGTGAAGAATCATTGCAGAAACTGCGCAACGCTATCGGACCGGATGCACGGCAGACACATACTATTACGCTTTCGTGCAACCGTCTCACCACAGGTGTCACGGTGCCGGAATGGACAGGTGTACTAATGCTGAAAGGTAGTACGCAAACAGATGCAAAGGCATACATGCAAACGATTTTCCGTGTACAAAGTCCGTATAAAACACCAGATGGACGGAGAAAAGAAGAGTGTTATGTATTCGACTTTGCTCCAGACCGTACGTTACAAGTCGTTTCGCAAGCGGCACATGTCAACACCAAGAATACCGACCAAGGACAACGCGATTATCTGGATAATTTCCTGAACTTCTGTCCGGTTATCGGCTACAATGGCACACGTATGCAGCCGTACGAGACAAACAGATTGCTTGAAACTCTCAAACGAATCCAAATCGACAGAGTGGTTCGTCGTGGCTTTGAAGATTCGCGCCTGTACAATGATCAGTTGTTTGATATTGATGATACGGCAATCGCACTCCTTGAGCACCTCAAAGATAGTGTCGGCTATACGCAGAAGTCCAAAGGCGATGATACATTAACGCTTTCTGAATCTGGTATGGGCAAACGCAAACCCGAAAAGAAAGGCAAGAAGGATAAAAAAGACAATGTCGAGCTATCTCCTGAAGAAAAAGAACGCCGACGCAAGCAACAAAATCGCCGTGCGGCTATCAATATTCTGCATGGTATCTCCATTCGTATTCCGCTCCTGATTTATGGAGCAGAACTACCGGAAGGCGAAGACATGATGCCAGAGAACTTAACGACTATAGTCGATAAGAAATCTTGGGAGGAGTTCATGCCGAGAGGCGTAACACCAAAAGATTTCAATGCGATCAGCCGTTTCTATGATGGCGATGTATTCCGCGCTGCTGGTCGTCGTATTCGCGATTTGGCTGCCGCCGCAGACCGTCTTGAACCGACCGAACGAGCAAAGAAGATAGCGCAGATATTCTCATATTTCCATAATCCGGATAAAGAAACTGTCTTAACTCCATGGCGCGTAGTCAATATGCACATGAGCGATACGTTAGGTGGATATGACTTCTTCGATGAGACTCATACGGATGATGGCATATTAGAACAACCTCGTTTCGTTCAACGCGACCAAGTAACCGCTAAAGTATTCAATCCGCACACACGTATTCTGGAGATCAACTCCAAAACTGGCCTATATCCGCTTTATGTGGCATATAGTACCTACCGCAGTCGATTAGAGGAATTACAGCACGGCTTCTTTGAACAAAACCTTACAGCTGATGAGAAACGAAGCATCTGGAACCAGACAGTAGATGAAAACATATTTGTCGTATGTCGCACCAAAATGGCAGAAAGCATTACCAAACGAACACTTGGTGCTTTCCGTGATGATGCGCCACATCATATTGCGTGGTATAAAAATCTAAACGATGTACTGCGCGATAATCCAGATGAATTTGTTAAACGTGTTACTTCTCTTAATTTATTCCACGAATATAATCAGAAAACTATGATAAAGTTTAATGCAATCGTCGGCAATCCTCCATATCAAGAGATGGATGGTGGAAGCGGACGCGGAAATAGTTCCGTTCCTGTTTACCAGTATTTTGTAAATGCGGCTAAATCCTTAAAACCTCAGTATATCTCTCTTATCATGCCAGCTCGTTGGTATTCCGGAGGTAGAGGACTTGATGATTTCCGGGATGAAATGTTACAGGATAAGAGTATAGTAAAATTGTATGATTTTATTGATGCTCGTGACTGTTTCCCGACTGTAGATATTGCTGGCGGTTTGTGCTATTTCTTGCGAGACGCTGATTATCAAGGTATTTGTAATGTCGTTAGCGTACTGCGAGAACAACGTAGTTCGATGCAACGCGATCTTAGCGAGTATGATATTTTTATACGCGATAATATAGGCGTATCTGTCGTTAAGAAAGTAAGAAAAGTTACAAATCACTTCTTTGATAAAGAAGTATTCATGTCGTCACCATTCGGATTGCGTTCTTTTGCCCGTGGTGAAGAGAAACCATTTGAGAACGCAGTTACACTTATCAGTAGTGATGGTATAAGTTACGTTCACAGAGAAGATATTCTAAAAAACCAAGAGTATATAGATAAGTACAAAGTCACTATTGGTAAAATTGTTCCCAATAATGGCGAGGTTGGAGCTGATCCTAAGAAGGGTTATAAAGCAATTACAAAGAGCCGCATATTAAAACCGAATGAGATAAATACGGAATCGTATCTGTTGTTATCTACTTTTGATACTGAAGAAGAAGCAATCAATTGTGCAAAGTATTTCCAATTGAAGTTCCCGCGCTTCTTACTTAGATTATCGTTCTCATCTATGAATATAGCTAAGGATAACTTCCAATTCGTTCCTGTACAAGATTTCCATGAATCATGGACGGATGAAAAGCTTTATGCGAAGTATGGCATTTCCGACGACGAGCAAAAATATATTGAATCCCTCATCCGCCCTATGGACTAATTCACATTCACTGAATTCACACATAAAAGTAGGTTAATACCATGGGAAAAATGAACACGAAACAAGTTTTAGAAGTTATCAACAACCACCAATATGAGCAATTAAGCGATTATTTGTCTGATGTCAATTGGCTCGAGATAGATCCTTTGACTATTGTCCCCCAACAAGCAATACGTAACTTTGCAAAAGCGATTGTTGATAAAGAAGTGCGATTGGATGTAATGAGATTTCTGGAGGCTTACGCAGAGAATTATTTTAGGGCAGGAGCAGAGGAACTTGTGCGGCATGATTATGCTCAAAAGCATGTCGGTTTTACTTCTGGAGTCATTCGTATAGAGGCCAATCAATACCTTGATAAATTCAAAACTGAGTTAAAAACACAAATAAATCAACTACAATCTTCCGGCGAATTCTCTGGAGATAAATTCCAGAAACAAGAGAAACGCATCAAACAACTAGAAAAAGAAGTAGAGGAATTAAGCAACGCGAATAAATTTCTGCAAGAAAAGATCGACCGTTTTGAACATCCTGAGAAATACGGAAAGTTTATTCCGTATGATCTCAACAATTCTCAATTCCGTGCGATCATGGAATATCTACAGTCCAAACAAATAGTTAGTCCTTTGTATAGTGATAGTGTGTATGGAAAAACTATTTGTTGCTACCATTGGTATGCTTCGAAAGCTTTGTTTGGCTACTATGTGGAGCGGCTAAATGAAGAATTCGAATTGAATGAAGCCAGAGAACAAAGAAACTGGCAAATCTTCGAATCTGTCTTTGAAAACTATGATGAGATAGTCGAAGAAGCACGAAAAGCAGTGTCGAAATATAGGAATGACCCTAAAACTTTATTACCTGCGGGGGCTGATCACGTAAAAAATGCAATAGAGGAAGCTAATAAAATTGAAACTTCATCTAGGTAAGCGACACAAAGCGAATATGATTCATGACTCATACGAATATCAAGCGAATATGTTTTTGCACGCTTGCGAATATCAAGCGAATATATGTTGGAGCATAAAGAAATAGGAAGCGAATAGTTTTTATGGGTCGTCATAACTTCATCGTAAGTTACTGAAAATCAGCGCCGTAAATCTTGTATATATCAGAAAAAAGCAGTAATTTTGCACTCGATTTTGGTCGGGTGCTTTTTTATTTATATTTTAATTCCGAAGTTATTGTATTTATTGCAACCTTACACCCGAGAAAGCACAAGAGTGTGTCTTTTGCCATGTTGCAAAAAAGTAGTACCTTTGCTCTCGAAACCTGCAAAAGTAACCCGCTGAATATGAATTTTGGTATTATAAAAATCATATAAATAACAATTTCGTTATAGAAGATATGAATTATTTATGTTATACAAAACCTTATTATACGGATGGGGTTGGCAGAAACAAAAAATTGCCATACCTTTGCGCCAAAATTAAAAAAGTAAACATCTATATAATCACTATGCGCACACGACAGGGGCGCGTACGTGCACACGAGAGAGATACAGCTAACCTGAGCAAGTTAATTCAGGTATAATAGATAAATAAATTTGTTAACTCGCGTATCCGAGTTGGAATAATGAGCAGAGAGGCTTCCAACGATTCTCCTCGGTCTCAATGCTCAAAAAGGGAGACGCGATACGCCATAAATCGAAAGAGCTATGGCAACAACAAATGAAACTGCCCGTAGTGGCAAGACACAGACACTTAATGAAGTGTTGAAACAACTGGGCTATCTTCAGCCCGAAGCGAAACCTGCAACGCAAGATGAACTTCTTGCGGCACTGCTCCATTGCATCCAACGGCTGCATGTCAATCACTATGGCTTCATGTATGATGCGTGGGACTGGATAGTAGTACTGCAATGGATGCAGGACAATGGCAAGTTTAAGATGAATCCTAGTCGTCCTCCGTATGCGGCTTTTGAGCGTTGGCTAAAGCAGAACAATGTACCGCAGCCGCATGAACACTGTTCCGTACGCAATCTCACGTACGTAAACAAAAAGATCGCAGGCGCGCGTTATCCATGGACCGATGTTCTGTGGGAGCCATCTATCATGCGACGTTGGCGTGCCATGTACGTATGGATGAACCTGATCTGGAACACACTCTCACAACACAACGATGTGTTGCGAAAAGGCGTTTCAGAACACGCGTAATGCACTGAAAGCCGCGCTCAGAACACGCCTTGTGTTGTGAAGTAGAATGGCACAATTTTCGACTTATATAGTGCGAAGCCGCAAGGCAAAACAAGAAAAAACAATCGGCTAATCCAAACGCGTGAATAATAAGTAATGCTTGGCTCGACACGCAGCAATCCTCAGAGCTATAGGCATTATGAAAGGGGTTGCACGATTGGCCATAATCGAAAAACAATTATGGCAACTAAAACTAAAAAGACCCAAGAGGCAAAAACGACTTTCCCGTGTGTTGATCTGAAGTATCTGGGCAATGGCTCAGTGATCAAACCCAATCAGACCCGTCGCGGCTCGCTGACGTATGTACAGGAAGACGAGAAATTTGAGTTCAAAGAACGAAGTATACCGTACGTACCGCAACCGCAACTACACTGGCGACTGCTCGACCGCACAAAACACGGACGCATTCACGTGAATGCAAACCATGTGAAGGTGGAGTTTTACATCAGACATGGCGACTACATGAACGGGCGTGATCTGGCAGACATTCTCGCTTCGGAGATTGAGACTATGGGCGAAAGTCTGGCTGACATGGACCTCGCGGAGGAGGTGGAGAAATGCTATTGATCGCATTGAGAAAGGGAGGCGTGAAGTGTAGTAGCGCCTGCCCGTTCTACACCGAGACCGGAAAAGTGACCGGTGTGAGAGGTGTTCCGCTCAAGACCCATTGCCGAATGACGATGAACCCCTGGATGGCAGACTGCGACATCTTCAACCCTTGTCAGATAGACAAACTCGAAGTGAGCGAAGAACAATGGAAAGCCATGCAGAAGGCCGTACACAAACGCGCCATCAGGCAGCGCAAACTGTACCCCGAAGATCATGCGGAAATTCATCCTGTCGGCTATCATTGGTCCCATGACAAGTGGCGAGCCAATAAGTCGGGAGGGATTAGAAATTAAGAATTCAAAATTCAAAATTATGAATACACGTATTTGTTATCAACAATCTGTAAGCAGTGGCCAACCGATGCCACTCAGCAAAGAGAAATGGGATGAGCTGATCGACTCGCCCGAAGTAAAGAACATATGCGACCGTATTGCCGCACTCGACCCGGAGCAACCGGACTACAACGACCGCAAGCAGGCATTGAAGAAGCGCTTGCCGATTATTATTCCTCATGCGCAGAACTTCAAGAACGGGCGGAGAGTCTCCGCAGACGGACAACCTTCCGGATTGGCTATGCTCGACGTGGATCATGTGGAAAATCCGCAAGGGTGGTTTGAGTCCATGTTGCCCGAATCAGATTCGGGCGCAATAAACAAAGAAAGAATAGCACAGCATCTCAAAGCCAACGGCATTGTGCTGGTGGCGATTACCGCGAGCGGTAAAGGGCTGCGTATCATCGGTGAGCGGTTACCGGTTACGGGTTACAGGTTACCGGTTACGGGGAATGGGTTACCGGAGAGCATTGAGGCGGCGCAGATGCGCATGGCACAAGCGCTTGGTATAGCAGAATATGATGCGGTGACAAAAGACTTAGCTCGCGCATCCTATGTCGTGCCGCGTGATTATATCCTTTGGATAGATGAAGAGGGATTACTGGAGATGCCTGCATCAAATGCAGGCGGAATGGACGGAGATAGCGGGCAATCCTATTGCCCTGTAAAAGAAGAAAGATTGGCATTGCCACCGCATGTGAAGGAAAGCGGTGACGGGTTACCGGTTACGGGTGACGGGCTTTCTTATCGTGGAATACCTTATGCGGAGATCGTGCAGCAACTGCTGCTTGCTACCGGTAACTGTGACGGCGCCGTACAAGGCGAACGAAACACGGTGTATTTCAGTTTGGCGAACTACATGCGTTATATCTGCGACTTCAATGCGGACATATTGCTGCAAGTGCTGCCGGACTTCGGACTGAGCGAACAAGAACGCCGCCAAGTCATCAGTTCGGCTATCGGTCGTCCGCGTAAGAGTCAGATGCCGATGGTGCTGCAAAGTGCAATAGCCATTTGTGAACGAGAGATGGAATTAGCGGTTACGGGTGACGGGTTACCGGTTACGGGGTCTGCTTCGCAGTTACCTTTACCCGAACTGCCTCGTTTGCTCAAGCTCGTTTGTCGCCGTTTGCCGGAAGAGTATCGCGCGGCGATGATCATTGCCAGTCTGCCGGTACTGGGAACACTGGCCACACGCATCCGTTTTGAGTACCTGGACAGACAGGAACAATCGCTCTCGTTCTTCTCGTGCGTGACAGCTCCGGCGGCATCGGGAAAGAGTTTCATCCGCAAGCCTGTGGATCTGCTGCTCACTCCGATCAACGAGCAAGATGCCATCGAGCGCGAGAAAGAACAGGCGTACAAAGACAAGCTGCGTGCGTCCAAGAACAGTAAGAACCAACCGGAAGACCCGCACGCTTGTCCGCGTAACAACGGCGTGGCGATCTCCATTGCCAAACTGCTGCAACTGCTGACCTATGCGGAAGGCAAACACCTCATCGGCATAGGCGAGGAAATGGATACGCTCGTCAAGAGTGAGAAAGCCGGTGTGTGGAGTCAGAAAAGCGACATCTACCGTCTGGCGTTCGACAATGCCGAGTACGGACAGGCGTATATGAGCGATGCCAGTTTTAATGCGCATATCAAGGTGTATTACAACCTGCTGCTGACCGGCACACCTAACTCCATGAAACGCTTTTTTAAGGATCTGGAGAACGGTCTGGCGACGCGCGTGTGCTTCGCGCAACTGCCGGACACCTCGTTTACTGAGATACCCGTTTTTGCGCCTTACACGGAAGCGGAGAAAACCGAGATCATCCGTTGGGCGCGGCGGCTGGATGCCGAGACAGGGACGATTGCATGTCCACAAGTAGGCACGGTTATCGCGGATTGGCTGGAGAAGAAACGCCAACAAGCCATTGATGCCGACAGCCACGCGATGGATACGCTTCGCCGACGTGCGGCAGTGATGGGATTTCGTGCGGGAATGTTGTGCTACCTGTTGGAGAACCATAAGTACACCAAGACCGTAGGCGCGTTTGCCGAATGGGTGGCCGAATATGTATTCCGCAATCAGATGGAGCTATGGGGAGAAGGTATTGAAGCATTGTTTAATGGTGACGCTTCGCTTAATGGTGAGCGTGGCACGGCTACCTCATTGCTGGAACTGCTGCCTCAGGAGTTCAGTACGGCAGACCTTATTAAACTACGTGCAAGGAAAGGGCAGAGTGTCAAGAGTTCGGCTATCAAAGTGCTGCTGCATAGATGGAAGTCTAACGGCCGTATAGAAAAGACCGGAGAGAACAATTGGAAGCGCCTGAAATAAGACGCCACGGTTACAAGGTTACAAGGTTACATAAAAAAGTAGGTTCAGTAAATCGTCATTATATATTATATATATAATAATATAATGGAAATAATTCCAAGCTACAAAGATGTGTAACTTTGTAACTTTGTAACCTTTTGCTTATGTACAAGCACAACACGTCCGTCGGACTAATAATCAGCACTTTCAAAAAAAAGTGCAAAAAAATGTAAAAAAGTTGTGAAAAAATTTGGAGAAGGGAAAATGTTTGACGTACCTTTGCACCGTCTTTGAAAAAAGAGGCGGTGTTTTTAGGTAAACGTCTCGATAATGTCTCGAAGAAAGTTGAAAAAAATGAAAGAAAAAAAAACATGGCTAAATGCATCATAAACCCCGATGCGGATGTACAGACGGTGCGACGCATCATGCAGAAAAAGGGCTACACGCTCCGAGCATATAAACAGGCAGACGGTACAGAGAAGTACACCCTGCACAAGAAAAAATACGTCAAAAAAGAGATTAACGTTTAACGAATTAACCAACTATGAACAAGCTGAAAATTATCAAGATCATCGTGTCGGTGCTTATCGCCGCACTCACAGCCCTTGGCGCTGCCATCGGCCTGAACAGCTGTAACGTCGTCAGGACGATCACCAACAAGAGTGAGTACTACCAACGTGGCGACACCAGCGTCATGATTCAGACGAGGACGACGGAGTCGTACGACGCGAGCAAGAAATGATGGTAACCGAAAACGCGCTGCGCTTATAAGAAAACGGAGAAGAAAACATACAAAACCCCTCCGAACGTCTGTAGCGCTGGGCGCGCCAATGAGTGACCGCTCTGCCTACCTACCGGTAAACAAGCTTCCCGTAGCTCGTCAGAGCGTTTAGTCTCGGTCGGCTTGGTCTCCCCGACCGCCTTCCCTTTTCGAAGCCAAAAGTCAATTGGCTTCTCCACGCCGCCAATGGCGGTAACAACCGTCCGAAGGACATAAACCTAAATTAAAGTGACAAGGTGACGATGTACAAAGTACAAAGGAACAATGTACAAAGAAACCAATTTATTAACCAACAAAAACCTTAACTATTATGGCACTAGTAAAATGGGCTAAGGGTATCGAGTATGTCTCGGGACTCTTGAGCAAACGCCCGAAGAAGGGCGACATGCACTCAGACCACAGCAGCGCCTTGCTGGCAACGCACCGTGTGGCAGAAACGACCAACCCCAACTGCACCCGTATCTACATGGTGGGTGAGTACGACCGTAAGACGCCTGTGCTGGCCGATGAGATGGCTCGCCGTCAGCGCTTCGCAGCCGTCTCTGCAGCCGTAGCTGCTCGTGCAAAAGACGTATCGAAGATCACCGCGGATCAGATCGCCTTCCAGGCACAGAAGGAGACCGGCTACAAGACGATGAAGAGCTATCTCTGGAGTCTTGAGGCGGCTACCTATGATGCGCAGCATTAAGGCTAATGGCGTAAGCCAGAGTCAAAGCCAAGGAAAAATCGCTCATTCGGGCGATTTTTCTCTTTTTTATTTGCATATATCATTTTTTTGTTGTACTTTTGCAGCCGCAAAAGCATTTAGCCCTTTTCCCTGTAGCGGTTTTTCCCGCTTGACGGGAACAACCTAGTGCAGCGCAAAATCAAAAGGAGGCCATTATGAGCACTATGACATTACATATTCCTACGGAGCAAATTGCATGGTTCGAGCAAATGGTTCGAACCATGGGCTGGTCTTTTACCCGCGAGGATAAAGCGGATACGCCGCAAGAGCAAATTACTCCTGCGATGCGTCGTCGTATCAGCAAGGCCCGCAAGGAGTCGGCTCTTGGAGAAACCACACGCTGTAATAACAAGGCAGAAATGCAGCAATTCTTCGATAGCTTATGATGTACGCTGTTGAGTTTTCCAAGGCTGCCGGCAAGACGCTGAAGAAGTGGAAAAAGTCCAATCCGGTGCTTTTTAAGAAAGCATCGGCTATTTTAATGGACATCATGGAACACCCACGTACAGGTTTAGGACATCCGGAGCCATTAGTTGGCGGGAAGGACATCACGTATTCCCGTCATATCACGGCGCATGATCGAATCATCTATGACATATATGATGAGCATGTCTATGTTCTGGTAATTCAATTAGAGGAACATTACGACGACAAATAACCCCTCGCTGGCCTTGACAGCGTTAAAAAGCAAGGACATTGAAAATAAAAATCAAGCAAATAATAGACAGTAAAGGAAAAATCGCTCTTAGGGGCGCTTTTTTTTTGATTTATGATTTAAGATTGCAAATTTATAGTACCCTTTAGTTCTTCTGGTTTATCAAGTTTACTACTACTTTGACCATGGTGTCTTTTTCTTCTGTGCGGCTTTCAGCAATCATAAGGGTTAGTGCGACAAGTGTATTGTCTGCCAGACGTTTGGTGCCATCTTCGCGGTAGAGAATGCCGTTGTTGTTTAAAAACCATAGAAACAGCGTAGCCGCGATGCGTTTGTTTCCGTCTGAAAAGGAGTGGTTCTTAGTCACCAAATACAGCAACATCGCTGCTTTCTCTTCCACACTCGGATAGAGGTCCTTTCCTCCGAAAGTCTGATAAATCTGACCTATACTGCTTTTGAACGAATCATCTTTCTCGTTTCCAAACAACGTACTACCGCCGAATTTCTCGCGCAACGCACTAATTGTCTGCATAGCGTTCTCGTACGTCGCATGGAACCTCTCTTCGGGCGTGGTCTCTTTGACCGTCAGACGCTCGTAATCATAATTATCGAGCGTGTCCAGCGCGTACGTGTAATCCAAAACGACATCAAAAATAGCCTGTGTCTCATCCTCGCTCTCCACCGCTTTGCTTTGTACCGTTCGCCCCACAATCTGAACCAACTGCCGCAGATCCGACAACTGCTCACGACGAATCTTCTCATTGATGGCGTAGCCTTTAACGAGATAATCTTTGAGAATCTTGTTCGCCCATTGACGAAATTGTACGCCGCGTTGAGACTTAACACGATAGCCGACAGAGATGATAACATCGAGGTTGTAGTAATCCATCTGTCGCACAATCGCACGCCCACCTTCTATTTGAACTGTTGCATTTTTTGCAACGGTTGCCTCTTTCGATAACTCGCACTCTTTATAAACATCCCGAATGTGACGAGATATAACAGATTTATCACGGTCAAATAGCATAGCCATTTGATTCAAATTTAGCCACACGGTTTCGTTCTCCATGCGCACATCGAGTTGCACCGTGTTGTCTTCTGCACGATAGATGATAATCTCGCCTCTATTTCCAATGGGTTTCTCGTTCATATTGTACAATTGCACTTTTTGCATCTATACCAACGGTTTCCTTTTGGGAATTCAGATTTCAAATTTCAAATTTAAGATTTAAGATTTATTGCATTCTTAATTCTTAATTCTTAATTTTGAATTCCGCACGCCGCAGGCGATAGGGGTTACTCCTCTCTCTTTATACAAGCCCCAATCGCATTCAACCGGTGCTCGATGTCGGCGTAGCCACGGTCGATCTGGTCGATATGGTCGATGCGACTGGTACCCTCGGCACTCATGGCGGCGATGAGCATGGCGATACCGGCACGGATATCCGGACTGGTCATGTTGTTGTGCTTGAGCTGGCGCGTGTGGTCGTGGCCGATGACGACGGCACGGTGCGGGTCGCAGAGGATGATCTGGGCACCCATGTCAATCAGTTTGTCCACGAAGAAGAGACGACTCTCGAACATCTTCTGATGGATCAACACCGAGCCACGTGCCTGGGTGGCCACCACGAGGATGACAGAGAGCAAGTCAGGCGTCAGTCCGGGCCAAGGCGCGTCGGCCACGGTGAGGATAGAGCCGTCGAGGAAAGAGTCGATCTGGTAATGGTCCTGCGCAGGGACGATGATATCATCGCCATCGACATCGAGACGTATGCCCAGGCGGCGGAACGCATCGGGGATGATACCCAGATCACGATAGCCGACATCCTTGATACGCAGTTCGGAGCCGGTGATGGCAGCCATGCCGATGAACGAGCCGACCTCGATCATATCCGGCAGAAGTCGATGCTCGGCGCCATGCAGCACGCGGACACCCTCGATAGTGAGGAGGTTAGACCCCACTCCGCTGATACGTGCGCCCATGCTATTGAGCAGCCGGCAGAGCTGCTGCAGATAAGGTTCGCAGGCGGCGTTGTAGATAGTGGTGGTACCCTCGGCCATGACAGCGGCCATGATGATATTAGCCGTGCCGGTGACGGAGGCCTCGTCGAGGAGCATATACGCGCCGCGGAGGTGCTTGCCGTCGAAACGATAGGCGAGCAGGTCGTGGTCGTAACGGAAGGTAGCACCGAGGTTGACCATGCCCTGGAAATGCGTATCCAGACGTCGACGGCCGATCTTATCGCCTCCGGGCTTGGCATAGGTGACCTCCCCCAGTCGGGCCAAGAGGGGTCCGATGAGCATGACCGATCCACGCAGTTTGTTGCATTTCTTCAGGAAATCGGTGCTGCGCAGATAGTCCTCGTCGAGTTGGTCTGCCGTGAAGGCATACTTGCCCCGGGCGATATGATCCACTCTGACGCCCATCGAAGCGATGAGGTCGATGAGGTTGTTGACATCGAGGATGTCGGGCAGGTTGTCGATGACAACCGTCTCTCGTGTGAGGAGCACGGCGCAGAGCACCTGCAGCGCCTCGTTCTTCGCGCCCTGGGGCGTGATACTACCGTGCAACTTATGTCCACCTTCGATTACAAATGTAGCCATTTTGATTTATGATTTATGATTTCAAATTTATGATTTATTTAATCAAAAAAATTATAAAGAAAAACCTTATGAAGGCTTTAGCGTAAGACGCCTACGTGTATTATATGCCAGGCCGTCTTCGTAAGCAAGCTTCCAAGCCGCTCTGACATCTTAATCCACACTCTGACGAGTTAAAGCCTTCAACGGACAAAAAATACAAAAAATAATTATGCATCATCGGACGTAATCATGAAATAAAATATTTTTTGACTTTTTCGCCCTTCGGCAGCAATTACATCCTTCGGATGTGGGGGTTCGTCCTGACGGACTACGGGAAATTTATTTACGGTAGGCCGGCTGGGCGGACACGCATGGACGCTGCAAGCGTTATTGCTGATGAAGGTATTTTTTTTATAATTTTTTGGTTTAATATATTTAATTTTGAATTCTTAATTCTTAATTTTGAATTTCAGATGTAATTCACTTCGGGGTGAATGTCGATGCCGAAGCGCTGTTTGACGTCAGCGCAGATAGCTGCTGCCAGATCCATAATGTCTTGCGGAGTGGCATTATTGGCATTGACGATGACTAAGGGTTGCTTGGGCCAAACCTGTGCGCCACCGAGCGTTTTGCCCTTCCATCCGCATTGTTCGATCAACCAAGCCGCTGGCACTTTGACGAGCCTACCCCCTGCCCCTCCCTGAAGGGAAGGGAGAGAAGACTCCTGTTGAACCGGGTAATGGGGCATGTCGGGGTAGAGCTTGAGGAGTTCGGCGGCTTGGGATTCGGGCACGAAGGGATTCATGAAGAACGAACCGGCCGAGCCTACTTCGCCCACCCGCGGCAACTTGCCGTTACGCGTCTCGATGATCTCTTCGCGGGTACGAGTAGCATCGCCTTTCGACACATGATAGACGACGGAAGTGACGATATAACGGCCTTTGAGTTCGTGCTTGAAGATGCTGTCGCGATAGCCGAAGCGACATTCGGCATTGGAGAAGATACGCTCTTCAAGCGTTTCTACATCGAGCGTCTTCACCGACACAATGACATCCTTGGCTTCGCAGCCATAAGCCCCTACGTTCTGCACCGCCGACGCACCTACTTCTCCGGGGATAAGACTGAGTTTCTCCATGCCGCAGTAGCCCATGTCGGTCAGCTGAGCGATCAGGTCGTCGAGTCGCAGACCGTTCTGTGCCTCTACCGTCTCATCGTCCAGGAAACGGGCACGCGCCATGCCGGAATGGAGGATGACGCCGTCGAAATCCTTGGTAAACAGGAGGTTCGAGCCCTGCCCTATATGCAAGATTCGTTCGCCGCGGTGCTCTGTTAACACCTGTCGCAACTCGTCCACGCTGCTATATTCCGCAAACACCTTCGCCTTCACATCAATACCAAAGGTATTATAGGGCAGAAGCGATATGTTTTCTTTTATTGTCATTTTTCGGATTTATGATTGCAAATTTATGATTTATGTAGAAAAAAACATATAAAACCCCTCCGAACGTCTGTAGCGCTGGGCGCGCTCATGAGTGTTCGCCCAGTCGGCCTACTTATAAACAAGCTTAACGTAGTCCGCCAGGACGAACCCCCACCGCCAAGGGCGGTAACAGCCGTCCGAAGGACATAAACCTAAATAAATAATTCTTTGTCATTCACCATGGTTTATAGCTTCGCTGTTTATTGCTGCTAACGCAGCGTTTATTGCGCTGGCGCGCGTTTATGGGTTTAATATATTTAATTCTTAATTTTGAAAATTTGACTTGTCAAATAATCGTGCCCTTTAGGGCTAAGAATTCTTAATTCTTAATTTTGAATTTTGAATTCTTAGATGCAGGTGGCATCTGACGGCATACGCCAGTCGCCGCGGGGGGAGAGGGAGACACTGACGACCTTCGGGCCATCGGGCATGGCGGAACGCTTGAACTGCTGGGTGCAGAAGCGATGCATGAAGGTGTTGAGCCACTTGTCGATGGTGGCCTCGTCATACTTATCTTCAAAGGCCTGTATCGCCATATATTTGATCTTCTCGCGGGTGAAGCCGAAGCGCATGAAATAGTACAAGAAGAAATCGTGCAGGTCGTACGGTCCCACCTTGTCTTCGGTCTTCTGCGCTATCTGTCCGTTGGCGTCGGTAGGCAGCAGTTCGGGCGAGACAGGCGTGTCGACGATGTCGAGCAGGATGGAGCGCAGCGGGTCGGCGTAGAGGTTCTCCGCCGCATAGCGGACGAGGTAGCGGACGAGGGTCTTGGGGATGCCGGCATTGACGCTGTACATCGACATCTGGTCGCCGTTGTAGGTACACCAGCCGAGTGCGAGTTCGCTCAGGTCGCCGGTGCCGACCACCAGTCCGTTGAGCTGGTTGGCGATGTCCATGAGCGTCATCGTACGTACGCGTGCCTGTGCGTTCTCATAGGTAGCATCGTGGACGCTCATGTCGTGGCATATGTCGTGTAGGTGCTGCGTGGTGACCTCGCGTATGCTGATCTCGCGATGGGTGATACCCAGCTGCTCCATGAGGTGGAGTGCGTTCTGATAGGTGCGGTCGCTGGTGCCGAAGCCGGGCATGGTGACACCCACCACCCTACTGCGGTCGTAGCCCAGCACATCGGCCGTCTGGACGCAGACGAGCAGGGCGAGCGTGCTGTCGAGGCCACCGGAGATGCCGATGACCACCGTCTCGGCGTGGGTGTGCTCCCATCGGCGTGCCAGCGCGGAGGTCTGGATGGAGAACACATCCATGCAGTACTGGTCCTCCTTGCCCTTCTTAGGCAAGAAAGGCATGGGCGAGAACGTGCGGTGGATAGGCTGGGAGAACTCCTCCTCGCGCTCTATCGGTGCGACGTTGATATGGCGGTAGTGGCCCTGTTTGTCCTTCGTGAAATTGGTGTTGCGTTGGCGGTCGGTACGCAGCCGCTCGATGTCGAGTTCCTGGATGATCATCGAGTTGTCGCGCTGGAAGCGTTCGCCGGCGGTGAGTATGTCGCCGTTCTCAGCTATATAGGTGCTGCCGGAGAAGACCACGTCGGTGGTGGACTCGCCTACGCCGGAGGAGGTATAGACATAGCCGCAGTGGACGCGTGCGCTCTGCTGCTTGATCATCTGGCGGCGGAAGATATGCTTGCCGATGATGCAGTTGGACGAGGAGAGGTTGAAGATGATCTCCGCGCCCTGAATAGCCAGTTGGGTGGACGGCGGGAGCGGACTCCAGAGGTCCTCGCATATCTCTATACCAAAGGTATAGTTGCGTGTGCAGAAGAGCAGGTCGGTTCCGAAAGGCACTTCTCCACTCCATATCTCTATCTTAGGAATACGCGGCGCGATGCCCCCGGGCGTATATTCGCGCGCGGCGCGTCCGGACGTGAACCAGCGTTTCTCGTAGAACTCACCGGTGTTAGGCAGGTTGACCTTGGGGACGACACCCATCACCTCGCCGTCGGTGATGACGAAGGCGCAGTTGAACAGGTCGTTGTCCACCTGTAGTGGTGCGCCGACGAGGACGATGATAGCCTTGCCGCGCGTGTAGGTGCAGATACTCTCAAGTTCGCGCAGGCTGGACTGCTGTAGGGCCTGGGTGAAAAAGAGATCGGCACAGGTATAGCCCGTCAGGCTCAACTCGGGAAAACAGATCACTTCCACTCCTTCGGCAATAGCCTCGTCGATCTGAAGCTTGATCTGCTCCGCATTGTAGCGGCAATCAGCCACGCGCATCGTCGGCACTGCAGCCGCCACACGCACAAATCCAAAATTGGTATTCATATATCCAAACGCTATAAATAGTGCGCAAAGGTACACAAAAATTCACATATATGCAATAAAAATGCATAAAAAATTCATTTTTTTCGCAAAATATTTGGTCATATCAAAAAAAAGCAGTACTTTTGTCGTCGATTTCGGTTCGCCTATGTGGATTTGTCCTACAAATCGAAGCGGCTCGCGAAATCTCCTCTCCGATTAAAACATCGCTTCGCTAGCGTTTTAATCGGTAAAAAATTACCGCTCCGGGTGCTATCGTCTAGTGGCCTAGGACAACGGCCTCTCACGCCGTAAACCCCGGTTCGAGTCCGGGTAGCACTACTGAAAAGGAACCTTGATGGGTTCCTTTTTTGCTACCTAGGGCCTCGAAACCGGGGGTTCTCCGCCGCTGCGCTCTGTCGATTATTGCTTCGAAAAGCAATTTACGAGTCCGGGTAGCACTACAAAAAAAGCCTGCAAGTCGCAGGTTTTTTTGTGCTACCAACGGATCGAATCCGGGGGAGCTATAATTTTTTTTGCAAAAAATTGAATAAATATTTGCACAGATGAAATAATTTTAGTATCTTTGCACCCCGTAAGGTGTTAACACGAGAAAGTCAATTTAATCCATGAAAAGTTTCCGACACAGACTCCTATTGCTTTTGGGCTTGATTTTGTTAGGAATGCCGGTGATGATGGCAGCGAAGAAATCGCCTACTACGCGCGTGGTATGGAACGAGAAGCAAAACAAGCGGACGGGTTTGTACACTACTAACAACTACTTTATCTCCAACGGCGTGAGCGTGAACCTCAACGCTATGTACTACTTCGGTGATGTCGATAACGAGGGCATGGCTTTCTCAGGAGGATTCAATTCGGACAACCTCAGTTACGGTGGATCGATCGTGCTGGGTAGTCATATGCCCATCAGTAGGCACTGTAACATGCGTTACACGCTGATGGTAGGTACGCTGAACGGCAACAACAAGGCGAAATTTGACCGTCTGGCCCTGCCTCGCGACGACTATCGTAAGTTCCAGTCGGTGCTGCTGCAGCCGGCCGTAGGTGTGGAGTGCTATCCGTTCAGTAATGCAGGTTTCTACGTGTATGGTGGTCTGGCGCTGACCATGAGCTTCATCACCAACTATGAGTTCTACTACTACGCCCGTCATGAGGGCACGTCAGAGAAGACGCGCGAAGTAGTGCGCGGCAAGACCTTCGGCTTCCTGCCGATGGTGCAAGTGGGAATAGGCTATACATGGAAACTGGTGGAGCAGTGGACCATCGGCGTGGAGATCATGCTGCAAGAGGGTCTGGTGGACACCAAATATATGAACCTGGACGGTTGGCCCATGGCCGCTTCGCAGAACAGCGCAGGCGTAGATCTGGGTACCAGCTTCGGTACGTACGTCAACCGCTACGGTCAGAAAGACATCCACTGGAACGACGGTTGGTTCCAGGTAGGTATCACGATAGGTTACCACTGGCGCAATTGCGAGCGCTGTCGTATATTGAACAACTATCAAAATATACGCGGGCGTCGCCGTTAAGCTCTGCTCGCGTATAAGAGAAAGGACCAATAGAGGTTCCTCCGATCACTTGGAGGGACCTCTTCTTTTTTCCGTTACGGTGCCTGTCTCGGCGCACTCGATCAGATTCTCGAGGATAGTCTCGAAGCGCCAACGGATGGCGTTGTTCCAGGTCTTATCGGAGATGAAGGTACTGAGTACGCGACCGAAGGTGAGGCTGAACTCGTAGTGGATACGCGTCTGATTCTCAGAGATAGGCTCCATGCGGATGATGAAGTCGCCGCCCTCGAGGATAGAGCCGCTGTAGGTGGCGGTCATATGGGCCGTGAGCGGATACTTGGAGCGTGCGGGGCGCAGCAGGCGGTACTTGGTGCCGAGGTGCTGGTCTTTCCACCAGCGTACACCGAGCACGTAGATGTCGATAGCTACATCGCCGGTATGCTTGACGGGATCGTAGCAGCGGTCTTTGTAGCGCAACTGGATAGCATCGCGTCCCTCTTTCGTCTTGGTGCTCTCCTCCTTGACCTCAGCTTCGCCCAGGCCGATATAAGCCCAATCGAAGAGGGAGTCGGGGCAAGCCTGGAACTGGCGACAGAAACGGTTGGTGACATGGAGCATATCCTTGAGCGGCGCGTTGCATACCGTGTCCACCACCACCGCACGTGTCTGCGGACGAGCCTGAAGCATGCTCACGGAGAGCAGCAACAAGCAGATAGTAGTTAGATGTTTCATTGTATGATATATGTTTTAACTTTCGTTGTTCAGATCGTGCCGTACTCGTAGTCGAGACAGGTACGCAGTTCGGTGAACGGCCGCACGAGTGTCTGTGCCACGTGCACATGGTCGGGATGGACGGCGTAGCCCTTGAGCGACTCGGGCGAAGCGAGTGTGGCATCGAGCATGAGGTCGGCATTACTGCTCTCGAGCCGTCCGGCTATCTGGACGCGTATATCCACGAGTCCGGGTATCTTACCTTGCAGCCCCTCGAGGCCCTGCTTGATGGCCTGCGCAGCTGACTGTTTCTCTTCGGCGCTCATGTCGGAGCGCAACTTCCACAGGATAATGTGTTTTACCATATCGATTTAGATTTTGTAGGCGGTATAGATGATGCTGATCCCGCAGCTGAGCGTACGGAAATGCTCGTCGCGGAAGCCGGCATCGCGGATATGCTGCACAAAGGCTTCTCCCCAACAGAAATGCTTGACGCTGCGGTTGAGGTAGGTATAGGCCGTCTTATCGCGGCTCACTATCCTCCCCACCCAGGGCAGCACGTAGGAGAAATAGGCGTCGTACAGCGCACGCACGAGTCGGTTGGAGGGATAGCCGAACTCCAGTATGATCAGCTGTCCACCCGGCCGTAGCACGCGATACATCTCGCGCAGGCCTGCGTCGAGGTCGCTGAAATTGCGGCATCCGTAGGCGCAGGTGACTGCATCGAACGAGGCGTCGGCGAAAGGCATCTGCTGGGCGTTGCCCTCAACAAAAGTCACGTTCATGCCACGCTTGGCACACTTAGCCTGTCCGATACGCATCATCTCGGTAGAGAGGTCGAGCCCCGTGACGCGCTGCGCCTTGCCGGCGCGGAGCATCGCGATCGTGAGATCGGCGGTGCCGACAGCTACATCCAGCACATGGTCAGCAGGCTGCATGAGGCGCACTGTCCTACGCCGCCAGAGGCGGTCGATAGACAAGGAAAGGCCATGGTTGAGCCCGTCATAGGTAGCGGCAATTCGGTCAAACAGGTGGCCGATATGCTGCTTTTGCTGACTTATCTCTTGCGTTTTCAATTTCGGGTGCAAAATTACTACAAAAAAATGACATATGCAAGCATTTGTCGATAAAAAAAAGACGAATAAATTTGCATATGTGAAAAAATAGTAGTAATTTTGCGGTGCAAAATTGTTGAAACGATGCAGAAACATTACCTACACTACCTCACCGATGTGATGGAACACCAGTGGAACGACGCCGCTCTGACCGACTACGGCGAGAACCACTCGTATAGTTTTGCGGAGCTGGCCGCGCAGATGCTACGTCTACAATGCCTGTTCGCGCAGTTGGACATCAAGCCGGGCAGCAAGATAGCCCTGTGCGGACGCAACTGCGCCAATTGGGCAGTGGCCTATCTGGCCATCACGGCCTATGAAGGCGTGTGCGTGAGCATCCTGCAGGACTTCACGGCCAAGGACATCGCGCACCTGCTGGAACACTCGGACAGCGAAATGCTGTTCGTAGGTCCGTACGTATGGAAAGACCTGCAGAACGAGCAGCTGCCCGCCGCCATCAAAGCCGCCGTGTCGCTGGAGGACTGGAGGATACTATATAAAATGAGCGAGACTGCGTCTCTCAATGATGGAATGAGCGCGACAAAGTCGCTCAATGATGAGAAGATATGGGAGAAGGTGGACAAAGCCTATCAGGCCAAGTACCCGCATCCGCTGCAGCCGGAGGACATCCATTTTGCCGCCGACCCGGACATGCTGTCGCTGATCAACTACACGAGCGGTTCGACGGGTAGCCCGAAGGGCGTGATGCTGAACGGACGTGCCATCAGCAACAACATAGAGATCGGCATGAAGATCCTACCGGTGGATCCGGGACAGCGACTGGTGTCGATGTTGCCGCTGGCCCATATGTTCGGTCAGGTATGCGAACTACTCTACCCGCTCTGCTGCGGAACACATATCTACTTCCTGACCAAATCGCCCACGCCGAGCATACTGCTGAAAGCGATGAAAGAGGTGCAGCCCTACCTGGTGGTGACGGTGCCGCTGGTGATCGAGAAGATATACAAGAAGAACCTCGACCCGCTGCTGTCGAAATGGGCCATCCGCATGTTCTGGCATACGCCTATCATCGGCAGCATCCTCAAATGGCGCGTGAAGAGCAGTCTCAGGAACGCCTTCGGCGGCAAGCTGCGCTATTTCATCTGCGGCGGAGCAGCGATGAACCCCGTGGTGGAGAAATGTCTGATGGACATCCATTTCCCGCTCTCCATCGGCTACGGCATGACGGAGTGCGCTCCGCTGATAGGCGGTAACCCGCCCAAGTACTTCAAAGCCCGTTCGGGCGGTGTGCCTGTGGCGAACATGGACGTGAAGATCGACAACCCCAACGCCGCCGGCATAGGCGAGATACTCGTGAAAGGCGAGAACGTGATGATGGGTTACTACAAGAACCCCGAAGCCACCAAGGCCGCCTTCACCGAAGACGGATGGATGCGTACGGGCGACCTGGGTAAACTGGACAAGAAGAAGAATATATACCTGAAGGGCCGCAATAAGACCATGATACTCGGCGCCAGCGGACAGAATATCTACCCCGAGGAGATAGAAGACAAACTGAACAACCAAGAGGCTGTAGGCGAGTCGCTGGTGGTGGAACGCGAAGGCAAACTGGTGGCACTGGTGTTCCCCGACGAGACACTCACGAAACGCATGACGCTGGAGGAGATACAACAGTTGATGAAAGCGAACCTAGAGAAACTCAACAACCTGATACCCAACTACAGCAAAGTATCCAACATAGAGGTGCAGGAAAAACCGTTTGAGAAGACACCGAAGAAATCCATCAAACGATTCCTCTACAAGTAAAAAGAAAGCGGAGCCGCAAAGCTCCGCTTATCTATTATATAGTGTCGATAAAGAACTTCTGCTTGCGATTGAACATCGCTATGCCGAGCACGAGCAGCACGGCTATGACGGCTGCGCTATAGCCCAGCGAAGTCCAGGAGAACTCACCCGCGCCGTAGGCACCGTACTTGAACGTCTCGATGATAGCCGTCATGGGGTTGAAGAGCATGATATGATGCAGGGTGCGGTTGGTCACATAGCTGAGCGGATAGACGATAGGCGTAGCGTACATCCAGAGTGAGACGAACACGCCGAAGAAATTGGTCAGATCGCGATACTTGGTCGTCATAGACGATACCATCAGTCCGAGACCCAAAGCCAGACACTGGATCATCAGCACCAGCACGGGGAACAGGAGCAAGTACCACGTAGGACACAAGGCCACGCCACGGAAGACAAAGAGCAGATAGACGATCACGAACGTGCCTAACTGCAGCGAGAAACGGAACAGCTTGGACGCCACCACCGAGACAGGACTCACCAGACGCGGGAAATAGACCTTGCCGAACAGGTTGGCATTGGTCTGGAACGTGCCGGAGACAGCAGTCAGGCACTCGGAGAAATACTCCCAGAGACAGATACCACTCAGGTAGAACACCGGTTGAGGTATGTCGTCGGTCGGGATCTCGGCGATGCGACCGAACACGACGATATACATGAACATCGTGAAGAGCGGCGAGATAAAATACCACCCCATACCGAAAATGGTCTGCTTGAACTGCACCGTGATATCACGCTTGATGAAAAGCCAAATCAGATACTTCTTCTGCCATAGCTCCTTCAGGCCTAATCCTTTCGCAAAAGTATTAGGCGATATTTCTGTAGTCCAATATGAGGATTGATTATTGGTCATTGGTGATTTGTCATTGGTCATTTACACCGTGTCCATAAACGATTTCTGGACCTTGTTGAAGAGCATAAGGCCGAAGATAAGTAATACCAGCGTGAAGGCGGCGCTGTAGCCGAGCCAGAGCCAGGAGAATTGTCCCTGCCCCAGCAACGAGTACTTGATCGCTTCCATCACAGGCGTCACGGGATTAAGACTCATCGCCATGTGCAACTTCTCATTCGTCACCAAACTGAGCGGATAGATGACCGGCGTGATATAGACCCAGAGAGAGATGATCTTGGCCAACATGATCTGCAGGTCGCGGTACTTCGTCGTCATCGAAGAGAAGATCATACCGAAGCCCACTGCCATCAAGGCCAGCAAGAGGATGAGCAAGGGGAAGAGCACCACTTGCCAGTGGATGACCAGCGAGGTGCCCGTAGCCGCATAATAGACATAGAAAGCCGCGAAGATAGCCAACTGGATGGCAAAAGTGAGCAGATTGGTCGTCACAGCCACCAGCGGCATGATGATACGCGGGAAATAGACCTTGCCGAAGATATCGGCATTGGTGACAAACGAATTGCTGGTCGCACTCACGCAACTGGAGAAATAACCCCAGACGGATATACCCAACAGATAGAACAAGATAGGAGGAATGCCGTCGGTAGGAATATTGGCAATTCCGCCGAAGACCGTTGCATAGACGATGACACTCAGCACCGGCGTGATGATGAACCATAGAGGACCAAGGATCGTCTGCTTGTAGGCCGTACGGAAATTGCGCTCCACAAAGAGCACGAACATGTCGCGGTAGCGCCACAGCTCCTTCCAGTCAATCGCCAGCAGCCGGTCGCGCGGGGTGATGACGGTTTCGTAATATTTATCGTTTTGTTCCAAAACTAATTTATGATTTATAATTTATGATTGAGCGCAAGCAAGCTTGCTCATTGCTGCGCCTGCGGCGCGAGTGGCGCGAGGGCTCATTGCTGCGCCTGCGGCGCGAGTGGCGCGGGGGTTTCGCCCGTAAAGCGGTTCTTCTTGCCATACACCACCAGTCGGTCCAGAGCCACGAGCACCGCCGGCACTACCGTCATGATAAGACAGATAGCCACAAAAGCACCTACGGCGAGGCAACCAACGATACTACTGATCATCACATCGTCGATGAAGACTGCCATCACTCCCGGACCAAGTACCATGATCAGACCCGAAGTGAGGATAGTACGTATCGAACCCTTGTAGGCCTCTTTGACCGCATCGGAGGGCAACATCGTACGGCGTTTCTCGCGATAATAATTGGCAAAGAGGATACCATAGTCGATGGTAGCACCCATGAGGATAGCCTGTACGATCAGGTAGGCCAGATAAAGCATCTGGCCGGAGACGATACCTGCCACCACCACGTTGACATAGACGGCCGTCATGACGGTCATCACCAGGATAGTAGGCACAATGACCGAACGGAACGTGAACGCCACGATGAGGAAGATAGCCAGGATAGTGAGCAGCGTGACCACATTCATCTCATGGTCGAAGCCTCCGCGCATCTCGGCATACATCACCGATTCGCCTACGTAGTAGTGCTCGTGCGGCATTCGGGCATCGGCCAGGGCAGTCAGGGTATCGACGAACGCATACGTCTCGGGCGACTCAGCAGGCAAGGACGACAGCACCACCAAGAGCGAGTGTTTCTCCTTGCGCAACTGGCCAAGGCCATCCCGGAGTTGCTGCTTGATAGTACGTGTCTCCGCATAGATCGTGTCGGGCAAGAGGTCCGTCAGACGCGGATCGTAGACAAGCGTATCGCATATATACATCAGCAGCGGTTCGAAGCCCATGCGGAGCGTATCGCAGCCGCTATTGGCCGAGAAATAATAGTCGTAGAGCAAGGCCATCTGAGCAGGCGTGACCGGCTCGGCATTGACACGGGACAAGCGCATCAGTCGTGCGAGCTTGTCGGCCATCTGTTCGGCCGTATAGGACTTGCCGCTGAACATGAGTTCGGTGAAGAGCGCCGCCTGCTGGTCTTCGCGGCTCATTCCGCGCTTCTTAGTCACCTGTACGGGCTTCGGCATCGACGCCTCGGCACGCGTGGTATCTGTGCTATGGAGCGACAGCTGGATATCCACCAGCGAACTAACGATCTCCTCGACGTTGAGTTCGGAAGGTTGTTGCGCCACGCGTTGCGGTGCCTCCTTCTTAGGATAAGCGATCGCCAGGAGCTGGTCGTCACTCAGGTCATCCACGCCGAAGGCGCGCAGCAGTATATTGAGGTCGTGGGCCGACAAGGACGCGTTGCCATCGGCCAGATCCATGAGGTGCGCACGCTGACCCAGCATCATGCGCTGTTCCTCGGACACCATACCCGCCAGTCCCTTGCGCTTGAACAGGTCGTCCACCAGCAGATGAACATACTGCAACGGCGTCATCTTCTTGGTATTACCGGGCGCGTATCCATAGACCAGACGTGTCTGGAACAGGGTGGAACCGATGAAGATAGACATCTCGTTGACCGACATAGGCAGACGTATCGCCGCGGTATCGGTGAGCTTACGCATCTCGACGGAGACCGCCGAGGTACGCTGCGCATTCAGGCGCTCCATGAAGGGTATGACGGCTATCTTGCTGCGCTCGAGCGAACGCACTTCGATGGTGTCGTCGGCAATGGTGAGGACACCCGGCTGATGCGTCAGCGGCGCTATCGTCTCGCGAGGCAGCACGACGGTATCCTCAGCAGGCTCCTCCTCCTTGGCCTTCGTCTCACGCTTCGGCGCAGGCTTGACAGGCTCCGGCGCCGGCTTGTCGAGCATCGACTGGAGCGTCTCCACCTGTTCGCGCATCGCGGCATCCATGAAGTCGGCAAAGAGCGGATTTTGCGCCACGTGGGTATGCAGGAACCGTGCTACCTCGGGGAAAGAGAGTTGCTTCTCGGTGGAGTCCTTGGCATGCATGTAATAGACCAGCTGCACCATATCGGGCTGGATCATATCGAGTGCCTCGGACGGTACCGTCATGCCCTCGGGCATCATATCGCGGAAGTCGGTGAGGAACGAGCGTACGTGCTGCGTCATCTCCTGCGGCGTGAAGCGTTTGCTCATCAAGGTAGGATACGAGATGACCGACTGGATACCCGGCTGCGCCATCAGGCTGTCCACCAGCGTATAGATCGAGTCCTCGTCGCGGGTATCATAGACCAGCACAAACGGATTAGGCGATGGGAAGACCTCCCCTATCTTCGACTCCGCCTCGGCAGAGAAGAAGATGGTGGTCTGGGTGCTCAGATACCACGAGCTGAAGAAGAGCAGCACCGCACACACGGCCATGGTGACTTTGTGCGAGGTGACGAAGCGTGCAAAGCCGTCGGTAGGCGGCACGTAGGCACGCTTGGCCGTTTTGTTGATCGTCTGGCGGAAGAGCATCATCAGCGAAGGCAGCGCCGTGAAGGTACAGATGAGGCTGCAGAGCACACCCTTCGCCAGCACGATACCCATATCCGCACCTATCTTGAGGCGCATGAAACAGAGCATCAGCAGGCCGACGACGGTAGTGAAAGCCGAGGAGAGGATAGACGGCGCGGCATTACGCAGAGCGCGGTTGGCCGCCACCACAGCCATCTTCTTGTCGGTATTCTCGTTCTGCTCCTGACGATAGCGGTTGAGCAGGACAATGCAGTAGTCGAGCGAGAGGACAGCCTGCAGGATAGAGCCGATGAAATTGGTGGTAATAGAGACAGAAGGCAGCAAGGCGTTGGTACCCATATTGAGCAGGACCGCCAAGAGCGTCGTGACCAGGATGACGACAGGTTCGAACCACGATTGTGCCATCAGGAAGAGGATGAGCATGATCATCACTCCGGCGATGACCATGACCGCCATCGGCGGCGTGGCACCGTCCTGGCTGGTCTCCACTACGCAATTGCCGCCAAAGCGGTTGCTGATCTGCTTACCCAGAGCTTTCTGATCCACCGACTTAGGCACATCCAGGTCAAAAACAGTATGTGCACTATCTTTGCTGAAGCGATAGCTCACGTCCCTCACGTCCGGATACGCCTCGAGCAGCGTCGTGATGCCGGGCACCTCCTTGGGACTCATGCCCTCGAACATGACGTGCACGTCGCTACCGGACATCTGAGCGGACGAACCGAATTCGGTAGTCACAATCTCCAAGCCGCGCTTCATCTGCGACTTGTCCGGCAGGTACTTGGTCATGTCGGCGTTGACATTGACATGCATCATCATCACGCCGCACAACGCCGCCACCGCCACGGTTGAGAAGAACAATATATAATGCGTTATTCGCTTCATGGAGAGCTATGAGTTATCCGCATTCAGAAGGGATGGATCATCAGAACTGTCCCATCTGCAGGAAAGCCACCTCTTTGGGAGTGAGGAAGCGCCATTTGCCACGAGCCACTTTCTTCTTCGTCAGACCAGCGAACGACACGCGGTCGAGGCTCACAACTTTGTATCCCACCTTCTCGAAGATACGACGTACCACACGATTTTGACCCGAGTGGATCTCGAGGCCTATATGACGGCGATCGTCCTTGGTGAACTCGAGTGCATCAGGCACCACTCGCTCGTCATCCAGCACCACGCCGGCACGTACGATGGCCTCATCCACCTCATCCAGGTCGTGATCAAGCGTCACGGCATAGATCTTCTTCTTGTTGAACTTAGGATGGGTCAGTTTGGCAGCCAAATCGCCGTCGTTGGTGAGCAAGAGCACACCGGTGGTGTTACGATCCAACCGACCTACCGGGTAGATACGCTCGGGGCAGGCATTACGCACGATGTCGATCACCGTGTGGCGCTCCTGCGGATCATCGGTGGTGGTGACTGTGTTCTTAGGTTTGTTGAGCAGGATATAGACCTTGCGCTCACGACGAACAGGCTGATTGTGGAAACGGATGTCGTCGGTGGGCAGCACCTTGGCGCCAAGCGACGAAACGGTCTCACCATTTACGGTGATCACTCCGGCTTGTATAAAATCATCGGCCTCGCGACGGCTGCAGATGCCGGCATTGGCCAGAAACTTATTCAAACGGACAGGCTTGGTAGGATCCTCCATCTGCTGACGATAATGCTGGCGCTTGCGCTCCGAATAGACTGCGTCGTTGCGCTGTACTCGCGGACGGAAAGGACGGTTCTCAGCAAATGTGTTAGGTCTAGGTTTGTTCTCGCCGTCGCGACTGAAGCGGGGACGAGCAGAAACAGGTTCGTTCTCTCGGCGAAAACGCGGACGAGGTCTGCGCTCACCTTCATTGTTAAGATTGTTGTTGTACATGTTTGGATTCATTATGCGTATACTCACGTACGCGCGTTAATTAAATACAAGGTGAAAAGGCAAGAGGATACCCTCTCACCTTTCATCTCTCACCTTTCGCCCATATCAGGCTTCAGCTTTCTCAATTGCCAATTTACCACGATAGTAGCCACAGCTGGGGCAAACTGTGTGGTAGATGTGAAGTGCGCCACAGTTAGGGCATGTAGCCAGTGTAGGAGCCTTCACAACGTCATGCGTACGACGTTTCGCTTGGCGGGTGTGCGATTGTCTTCTTTTAGGATGTGCCATGTCGCGCGAACTATGACTCGCGCGACTTCGGGCAAAGCCCTCGTATAGCGCTACGTCATGTTCTCGCTCTTCGGTCGGACTATCGCTTTGCTAGCAGTCCTCCCGAGGGAGAGAACTCCTCCAAGTTCAGGGAGGGATTAGTTATTCTACAAATATTATTATCAATATATCTCATCGGGTTCCGGCTCGTCACAAAGGTGATCATGGAGGAGAAGTTCCATCTGCTGGTTGCACTCACCCGCTTGGTGACAGTGAACGATCGGAATGTTGATACTTACTATTTCGTAGGCTAACCATGAAAGATCCAATTCATCATTAGGCAGCTCCGCTGCATCATTGAGAGAATCGATCATTTCATCATTAACTTCTATTTCAATGGGCATCGGGTCGAGGCATCGGTCACACACAACAAAAACAGTTCCGCGAACTGCAATGTTGAGCAGATAATCCTCCTCCCGGAGATTAAGCGTCGCTTGGCCAACCACCTTACCACTGAGAATCTCGGATTTCTCTTGCGCTGCAAAAAAATCGTCATCCAGCTCTACATCAAACTGATGCACGCCTATCGGCAGGCGCTTCAGGTCAATGATTGTATGGTTGTTTTCGCTCATTACGCAAAATCGGCTGCAAAATTACTACTTTTTTTTGAATTGTACAAATATTTTTTCAAAAAAATATCAGCAGCTCTCAAATTGTCGGAGGAAGCGTACGTCGTTCTCGGAGAACAAACGCAGGTCCTTGACGCGGTATTTGAGGTTGGTAATGCGCTCTACGCCCATACCGAAAGCGAAGCCGGAGTAGACCTTGCTGTCAATGCCGCAAGCCTCGAGCACATTGGGATCGACCATGCCGCAGCCGAGGATCTCGACCCAACCGGTACCCTTGCAGAACGAACAGCCCTTGCCGCCGCAGATATTACAACTGATATCCATTTCGGCACTGGGTTCGGTGAAGGGGAAATAAGACGGGCGCAGACGTATCTGCGTCTCGGCTCCAAACATCTCCTTGGAGAAATAGAGCAGTGCCTCGCGCAGGTCGGCAAACGACACATTCTTGTCGATATACAAGCCCTCTACCTGATGGAAGAAGCAGTGTGCACGTGCCGAAATAGCCTCGTTGCGGTATACACGTCCCGGGCAGAGCACGCGGATAGGTGGTTTGCGAGTGGTCATGACACGCGTCTGGACAGACGAGGTATGGGAGCGAAGCAACACATCGGTAGGCTTCTGCACACCGATCTCCTTCTCGATGAAGAAGGTGTCCTGCATGTCGCGTGCAGGGTGCTCCGGTGCAAAATTGAGCATACCATAGACGTGCTTGTCGTCCTCGACCTCCGGTCCCTGCTCTACGGTGAAACCGATACGCGCAAAGATATCCTCAATCTCCTCGCGCACCAACGACAAAGGATGACGCGTACCCAAAGCGATCGGATCGGGCGTACGGGTCAGGTCAAGACGCTCCGCCTCGGCCTTCTTCGCCTCGAATTGCTCACGCAGCTCATTCACACGGCCCTCGGCCTGCTGGCGAAGCTGGTTGAGCATCTGTCCCAACTCACGTTTCTCCTCCGGAGCCACATTGCGAAACTCGTTGAAGAGGGCTGTGATCTCACCCTTCTTGCTCAGATACTTGATACGCAGCGCCTCCAATTCGTCGGCACTATTCGCCTTCATATCCTGCACCTGCGCCAGCAACGATTGTATATTATCTCTTAATGCCATAATGTCATTATTTGAAAAACGGCTGCAAAATTACAAATATTTTTGCACATATCAAAATTTTTTTGTAATTTTGTGCCAAATTTGAAAAGATATACAAACTATGATTCGTGACAAAGAGATTTTTGACGTCATCCGCCGGGAGCGTGAGCGTCAGACCAAAGGAATTGAGTTGATCGCCAGTGAGAACTTCGTAAGCGACCAAGTGATGGAAGCCATGGGTAGCGTGCTGACCAACAAGTATGCGGAGGGTTATCCAGGTCATCGCTATTACGGAGGATGCGAAGTGGTGGACATAGCCGAGACGATCGCCCGCGAGCGTCTGAAGAAGCTCTATGACGCCGAATATGTGAACGTACAGCCGCACAGCGGTGCACAAGCCAACATGGCGGTGTTCATGGCTTGTCTGAAGGCCGGCGACACCTTCATGGGCCTCAACCTCAGTCACGGAGGTCACCTCAGTCACGGATCGGCCGTCAATTTCTCGGGCCTGATGTTCAATGCCATCGGCTACGACCTCTGCGAGGAGACAGGACGGGTGGACTATGACGATCTGGAGATGAAAGCCCGCACGCACAAGCCGAAACTGATCATCGCCGGTGCGAGTGCGTACAGCCGCGAGTGGGACTATGCGCGAATCCGTCGCGTGGCCGACGAAATAGGTGCGATCTTCATGGTAGATATGGCTCACCCGGCCGGACTGATAGCAGCAGGACTGCTGGACAACCCGCTCAAACATGCCCATATCGTGACGAGTACGACCCACAAGACGCTTCGCGGTCCTCGCGGAGGTATCATCCTGATGGGAAAAGACTTTGACAATCCATGGGGCAAGACCACTCCGAAGGGAGAGATCAAGAAGATGAGTGCCCTACTCGACTCAGCCGTCTTCCCCGGTACGCAGGGTGGTCCGCTGGAGCACGTGATAGCCGCCAAGGCAGTGGCATTCGGCGAAGCACTGACCGAGGACTTCAAGGCCTATCAGCGTCAGGTGAAGAAGAACGCCGCAGTAATGGCACAAGCCTTTATAGACAAGGGATATAAAGTGATCAGCGGCGGAACGGACAACCACTCGATGCTCATCGATCTGCGCACCAAATATCCAGACCTGACCGGCAAAGTGGCAGAACAGGCCCTCGTGAGCGCAGATATCACGACCAACAAGAACATGGTGCCCTTCGACAGCCGTAGTGCGTTCCAGACTTCGGGTCTGCGCTTCGGCACACCAGCCATCACCACCCGCGGCCTGAAAGAAGACCAGATGCCATGGATAGTGGAGTTGATCGACACGGTACTAAAAAACCCCGCGAACGAAAGCGTAATAGCCTCTGTTCGCGAGGAAGTGAACCGTGAGATGACGCAACATCCGCTGTTCGCGTATTAGTCGCGCATCGACTTGCGCAACTGGTGGGGCGTCATCCCCGTGTGTTTCTTAGTGTATTGGCAGAAGAAGCTGGTGTTGGGGAACTCCATCTCCGCCGCCACTTCGTGGATAGAATGGGTGGTGCCACGCAGACGCTGCTTCAGTTCGCTTACCGTCACGTCGGCGATCCATTCGCTGGCCGATTTGCCGCTACGCTGCTTGCTGATCTCGGACAGATACTTAGGCGTGATATCGAGTTGTGCCGCAAACCACTGTACCTCGCGCTGATGCGGATTCAACTGCAGCAGACGTACGAAGCGATGGAAGGTATAGTCGCTCTGGTTGACCGTATTACGCAGCTCTTCCATCTCCGGCGCATCCACCAACATTCGATCCATATAATAAAACATATCCAAGGTAGCCGTACGTGCCACGCTGCGCAGCACCTGACGACGCATATCCGTCTGCGGCACCGCCAATTGCATCTCCAACATTCCTTCATAGAGCCCCACCACCTTGTTGGACCAATCGCTCAGGGGGAAGACAGGGTTCTCGCGCAAGAACTGCAACTTCTGCCACCAACGCGGCTCGATACGCATATGCTCGAACATCAACTCCTCAAAAACCGACTCGTGGATAGCCAGCAACGTAAACTCAAAATCATGGGAATAACTAACCTTGCCGATATCCATTCGGAATGAAGGAATACGCACGTACAAGTCGCCCTTTTTTACCTCCATCTTACGGTGGTTGAGATCGACGGTCAATGTTCCGTGCTTACATACCAAGACCGTCATCGAGTTGTCCGAACGCGTCGCACGACACTCCTGCAGACCACTCAGTTCATCTGTGAAAAAAAGTGTATCAGTAGAATACTTCATTTCAGAAAAAATAGTTTATTTGACTTAATAATGTTTAATTTCGGCGCAAAAGTAGTATAAATATTTCAAATATGCAAATTTTTCGCACTTTTTTTTGCATTTTCAAGAAATTTTGTTTAATTTTGCACTCAAAAATTGAACACCCTATATGAAGAAGAACTTTGTTTTGGCGCTGATAGCGCTGGTGATGATGGCTTGTGGCAACGGGAACGAACGCCTGCTGACTTCGGCCACAGGCACTATATACGAGTGTCTGATCGTGAGCGATGCAGCAGTGAAAGCAGCGCTGACGGAAACGATGGGTGCAGACATGTATGGTCTGCCGCAGATGGAAGCGACCTTCAACGTGACGCACGTGAGTCCCGGACAGTTTGACGACTTTCTGAAATCGACCCGTAACATCCTCCTGGTGGATGTCAATCCGAACAAATACACCCTGGTGAAAGTGATGAAGTCGCGCGATGTATGGTCGCAGCCGCAGGCGATGATCCGCATCCAAGCCCCGAGTGACGAGGTGCTACTGGACTACTGGCGTGAGAACGGAGAACAGATACGCGAGTGGTTCGTACGCGAAGAACTCGCCCGACAGATACGATTCTATCGCGCCAGCACCAATAAAGAGGCACGCGCGCAACTCAACGCGCAGGGATACGACCTGCTCATTCCGGAAGACTATATTTTAATTCAAAATTTAAAAATCAAAATTCAAAATTCCGAAGACTCAGTTCAAGTCCTCTGGTGCTGCAACGACAAGGGACCGATGCGGCGTGACGTAATCGTCTATAGTTATCCGTACACGGCGCAAGAGCAGTTCAGCGGAGAGTCGATCGTGGCGATGCGCAACGAGGTGTTGGGACAGTTGGTCAGCGGACAAGTGGCCGGCAGTCATATGGGTACCGAGTACAAGCATTTCCCGCCTGTGACACGTCCGGTGAGTGCGCTTCGCGACACAGTAGGCGGATTCTATGGTCTGGAGACGCGCGGACTATGGAAGATGCTGGACGGCGAAGCGATGGGTGGACCGTTCGTCAGCCTGACGCGCCTCGACCAGGTGAACGGTCGCGTGGTGACAGCCGAAGCCTTCCTCTTTGCCGCAGGCCAGAAGAAACGCAACGCACTCCGCCAACAAGAGGCGATACTCTATACCTTGGAAATGCCTAATGAACGCCAGCGGCGGAGACCGTAGAGGCAATTGGCGCACCAGAAAGCATATTGCACCGTCATGCAGTAGTCGCCGGCACGCAGCCACAGCACCACATTGAGTATGTCTACTGCCAGCCAAATGAACCAATGCTCGCGATAGACGAGAATCATCAGTACCTGCGCCACGAGTGCAGGTACTGTCGTAAAGGCATCGAGGTAAGGCTGGGTGTCGTCGGTCCATGAGGCGAGTCCCCACCCTACAAGCCAAGAGCCGACCAGCGAGACCAACACGATAAGCAACAACCACTCTCTACTGAGACGGCGAGGACTGACCAGTCGCTCATCGCTCGACGACAAGCGTCTATGCCAGACATAGACACCGTAGATCATCGTCAGGAAATAATAGGCATTGATAGCGATCTCACCGTAGAAACGCTGCGTCCAGCAAAGATAGGTATAGGTGATGACCTGTGCAAAGCCGAAAGCGAAAGTGAGGATGTTGCCCTGCGCCGTCAGACAGACAGAACACACCCCGAGACAACCACTCAGCACGCTCAACCAAGTGTCGTGCGGCATGAGCAGATAGGTAACCGCCTGAATGAGCAGTCCCAGCGCAAGGAAAGCATAGTCGAAAATCTTATTTCTTCTTAGGTGCGGCATTGATCAGTTCCTTGGGCTTCGCCTCCAGTTGCGGCACAGCCAAATAATTCCACTCCTCCTCAAAATCCCAGTTGCTCTTGGTCTGAATCTTCTCCGGGAAATAATACACCTGTTCGGGTTGCCGCTGTTCCTTCCAACTGCCGGTTGTCCACTCGCCGTCACCGTTAGCGTCGATATAGAGGCGCAGATAATAGCCGTCGGGCTTGAGGTACTCGAAGAACGCACCTTCAGGCGTAGCCGGCAACTCACGAAGCACCTGATCCTTGTCGTTGAGCAGTTGGATACGTGCATCGGGCACCTGCGGGTTGAGCCGTACGCGCAGCGTGGAGTAGTCCTCCGGCGTACGCAACTGCAGTTGGTATGAGCTATAGCCGTTGGCTACACCGTAGATATCGGCGAGAGCACCGCTGTCGATGCGCAACTCGTAGCGTTCACCCGGCTTCATCGAAGCCACCAGCTGAAAACGCATCGGCAAGGAGTCGGCGGTGAGGATGCGGAAATCGACAGGCTGACGCGTACTATCCACCGCGTGCAGCAGATGGATGGAATCGGCCTGGATAAGCGCCAAAGGCGTAGCACACACCACCAGCAGGGTGTCGTTGAGCTCGAAGTTCTGGCGGGCATTGCATCCCAGCTCGAGCACACGCTGCTTAGGCGCGGCAGCCGATTTCTGGCGCGGGGCACGCCAGACAGCACGCAGCGTATCTACCGTCCACTCGGGGCGGAAGAGCGAGTCGGTGCGACGATAGCGCAACTCGAAGAAGAGTGAGTCACGCGCGATAGCATCGCTGTCGGTCAACCAAATAGTCATCGTATCGGCATGCTCCGAGTAGCAAGTCGTATAGCTGAGACTGTCGTGCAACGGACGCACCTGAGGCAGGCTGTCCGGGGAAGAAGAGAAATAGACCTCCACACAATGCCGCTGCTCACGGAGCGTACGCTGGAGGTAGAGGCGCTGCTGCTTCTCGCGGAAGAGAAAGAGCACCGAGAGTGTCACGCTGTCGGTGGAATCGTTGGCCTGCTCGGCACTCACATGGATGGGTTCTTCGCCGAAAGCCAACGCCTCACCAGCGGTGAGACGATAGTCGCGACTCACATCATCCAAGGCATAGAGCCGATAGGTGCCCGCACGCATATTACCGATACGGAAGCGACCCGCTGCGTCCGTGCGTGCCACCCGCAGGAACGGCCCAGAGACAAAAGCCGTGTCGCTCAAGTCGCTATGGATACCCGCAGAGAGTCCAGCACACGGATTGAGGTTCTCCGCATCCACCACCAAGCCAAACGTCTCCAGCGTGTCGATCGTAGGACCTGTGGCGAAAGAGAAAGAGTAGCCCGGCAGAGGGATCTTCTCGTTGTAGTCGCACACGGCAGAACCGAAATCGATAGTATAGGTCGTGCTGTCGCGCAGCGAATCGACGAAATGTATCAGCAAGCGTTTGCCACGGGCTTTCACCTCAGGTGGCGTCTGCTGAGGTGGCGACATCAGCATGTTCTGCGCCACGTTGTCGAGCTGGATATACTCGTTGAACGTCACCTCGATACGATCGCCGGTGAAATTGACAGAACCGTTAGCAGGCTCGGCCTTGAGAGGCACCGGTGGTATCGAATCCTTGGGACCACCCTGCGGCCCCACGCCACGGTTGGCACAGCCGACAGGCAGCGCCATGAGCACCACCATCGCCGTATACCCTATCGCTCTCAGTATTCGTTTCACGCTGCAAAATTACTACAAATATTTGATATATGCAAGAAATAGGCACAAAATAGTCAGGTAAATGTCTCGATAATGTCTCGATCATTCTCGGTCGAGTCTGGGGAAAATATGATAAAAATATGCAAATATTTGCATATGTCAAAAAAAAGTAGTATCTTTGCAACAAATTTGAAATCAACCTTTAAAAACAATACTATTATGACACTGACTATTAATGCCGTAAATTTTGAAATGGCAGAGAAACTCGAACAGTTTATCGACAAGAAACTAAACCGTTTCGGCCGTCACCTGAACGCAGACGACAAAGTGGAGATTCGCATGTCGGTCATCAAACCACAAACGAACCTGAACAAAGAGGTGAAGATCCGCATCGCCGGCCTGTTCGCAGAAAAGACCGCAGACAGTTTTGAGGAAGGTATCGACGCATGTCTGGATGCACTGGAGGGACAGTTGGAACGTCGCAAAAACGGATAAAACAACCTGTATGAGGACAGATTTGGCTGCTTGCAACCTCACACAAAAAATGCTAAAAAACAATGAAACAATCGTTAGATCAAAGTGCAAATAAGCACTACCTTTTCACAAGCGAATCGGTGTCGGAAGGACACCCGGACAAGGTGAGCGATCAGATCTCTGACGCCATCCTGGACAATATGTTAGCACAAGACCCGCAGGCCCACGTGGCCTGCGAGACTATGTGTACCACCGGACAAGTGGTGATAGCTGGCGAAGTGACCTGCCGGGGATGGGTGGACGTACAGCAGATAGCACGTAAGACTATCGCCGAAATAGGCTACACCAAGGCAGAGTATAAATTTGAAGCGGAGAGTTGTGGCATACTGACCGCACTCCACGCACAGAGCCAGGACATCAACATGGGCGTGAGTCGTGCTACAGAGGACGAACAGGGCGCCGGTGACCAAGGAATGATGTTCGGCTACGCCACCGACGAGACCGATAACTACATGCCGCTGACGCTGGATCTGGCCCACACGCTGGTCTATACGCTGGCACGTATTCGCAAAGAAGGCAAGCAGATGACGTATCTGCGGCCAGACAGCAAGAGTCAGGTGACAATCGAATATGATGAGCACAACAAACCTGTGCGCATCGACACCATCGTGCTCTCGACACAACATGACCGGTTTAGAACCGGAGCAGGCCAGCCATGCGGAGAGGAAGTAACGCCGGAACTGATCAAGAAAGATATCGTTGATATCTTATTACCCCGCGTGGCAACGCGTGACTCGCGCTACAGCCACCTGCTGCATGAATTTCTGAAAGACCCGCAGGCTAAGCTGCTGGTGAACCCAACCGGCAACTTCGTCATCGGAGGTCCGCACGGCGATACGGGATTGACCGGAAGGAAGATCATCGTAGATACATACGGCGGTCGCGGTGCGCACGGCGGCGGAGCGTTCAGCGGCAAAGACCCATCGAAAGTGGACCGTTCGGCCGCCTATGCTGCCCGCTGGATAGCCAAACATCTGGTGGCCGCAGGCGTGGCCCACGAGGCGCTGGTGCAAGTGAGTTATGCCATCGGCGTGGCTGAGCCAGTCTCGCTGTATGTCAACACCAACGGTACGGCGATGGTAGGCCTGAGCGACACAGAGATAGCACAACGCGTAGGCGAACTATTTGACCTGCGTCCGGCTGCTATCATCCGCAGCCTGAAACTGACCCAACCGATGTATCAGGAGACCGCCAAATACGGCCACGTGGGACGTACCAACGAGGTGGTGGAAAAGACCTTCCTGGACGCTGACGGAAAAGAATATACCCGCAAAGTAGAACTATTCACATGGGAGAAACTCGATCGATTGGACGAAGTAAAGGCCAAGTTTGGCTTGTAGTCTTGATCGTGCTGCTGGCCGTGACGGCCGATCAGGCACTCAAACTCTATATTGCCACTCATTTTGCATTAGGCGAGAGCCACGAGATATGCTCGTGGTTCTGGCTCTGCTATATAGAGAACAACGGCATGGCCTTCGGCATCGAATGGTTCAGCAAGTTGGCACTGACGCTGTTTCGTCTGCTGGCTGTAGGACTGCTAGGATGGTATATCCATCTGCTGATCCACCGCGACCATGCCCGCACGGGTTACATCGCCACCATCGCCTTCATCATCGCAGGTGCACTGGGAAATATCATCGATTGCGTCGCCTACGGCAAGCTCTTCGGCTACGCCGGCTGGCTCTACGGACGCGTGGTGGACATGTTCTACTTCCCGCTGATTCATAACAGTGCCGGCGAAGTGCTCTTCTTCCGACCGGTGTTCAACCTAGCCGACAGTTGTATCACCTGCGCCGTGATAATGATCCTACTGTTCTATCTAAAAGATCTCAATCAGACACTGGAGAAAGGTGAAAAGTGAAAGATGAAAGATGAAGGGTGAAAGGTACATATTCATCTGTGTTGTGTATGCTGTACTCTGTATACTGGCTTGTGGTTGCCGTCCGCGCGGAGTGCTTAGTTCGCCGCAGATGCGGCGTGTGATGATCGACCTGCATAAGACCGATGCGCTGCTGCAGGTATGCGGATTGCACACGGAACATGACTCGATAGAAGATGCCGCCTATGCGTCGGTGCTCGAGCGGCATGGTATCACCCAAGCACAATTTGATTCCTCGCTGGTCTGGTATACCAACCATCCACAACTGTTTGACAAGATATATCCGAAGGTGTTGGCGGCATTGAACGACGAGAACCAAGCCTTCAGTAAGGCGCACGCAGACGAACTGGAAGTGCCGGCTATAGCGGAAGAGAACGCAGCTGCCATGCCTCTGAGTGACGACCAAGCCAAGGAAGCCATCGACCGCCTGCTATGGGTGAACCGCCACGGGTTACCCTCCTTATGGAACGAACGGCCGGCCTCTTCGCCAACCGTACGTATTCCCTACTCGCTTTAATGCATGATCTTATAGATCAGTTCCTTCCATAGATCCGCATCTTTGGCGGACGGGTTGTCTATACCCTTGAGTCGCGCATCTATCTCACGCAGATAACCCAGGATACGGAAGGTCTTACCCGCCGGATAGCGACGGGCCGCATCGGTGTAATCGCGGACAAAGAACGGATTGATTCCCAACTCACGCGCCACCGTGTCTTTGCTCTTGTCGGGCATATACTCGTACATGAGCAGATTGGAGAAGAAAGTGAAGAGAGGACTTAGTTCGCGCACCATCGGATGATCTTTGCTGCTCGCGAAATACTGAGTGATACGATTCGCCTTGACCACATCGCCACGGATGAGGGCAGACTGCAATTCCATAATATTATAATCCTTGGAGATACCAATATTACGCTCCACGATGGCCGCATCGATGGTTGTCACGCCGTCCGGACGACCGTCGATGAGTTTCTGCAACGCTCCGACTATAGCCGACAGGTCGGTGCCCAGATGATCGGCCAAGAGCGGTGCGATGCGCGGATCGATGCGGACCTGATCGGACTCAGCCAGTTGCTGATTCCTCTCCTGGATATAACCGACGATCCATTTCTCTACCTGATAGTCGCGCAACTTATCGCTCTGGAGCCAGACGTACTGCTTATGTTCGGAGAGCCGCTTCCAGACCGCCTGACGCTTGTCAGGTTTGCCGTTGTAGCAGATGACGAGCACCGTCTGCGGCATAGGATTGTCCACATAAGCGGCCAATGCATCCCACTTCTTGACAGCCTGCGCTTCGCGAACGATGACCACCTTGCGACCACCCATCATGGCAAAGCCACGTGCCGCGCCGATGACCGGCGCAATGTCTGCCCCGGGTATGTCACGCCCATAGAGCACCTGCTGGTCGAACTCACGCGCCATTTCGTCCAAGGCATGATCGGCAATAAAGTCGCACACCTGGTCGGAGAAATACGGTTCCTCACCACACAATATATAAATTGGCGCGTACGTGCCCTCGCGCAACGCGCGCATGATGTCCTCAAATTTCTGTATCATCGTCAGGAATATATATCATATATTTGTATTTGCTGCGATCAAGAGGCCGATAGCCCTCGTCAAGCAGCATCTTCTCCAGCGCACTCTCCTTGTCCACATAGACAGGTTTGGTCTTGAACTGCGGCGAGAAGGTGCATATCACTACAGGTCGCTCGGCAACAATGATCGGCCGGTACTTAGCCGTATATACCGAATCGAAGATATTCGACCAGAACTCGTTGAAGCGTGCAGCCTCACAGCCCGTCACGGCCCGCACGAGGTGCATGTCCTGACCGAGCGCAAGGACCGGCGCTGCCAAGCTGTCGCAATCGGTTTGGTACTGGCGGAGCACCGCCTCTTCCGCCGGACGGATATCGAGGTGGCGGTAAGGCGTGACCTGAGAGAACGTAGTGGCTTCGGTCAAATTGCACTTACCGATACTGTTCTGACTCATTCGTAATGCAACGACGATGCTCAGCACCGCCAGTGCGCACCATAGATAGCGCCTACCCTCTTCGGCAAAACACGTAGCTGCCACCGGAAGCAGGCAGAGCACGGCAGGAAAGAGTTTGAGCCAGCCAGTATCCGTACCCAGCGTGGCGACCGAGAGCAGCGCGACACCTATATAGAGCAGACGCTGCTTGGTGGCCAGAGCCGTCACGAGACATAAGGCCGAGAGCAGATAGGTCATGTCGATATTATACCACTGGGTAGGCTTCATCGTCTGGGAGACAAAGAGTGCAAGCACGAGTCCCGCCACAAGGCCGCTATGCACAGGCCGGTTGTTAGCCAACTTATAGCCGGCGAGCACACCGAGACCAAGCAGACTGTAGCCCAGTAGTCGACCGGAGTTATCCCATAGGAGCGAGAGCATCTTCGTCAATTGGTGGCTGTTCATCGCTGCATCTGCCGCCGCCGGCGTGATAAAGAATGCGCCTAAGAGGTATACAACACCCACTGTGAGTGCCACGACGGGTATATTCCAGAGGTTCTTCTTTCTCCAAAGGGGAATCAACAAAATCAAGACGAGTATATTCGGCAGTCGAGCTGCGATAGCCAGGCCAGCCACAACAGGTGAGTGCGTGACCCAAAGGAGCGACAGCAAGAGCACGGAGAGCGTGCCCGGACTGAACTCCTGGAAGGCGCCGTAGCCCATGAGCAGGAATGCAAGTGCCAGCCAGTGGAGGTTGTCACGTCGTTGGTCCGGGCGCAACAGATAGCAGTACGGCAGGGCGATAGCCAGCGTAGTGCAGAGCCATCCGGCGAGCCGTAGCCAGAGCAGTTGAGCACCGCATAGACGTACGATAGCGCCACCCGTGAGCAGAGTACCCACGGCCATCCAACCACCCTCCAGCGTCTCGTATTTGTACAACCAATAAAGCGGATCCTGGTGGTTGCCAAACCCTGCGAACACAAACCAAAGCGTCCAGACGAGTGACGCCAGGAGCAGGATTACCGATAATATGTAGCGATAGCTTCGCATATATGATCTACTTGCTCAAGCGACAAGTCGTAGTAAAGCGGCAGACGTACCAGGCAGTCCGCATAGCGATCGCACTCAGGCAGAGTGCGGCCGTCGTGACGCGTGTGGTAATAGGGGCTGCTGTGCAGACTCAGATAATGGAATACGGCCTGCGCCCCCTGCTCACGCAGATGGGCTATCAGTCCCGTTCGTGCCTCCAAGTTCGGCAACACGAGATAAAACATATGCGCGTTATTGGTGGCATAGTTAGGAATATCCAGCAGAGAGAAGAGTCCCTTGGCGGCCAGAGGCTGCAGGCGTTCCCAATAACGCTGCCAGAGCGCTTTTCGCTTGGATTGTATATCCTCTATGTTCTCCAGTTGAGCCCATAGGAAAGCCGCATTCACCTCACTAGGCAAGAAACTCGAGCCCTTGTCCACCCATCCGTACTTGTTCACTTCGCCGCGGAAGAACTCAGCGCGGTTGGTGCCTTTCTCCCAAAGAATCTCAGCGCGACGCACGAACCGCTCGTCATTAACCACCAGCAGACCACCCTCACCGCCGGCGGTGATATTCTTCGTCTCATGGAAAGAGAAAGCCGCGAGGTGGCCAATGCCACCTAATGGTGACTGGTGATTGGTGATCGGTGATTGATAATAACTATCTATCGCCTGCGCTGCATCCTCCACCACCAACAGATTGTGTTTCTTCGCCACAGCCATGATGGCATCCATATTACAAGCCACGCCGGCATAATGGACGGGGACGATGACCCGTGTACGCGGAGTGACGAGCGACTCCAGCGTGTCTGCATCGATATTCGGATTGCGCTGCATCGAATCGGCAAACACCACCTTAGCTCCTTCACGCAGGAATGCGAGAGCCGTACTGACGAAGGTATAGCTGGGGATGATGACTTCATCATCCGGCTGCAGATCGCACAGCATCGCGCACATCTCCAGTGCATCGGTGCCGCTGGTGGTCAGCAAAGTCTTACGGAAACCGTAACGCTCCTGGAACCACTGCTGGCAACGCTTGGTGAACTTACCGTTGCCCGACAACTTGCATTCATAGACAGCCTCATACATATAGTGGGCTTCCTTACCCGTCAGATGAGGTTTGTTAAAGGGAATCTGTATCATAGGAAAAAGACAATTACTCCGATAATAATAACTACAATTGCGATAGCTTTGCGCCGCGTGATAGGTTCACGGAAGATGAGCAAACTCAAGGCAGGCACAAAGAAATAAGACATCGACTCGATGATGCTCAACTCCTTGAGCAGCAGTCCTTGGTGCAAGCACCATATATTCGCCACCATCGAAGCGAACATGATGGCATAGCCACTGATGACCCATGGATTCACATACTGCCGCCACCAGGGTGTGTAACCCTGACGGGCACCCTGCTTGAGCAACATCTGTGCTCCAGCTGCTATCGCCACCACCACTAATGCAATCAGTCCGTAAATCATGCGCGTGCCAAAAGAGTTATTCCCACAATAATGATAATTGAACCGATGATATTAGGCCAAGTGATGACCTCGCCGAAGAGCAAGGCCGCTATCAGCATCGTGAAGATAAGCGTAGTGCCCTTGAACATATATGCCGTACTGAGTTCGATGCGGCGGAGTATCTGTTGCCAGAGCACCGCATAGGCCCCGATGATCGCCACGGCGCCACCGAACCAGAAGAGATATGCCCACGACAACATCGGTTGCAGCGAAGCCATCTTCGTGCAGATACCTACACAGGCGTAAAGCATGTTGACTCCCACTAAGGCGATAATATGTTTATAAGACTTCAGCATCCCATTTTTACTTGGCCATTCGCAAGAAACGTGCAGGATTGCCCGCCCAAATCTCACCTTCGTCTATATCATGCTTGAGTACACTGCCCATGCCCAGGGTGGCATAGTCGCCGAGGGTGAACCCTTCGTGGATGGTGGCATTAAGGCCGATATGTACGCCCTTGCCTATACGCAAATAACTACCCACCGCCGCCTGCGCCGCAATATGGCAGAAATCACCCACCACGTTGTCGTGGCCCATCATCGCACCTGCCATCATCAGACAGCCGCGGCCCAAACGGGTGGCCGGCGACATCGACACATTCGGCATGATAATACACCCAGGACCCAACTGCACACTCGGAGCCACATAGGCCATCGGATGGACAAACGTCGCCAACCGATCATCCGGTAGATCCAAAGCCTCGAACATAGCGATGCGTTCGCGATTGCCGTCGATACGCAAGATCGTGTTGATGAACCAATACCCTTCGTCCAGAAGACGACGGGCATCCTCTACGCGACCGATGACGGGGAATAGATCGAGGGTCTTGCCAATGGGTTCACGGTCGTTGAGGAATCCTGCCACCTCCAAGTCGGTGGCACCCATCCGCCGTGCATGTTCGATAGCCGCAGCCACCACCGTGGCATTGCCTACTCCACCTAATATTGCTACTTTGCGACTCATAATACCTGCTCAATAATAAAGTTAGGACGCTGCTTGGTCTCGAGGAAGATACGTCCGATATACTCGCCAAGAATACCCAGGAAGGCGAAGTTCAGGCCAAAGAGGAAGAGCATCAGCACCATCATACTGGTCCAACCGGTAACCACATTGCCCACCAGCTTGTAAATGACGAGTGCCAGTGCGGCGATCATGCTTCCCACACAGAGCAATGCACCCATATAGGTCACCATCCGGATGGGGAACATCGAGAAGGAGAGGATGCGGGCGAAAGTGAGGCTGAGCATCTTACTGAGATTGTATCCGCTCTTGCCGGCAAAACGTGCATCGCGCTTGAGAGGCACAGCCACGTACTTATGACCGATGAAATAGAGCAGACTGACTGCCGTAGCCGTTCGTTCGGGGAAATTACGCAACTCATCCACCACGCTCTTCCTCATCACACGGAAGATACCCAGACGCGGCATTGTATGGATGTCGGTAATGCGGTTGGACACATGCTGGAAGAGCCGCGAGACGGCTATCTTCAACCTGCTATCCTTGCGTTCTTCCCACTGGGCGATAGCCATCGTAGCCTCACTGTCCGCCAACAGGGCATCAATGAGCGTAGGGATATCTTCAGGACGATCCTGCAGGTCACTATCCATGAGTACGATCAGTTCTTTGGTAGTAAGCGAAAGACCGGCCGCGATGGCATTCTGTTGTCCGAAGTTGCGGCTCAGGCGTGCAATACGCAAGTGTTGACGCTGCCGGCGTTCGGCCTGCATCAGCGCCCATGACTGATCACGACTACCGTCATCCACAAGGATGATCTCATAGTCGCTAACCAGCGATTCCACCACCGCCGTCAGTCGCCTGAGTAACTCGGCGATGACCTCCTGGTCGTTATAGATCGGTACGACTACCGACAGACTGTTTGTATATCTCATTGTTGCGATAAATTGTATACCCTTTTCTATCTGCGCTGCAGCTCACATCCGCTGCCGCCTCAAAAACGACACTACTCGAACCCAACTGCTTCACCTCCACCTCAATCGGTTGTCCCAAGGCCACCTCGATGACGCCACGCAGGAAGTCGTAGCCGGTGCTGAGTTGCACCAAGTGGCTGCCAATGAAGTCTCCGCCCATACGTCCGGCTATCTCCATGACGACGATGCGTCCGTCGGCCGTAATCTTGTATTCCGAATGACTCGCACCGTTGGTGAGTCCCAGTGCATCCAATGCACGACGGGTGATAGCAAAGATACGCGTCTGCATCTGAGCAGGCAGCGACGACGGCTGATGGTGCTCCAGTTCAACAAAATGCGGAGCACCTGTCGTCACCTTATCCGTGATCTGCAATGCATGATGGATGCCACCGCAGGAGATCATCTCCACGCTTATCTCACGTCCCTCGATAAACTCTTCCACCATACTCTCCCCTTTGATCGACAGGCGTTCAGCCTCAGCGATAGCAGGTGCCAGATCTTCCCAGCGAGATATCTTCTGCACACCGAGACTACCACTACGATCGCTGGGTTTGACGATAAGCGGCAGCGTCAGTCCGTCGGTGTTCAACTGATCGCCCTGCACCATCAGCTGATAGTGCGGACAATCGATGCCTGCTGCCACCAGTGCCTGACGCATGAGGTATTTGTTATTGGCACGCACTGCCGCCTCATATCTGTTACCCGCCAGTCCCATCTGTTCGGCCACGTAAGCCACAGTGGGAGCGGATATGTCACTGCCGATGGTGCATACACAACTGATCTGCTCTTCGCGGCAGATACGGAGTATCTCCTCTTTCTCGGTAATAGAGACCGGATAGAACCGATCGCATACCTCGCGACATACGGCACCTTCGGCCCATGCAAAGCAGATGGTACGCAAGCCCATCTGACGGGCTTTCTCCACCAGCGGCAGTTGCAGATAACCGGCTCCTATGATTGCTATCGTTTTCTTATCTTGCATAGTTCAAACGATTCTTTTACTCAATTGCTTGTATTTGTATCAGGGCGTGACGGCCGTTATGACAAATGGGTTGAATACGTGTCTGCACGCCGTAGTGCTTCTCAATCTGTTCGCGGATACGCGGGATAGCCGTCCGTTCGCGTTCGTACTCCACGGTGGTAAAGATATACATGTCGTCGCGCAGCAAGCCGAGGTAACTGCTGGCCACGGGAGTATTGAAGGGAATCCAAGTCATCCATCCCAGCACATACTTATGGAAAGGATAGTCCCATACGCGCCACGGGTTGACAGCCTCCATACTCATGTAGGTACCCAGCGTTATGACATAGGCATCCTCCGGTACGAAGGCTAACAGAGGCTGCTGCAGGCGAGTCCACTGATAACGGACGTACTGCTTCTTCTCCACCGTCTCGAGGGTCTGGGCGATATACCATCCACTCAGCAACATCATGGCAATACAGAGCGCATACTTGCGCTTCTTGCCGGTGGTGTCGGGCAACAGTACGAAGTCAGTAACCAAGAGCGGCAGCAGCATACAAAGGAATACGCGGTTCTTCAGAAAACCGTCCAGACTCACATGGATGATGAGCGCGAGGAAGAAGAGCGTATATAGGATGAGGAAGATATACTTACGCCGGTTGCCGGTGGTGAGTATCATAAGGATAAGCATCAGAAAGAGTATCGACAGTTCGACGGCATACTTGTTCAGACGATGCAAGTTACGCATCTGTCGTGCGATAGGAACACTGCCCACCGTGGCGCTCAGCTGACGGATGGCCTTGATGTCCATCTGCTGCGGATCGGGAATAAAACGCAGTAACAGCACGTAGTCAATCAGGTCGATGCCATCCGGCAGGTGGGATTGCACCTCGTGGGTATATGCATTGGGGTTGTCGTTGAGTTGTGCCCGCAGCTGGTTGTACTCGCGATAGGTCTGCCACTCAGGGTCTTGGGCATACGTACGTGCATTGATCACACGGCAGCCCACCACCAGCATCAGCATGACGACAATCGGTATGTACTTTCTCCACCGGCGGCCGAGTGTATAGAGGATGATGGGTGCCATCAGCAGCCCTACCAGGCCGGCAGCCACAAAGCGTATCAAAGCGGCTACAACTACCATCGCCACACCTGCCCACTGGCTACGCGGCGTACCGCGCAGCAGCAGTACACATCCCGCCAGGCAGGTCAAACCCGCCGTCGTGGTAAACTGCATAGCCACGATAATACGTGCCCAAATGATATAGAGCACTCCCATCCATAGCACCTGTTCCCAACGGGCACGGTTGGGCGTGGTCAGCAGACAATAACTGAGTACGGTCATTGAGAGAATATGCAGCACCACAAACGCCAACGTGTACCACTCTATTGCCGTTGTCAGGCTATAGAGCCATGCCAACACGCGGCCGTAGAGCACATTGATATACACCAGATGGTAGTCCGGTGTACCGGAATACGTGCCGTTGGCAATCATGGTCATCATCACATCATCGTTCTCCTCGAACTGCATCGGCAATATTGTTGCCATCAGTGCGAAATATGCAATGTTGACTGCCAGTAATATGTATTTCAGGTGTCTCACTCCCAATGTCTGTCTTTCGCAAAGAATCGCAATGCGCCGTGCAACCAAGTTGTAGCCATCATATGTCGCGCGTAGGATGGACTGTACTGCCTTATCCGCTTGGCATTCTCATTACGTAGTTGCATCGTACGCCACTTACGCACGAAGCGGTTGGTTTGTTTAGCGGATGAACTGCCCTCAGCTGCCTTCTGCTCCGCCATCTTTCCTCCCAGCAAATCAGCCAACAGACGCTCTGCTCGATCAGCTATTACTGTCGAGACATAAAGCTGACATTCAGCTGGCAATCCCAGGTGCTTAACCAATATATATTCCACTACCTGCCATACGTCCAGCAGATGCATCGACGTTAACCATCGGTGCAGGCGCACAGCATCTATCCTGTTCTTATAATGGCTGAGCAGTAATGCCAAGTCGCATAGTTGCCGCATGTTCGAACCGGCTGAGAGCATATGTTCCCATGCATGCAGAAAGACAAAGAGGACATTGAAGGTCGGTTCGGGCACACGAATGTTCAGGCCGTTCACCGTCAAGGGCTCGCTATGCATCATCCCATATTTCTCCATCGCGTCATAACGCCGCTCATCCAAGGGGTGCTGCAAGCCTACCGTCACACGGTGCAGTTCAATAGAGACACCGTCGGCTATCAGGTTGTAGTGCTTATAATGTTCGAGTTCTTCATCGAACTTCAGTGCGTCGGGAAACAATGCGCGCATCGCTGCACAGGCCGTGTGGTAATGCTTTTTGCCCACAAACAAATCTATGTCACCCCAAGCACGGTAGTACGGTTCAGGATAAAGAGCAGCCAGTCCAGCCCCCTTGAGCAATACAGGCTCTACGCCTGCATCGGTCAGTGCTTGCCATGACTGCGTGAGTATGTGCTGCAAGTGTACTTGCTGCTGCATCGTATGAACACACACAGTGCGCATCTGTGCACGCGCGTATGAAGAAAGTGCCGATTGCGTTAATACAAGCGGATAAACCAGCGCTCCTGTACCCTGCTGCGCATGAAGCGTCAGCAGATGGTCAGTCTCTGCCTCCGGCCAACTCACTTCCCCGCCCCACATGGCGGCACGGACTTGGGCCAAATATGTATGGTATTCGCTATGCACTATGTGTCTTTCTGGTCAGGATAGAACGCATGGTCAGGAAGAAATACTTGATGTCGGTGCGTACGGGATGCGCCAGATATTCTGTCAGGTATTTATCTTCGCTGGCAAAGAGTTCCTCAAACGTGTCCGGATGGTCAATATAGAACGGGGGTATCAGTCCTGGTTTGGCAAGCGTTCGCTTGTCCTGCAACCACTTGGGATACGTATCGAACATGGTCTTACTCAACGGCCGCACGCCAACCAACTTCACATCGCGTTTCAGCCAATTGATGAGCATCGGCAGTTCGTCCAACCAGTACTTGCGCATGAACTTACCCCATGTAGTGATACGCCAGTCGTCGTGGCTCTTATCCGATATATCCATGCCTCCGCGGGCATCGAACACATATTTCTGTATATACTCGGCGTACGGGTGCATCGTGCGGAACTTATAGAAATACTTGATTTGTTTGTTCTTGCAGACCCGCGGCAGTTTAATCAGCGGACCATAGACCTTGATCTGCTGCTGCGGATACGGCTGGGAATGACGATGAGCGAACACATATTCGATGTGTCCCATAGGAACTATCTCGTCCACCTCAAATCCGCAATAATAAAGTCGTCCGATCACCTCGGTCTTGCTCAACATACGCTTGCGACCTTTGTTCACATCGTAGTACAAGCGGCTGGTCAGCAGCAGTCGAGGCCACACGCGTTTCGTCCAGAAATAGAGCGAATAAATAAGCCAGTTGAGCCCCTTCGGATAACGCGCCAACATCTTCTGCTTGATATACTCCTGCGGACGATAGCAGCAGACGTAACGTCCTTCGTCCGGCAGTTTCTGATTGACGACGCAGAGCCGCTTGTTGATGCCTCGCATGTCGTTGAGCAATGTCATATCGACGATTGTGGCATATTGATAATCAGGTATCTGCAGCATGCTGAACATATCTCGGTCGCACACCACACGGGTCTGCATCGAGTCCAGACGCGCTTTCTTGCGCAGCAGGTAGTAATCTGCTTCGGTCGTGACGGAGAGCACTGACTGATGGATCGATTCGACAGATGCCTTGCTTCGTTTCTTGTCTTCGCGCGTCACTTGAGCATGCTTGCGCTGCTCGATGTTCATGACCGGCACCGTCATGTTGGTCGCATATTTCCAATAATGCTCCGCCACTACCACGATGGTCTCCAACGCACCGACGATGAGAATCGTCCACATCGCCACTTTCGGCGAGAGGTTGTAAGGCATTTGTGGCAACCACCACCAGCAAAGAGCGATCAGAATAGCAGCATCGGCAATGACCGATAAGACGGACTGCCAGAGGCGGACGATTCGATAAGACCGATACAATTGCACGGCAAAGCCGATGATCACCCACATAACGGCCAACAGGCCGAAGAGCGACCAATAAACGGCTATCTCACTCTTGTCTGTCACCCAGCGCCAGAGCATGCAGAGCAATGCAGCAATAACCCACATCAGCAGGTCAATCAGTATTCGTCTATGCCATCCTTCGCGTAACATGTCTGATTATTTAATATCCAGATATACCTCAATGAGTTTACACGGTTGGTCGGGACGCAACACGATGTCGTTAAGAGCAGCAGGGATGAGTACGGCCTCGCCCTGACGAACAACGACAGCACGATCCTCCTCGGTCTCTGCATCGAGTGCCTCAACAGTGGCACTTCCCTCCACGCACATATAGGCCACGAACGAATCGAGCGGTGCGTAGTCGCGCTGTACGGCGTGGTTCAGTTGCAGTATATTGGCCGTGAAATACGGGGTCTGCTTCAGACACTCCACCTCTTTGCCAGTAGGCTCATGATGCGCTACCGTCGCCTCTGCCGTCGGAGCAAAATCCATCACCTCGAGTGCCTTGTCCAACTTAAGCGGACGCATGCGTCCGTCGTTACCCACACGGTTGTAGTCGTACAGACGATAAGTGATATCCGAGTTCTCCTGTATCTCCGCCACGATGGTATTACGGCGCATAGCATGCACCGTGCCGGCAGGAATATAGGCAACGTCACCAGCCTTCACCGCATACTCGCAGAGATAGTTGGAGAGCGAACCACCGGCGATAGCAGCATGGATGAGCGAAGCGTTCATCTCCTGGTTCCAACCCAGATAAACGGCCGCCTCAGCAGGAGACGGCATGACGTACCACATCTCCGTCTTACCGAGTGAGTGCTCGTTGTCGAGTGCATAAGCATCGTCTGGGTGTACCTGGATAGAGAGATCATCCACCGCATCGATGAATTTGAGCAGCAACGGGAAATGTGTACCAAACTGCTCATATACCCGTCCGCCTACCAGTTCGTCCAGATAGACCTCCAGCAGATCCTGCAGCGTGTCGCCGGCATGCGAACCGTTGCATACCTCCGTAGGATATTTCTCCACATCCGACATCACCCACGACTCACCTACGTTCTCGTAGTCGGCCGGTACATGATCGTACCACTTCTCTATCGTGTGCCCGCCCCAAATCTTATGAAACAACTGGGGCTTGAATTTGAAAGGATAAAGCATCTAATCAACAATTACAAATTACCAATCACAAATTTCTAATGTGTTTCTCCCACTTCCATGCACTCAGCAGTACGTCGGCGATAGGCGTATCGGCTTTCCAACCAAGCACTTCGTTGGCTTTCTTGGGTGCAGCCCATACTTGTTCGATATCACCTTCGCGGCGGCCGACGATGGTATATGGGATCTTCACACCCGTAGCTGCTTCAAATCCGCGAATGATCTCCAGTACACTCAGTCCGCGACCGGTGCCGAGATTGAAGACCTCCACCTGATCACGATCTGCCACATGGAGCATACGGTCAATTGCTTTGACATGTGCCTTAGCCAGATCCACCACATAGATATAATCGCGGATGCACGATCCATCAGGTGTGTTGTAGTCGTCGCCGAAGACCTTAAGTTGCGGACGAAGTCCGGCAGCCGTCTGCGTCACAAAGGGCAGCAGATTCTGCGGTACACCGTTAGGCAACTCACCGATGAGTGCGGAGGGGTGTGCTCCGATAGGATTAAAATAACGCAGGATAGTGGCATGCAGATGCGCGTCCGCATGCGCCTCATCGCAGATGATCTCTTCGTTGATCTGCTTGGTGTTGCCGTAAGGCGAGAGGGCCTTCTGGATAGGAGCCGTCTCATCCACGGGCAGGTGGTCTGCATCCGGTTGACCATAGACGGTACAAGAGGATGAGAAGACAAGATTAGCGACACTATGTGCGCGCATCACCTCCAGCAGAGTGACCAGACTACCAAGGTTGTTGCGATAGTAGAGCAAGGGTTTCTCCACCGACTCACCCACCGCCTTGCTGGCTGCAAAATGGATCACTCCGACGATGTCGGGATAGGTACGGAAGACAGCATCCAAGTCCACAAAATTACCGCAGTCGATATTCGCGAACTCAGGACGACGTCCTACTATCGCCTCAATGCCGTCCAGTACGTCCACCGACGAATTGGAGAGATTATCCACGATAGTGACATCGTAGCCCTGTTGCATCAGTTCTACCGTGGTATGCGAACCTATATAGCCGGTTCCGCCTGTTACAAGTATTCGTGCCATAAAAATTCAGTGTTCAGTGTGCTGTATTCAGAATAACTTAGCAGGGTAAGCACCCTCGCTGATGAGTTGGTTGATCTTCATGACCACTTGGGGACGATCTTCGGCATATGTAACGCCGAACCAGCGGCTGGGAGTGTCCAGCACGCGACAAGTGGCTTTGCCCGAACGGATGAGGTCGTTGACAAGCGTCGGGATGTAATACTCTGATTTGAGTTCCTGTCCTCGTTCAGCCAGGAAAGCACGGAAGCCCTCTTCCGAATACCGGAAGTACTCGGGCGTAAAGCCCCACATATTCATCGAAACGGGTGCATGGGGATCCAGCGGTGTGTCCACGCCGTCTTCAGTAAAGACGATCGTACCGTTTTTATCCTCAATCTTCGTACGCTCGATGACATCGGTGAGCAGTCCATCAGCATCAGTGGTGCACACACCGCGGCTGACAGCACCGTTCTCGCTGAGCGTGTTGCATACGCGGTAGCCGACCATGCAGTAGCGTCCCTCGATGCCCTCCACCGAACGGAGATAGTCAGCCAGCACCTGGAAGGACTCGCGACCGTAGAAATCGTCGGCATTGATGACGGCGAAAGGTTCACGGATCAGATCCTTACCCATCAGTACGGCATGGTTGGTACCCCAAGGCTTGCTACGCTCGGAATTGTAAGTGCAGCCAGCCGGCACCTTGTCAATCGACTGGAAGCATACTTCGCACTGTACCTTGTCGGTATACTTACTGAGTACTTTCTCACGGAAGTCGGCCTCAAAATCCTTGCGGATAACAAAGACAATCTTGCCAAAGCCGGCACGCAGTGCATCGAAGACGCTGTAGTCCATGATGGTCTCGCCATTTGGTCCCAGTCCGTCCAACTGCTTCAGTCCTCCGTAACGACTGCCCATACCGGCAGCCAAAATAAACAATGTAGGTTTCATATCTAAGTTGAATTATGTTATTCCTTAACTATCTCCACACGTCCATTATGCTTCTTGTGGCGAAGCCATAGTCCGTACACCTCCGAGCAGTTGCCGGCGGTAATAAAGGCTTTGATCTTATTATCACGTATGAAGGCCATGAGTGCGGAGAACTCGTTTTGGGTGAGTAGCACCTGTATCTCGGTGTGCTCCTCGCCACTATATCCTCCCTGTATCTGATAGAGCGAGCAGCCGCGTACCAAGTCGTTGACGATGTATGCGCGCACGCGTTCAGGCTGGTCGGAGATGATACATACGCGCTTGCGCTTGTTGAGCGAAGCGGTGAAATAGTCGATGGCCAGTCCGTTGATCCACGTACCTATGATACCAATAACGACCATACGGAAGTCGTTGATGAGGAAGGCGGTGCAGCAGATGATGACACCACCGATGGCAACCGACGTACCGATGTCGAAATGCAGGTACTTGTTGACAATCTTACCGAGTATATCCAGACCACCGGTAGAAGCGTTGATGCGGAAGAGGAAAGCCTGACAGGCACTCAAGAGCAAGACGAAGCAGATGAGGTCGAACCACACATCTCCCATGCCGAGACCACCACTCATGACAGACTCGCGTACCTGCTCGAGCACCTCGCCCGAGCGGCTGAGTATATACGGATTACCGTTCGCATCCAGCACCGACTGACCGGCCTGAAGCTGCGCAAGAATATCAGGGTTGCTGATGACCTTATGGGTAAGATTGGTATAGGGATAGATACGATCCCACATTTGCGTCAACGGACCGAGGATCATGGCCGTATAGACTGTTTTGGCACCGAACTCGTTGCCGATCAGGATAAAGGCCAACAGCAGCAGGAAGGCATTGATAGCCATCACCACATAGGAGAAGGTATCCGCATCGCCGCCAAAGAGGGTGTTGAAGACGATGGCCAGACCGGAGATAGAACCCACGATCAGGTGGCTCGGCATCAAGAAATAATAGACGGCGGCTGCACCGAGACTCATGCCGACGGTCATCATCAACAGTTCGCGCCAGAACTTAAGCGTACCGAGTGCATGCACAAAGGTGATAAAAAGGTCGCGCCAGTACGCGCGCGTGAAATATTCCCGAAGGTGTTCCATAGATTAGTTTGTTTCGTTTTTGATGACCAGACGCGCCGTGCGGCGGGTGGTCTGACTAAGCATAATAGTGCGTCCTGCGCGGGCGCGATCGAGTATCTCAGGAGTAGTTCCTCGAATCGTAAGGAGGGACAATTGGTCGTTATAAGAGACCAGAAAATGTTCTTTCAGCGCCTCGATAGCCGCCGGTACGAAGCGTGTGTTGTCCACACAGACAGATATAGTGACGGCAGAAGACTGAATGAGTGATACGCGCAGGCGATGGCGATGGATAATATCGAAGATCTCGCTCAGACTCTCCTCGAGTACGAAAGCGAAGTCCTTGGCACGCATCGTAATGAGCAGCTGATTCTTGCGCCATATAAAGACCGGCACTTCTACGGGGTGGTCCACCGCAGCAGATATACACGATCCTCCAGCCTCGGGATTTCCGAACGGCTTGACATAGAGGGGTATACGCTTGTTCTCCAGCGGACGGATGGTCTTGGGGTGAATGATCTGCGCTCCCGAATAGCTGAGTTCGACAGCATCGGAGTAGCGCAACTCGGGAATGAGGATCGTATCCGGTTCCAATCGCGGATCGGCATTGAGTATGCCTGGCACATCCTTCCATATAGTGACGCTCTCCGCATCGAGGTAATTGCCCAGTAGCGCGGCGGTATAGTCGGATCCCTCCCGACCGAGCGTCGTGCGGCGTCCGTCGGCTGTACCACCTATGAAACCCTGCGTCACTACCACCTGTGGCCGATTCGACCGTTGCCAACCGGCCCGAATAGCCGCAGCACTGACGGCATTGTCCACTTGGGCTTCGCGCCAGGTGTCATCGGTGCGCAGCAGTTTAGGCATATTCCACCACTCCACCGACAAGCCCTGCTTGAGCAGATAGACGGCGATGATCTGGGTGGACATGATCTC
>Ga0310786_10000084_pt1 | contig 146635 bp, 125 predicted proteins | sample AusTroGonzalo_MG_FD_203881 | JGI IMG/M metagenome (GOLD analysis project Ga0310786, IMG submission 203881) | Bovine rumen microbial communities from tropical cattle in Woodstock, Queensland, Australia - Gonzalo_03 (v2) (version 2) | ecosystem: Host-associated > Mammals > Digestive system >...
CGACCGTTTACCTCGCGGCCTTATTGCTCGGGTGCACTCGGCATTCATTTTGACCGGCAAAATGAATGCCTCGCTCGCCCCCTGCGCGCTCGGCGGCGACCGCCTCGCAACGACCGTGTGCAGGTATAGAAACGCGAGTGGTGCCGCTGAGCGTTACTGCAAACGACGGTTTGCAGCCTTTCACCCACCACATCCGTGCGCGGGTTCCAGCCACGCCTGTCCCAATCGTCTTAATTGTCCTACCCGTCCCACCGCGGTGATTTTTCTGTCGGGCGCCCGGCATTCGCGTCAGCGTTGCTGCAAACGACGGCGTGTCGCTGTCCCAAGCGTGCGGTGAAATGGTTTGTCAACATTTCAATACGGGTAACGGGACCCATAGCGAAACGCGAATCCCTGCGCGCCCGTAAAAGGGCGCGCAGTGGCGGCTTGGAGGCCGCCAGGAGGTTCGCGTTTTGCGGTGGAACGATGCCCCTGACGAATGTTGGCACTAAACAAATAACGGTCGGTGACAATAGGGGACGGCTGTTTTTTGCGGTGCAAAAAACAATTTGCCGTCAACCCCTTTCCGCAACATATCAATAAAAATTGCGGAAAAATGCGAATGCATTTTTCTCGGGTTGCAAGGTGAAAACCTTGCCGAGGGGCGCGGGGGCGAGCAGCCCCCGCATCATAACCAATTCCCATTCACTTCTTGGGCGCGTCGATCACCAAGTCTTCGAGGCGGATGCGGTAGCCGCGGATCTGACCTTTATCCACTGCGTCGTCGACGATGTAGCTGACGATGTAGACGGTTCCGTCGGGGAGCTGGACCCAGCCGGAGTAGCCGAGGTCGGCGAAGGGGGAGCGGTCGTAGTCGACGGGGATGATGCGGGTCCACGAGTCGGAGCGGCGGACGGCTAGGGCGGACGGCTGGTCGGAGATGGCGGCAAAGAAGTTCTGGGTCCAGGTGCCGAGCCAGCCCTGGCCGCCCTGCATGAAGCGGTAGGTGATGAATATGCGTCCGTCGTTCAACAATCCGGCGACGGGGCGGTGGCATCCGGGGAGGGGGAAATCGACGAGCGGGGACCAGCTTTCGCCGTTGTCGTACGAGACGGTTTTGATGCAGTCGTGGCCGAGACCGGAGTTTTCGCGCATGAAGGCGACGAGTCTGCCGGATCCGAGGGGGAGGATGGAAACTTCGCAGAGCTGGTAGCGTTTGTCGTACGCCATGAGGACTTCGTCGCTCCACGTTTTGCCGCGGTCGTCGGAGTAGCGGCAGAACTGTGCGAGGTGACCTTTGATCGCGTAGTGGGCGGAGATGATCCAGCGACCGGTGTCGAGTTCGACGAGTTTGTCGGGGACGATGCCGCGGAGCGGGGTTGTGACGGCGTCGCTCCAAGTTTCGCCCCCGTCGGAGGAAAAGTAGAGCACGTTGACCGCCTTGGAGTCGTCTTTTTCGCCCGACGCGGGGACGCGGTCGACGATCACCGCGAGCCGACCGTCGCGGAGCGCCGAGATGCGCGCGCAGTTGTAGAAATAGGGAAGTCCCGCCGTGCCTTCGGTGAGCGGGCGTTTCGGAGTCCACGTATTTCCGTCGTCGACCGAATCCGTGAGCATGATCCGGGTGTAGCTGCGGTCTTTGTGGTGGCGGCATTCCGAAAAGACGCACACGAGCTTGCCGCCCGGCGTCCGCGCGACGTCGGGCCACGCCTCGTAGAGTTCGGGGTCGCGGCTGATGCGGTACTTCGGGAACTCCATATACAACCTCTCGTTCTTACCGGTACTTGCGGCAGAAGAGGCAGTCCGGTTTGTCGCAGAGGAGAACCTTGGGATCCTCGGCGATGACGGCGGTGCCGACGTCGTTGAGCTGTCTGATGTCGAGCAGCATCATTTCGCCCATGCCGAATTTGCGGCGCTTGAGCTCCACCCCGCGCGCGAAGGCGCGGCGGAAGAATTTGCACTCCATGGCGTTGCTGTAAAACTCGCGGTCGCCGGGCAGATGGCGGGGCACCGCGACGGTCTCCAAGTCGCCCGAGGGGGTCTTGACGCGGCAGATCGCGGTCGAAAGGAACGGCATACGCGTCGCATCCTCGAGGTAGTGGATGAAGGTCGTCGACTCCAACCCCGCGCCGAAGTAGAGGATCTTGCCGCCGAGTTCGAGCGCCTTGGCGAGCGGCGACGTCTCCCCCGCGGGGGCGTCGCAGGGACCGTGGGCGTCGAGGCAGGCGTGCGCGAGCGGACCGAAGCCCGCCCACGAATGGGTGATGTGGCGGCTCCGCACCGCGTCGGGGAAGTTCCGCAGCACGGTCTTGCCGACGGTACCGGTCCACACGGAGTCGGCGTCCTCGGGGTCGAAGGGGCGGTAGCGCCAGCCCCGGTTGGGACCGCCCAAAAAGATGTAGGGTCGCGTGAAGGTGGTGAAGAGCGCGGTTCCGGCGCTTGTCGTGATGGCGCGGATCACGGTTTCCGCGCCGCCGCGGATGTGGCCGCACTTCGAGACCGAAGCGTGAACGAGCACGAGGTCGTCCGGGGCGACGCCGAGTTCGCGCAGCGCCGAGCGGATATCCTCTTCGGTGATTTCCGGGCGTTCGACGGCTTCGAGGTAGCCGTAGTCGGCGAGGTAGTTCATCGCGTCGACGTATTTTTTGACCTCGGCTTCGCTCTTTTCGCACCCGGTTTCCGCCTCGGCTTCGGCGATGGCCTGCGCGAGGGATTTTTTGCCGTCGAGCGCGCACATCACGTTGGCGAACGCGCCGTAGAGCATGCCGTCGGGGAGCCCGATGCGCGCGTATGGCGGCACCTTCGCCTGCGAATAGGGGAACCCCGGCTCCTTGCGGCCGAGGACGATTTGCGCGGCGTAGTCGCGCCACGGCGTGTGCTTCAGGACTACGGCGGGACGACTCGGCGCGGGCGGCTCGGTGTTGGCAAGTTGTTGCACGAAGGCGGCGGCGAAGGCGGCGCTGCGGCACATGGTCTCCCTGTCAATGAAGTCGATGTCGCACTGCGCCGAGTTGTGCCAGAAGCCGCGACCGCGCCCGAGCAGCCAGACCGACGGCACGCCGACGGTCGGGTCGCCGATGAAGAGGTCGTCCATGTAGGTCACGTCGCCGAATTCGAGCTTCAGCACGTCCTTCATCTCGTCGTAGGCTTTTTTGAGCAGGGCGTTGCCGGCGAAGGGTTTCGAGTTGCCGGTCGGATACAGCCGCAAGGCTTCGTCCTTGACGGCGCAGATCGAGTCGATGTTGCAGCCGCCGACTACCTCGTTTTTGAGGTTCGCGCCGCGGCGCGCCGCGTAGGCGGCGTAGCCGTACATTTCCATCGCGAAGACGAGCCGCACCGAGTAGCGGAGCTTCGGTCCGTTCATCAGCATCCGGGCGATCTCGATCGCGGTCGAGACTCCGGCTGAGTCGTCGTTGAGCAGGGGTTCGTAGAGGTGCCCGAAGAGCCAGACCTCCTTTTCGGACTCGCCGGGGACGAGCGCCGTGACCATCGGTTCGACGCCGACGTAGCGCCGCCCGTCGCACTCGACGCGAACGCGGGCTCCGGCGTGCTGGCGGAGCAGATCGCCCGTGCGCGGCGTGACCGCGAAGCCGATGAAGGGGCGGTCTTCGGCGGTGACGTGCCAGTTGCCGCTTTCGGTGGCGGCGTTCGCCCACTGCAAGGTATCCGGCGACTCGTAGCGGCCGACCACATAGTCGGTGACGAAGCCGAGCGCGCCCAGATCGAGCATCGGGCGGATCACGCCGCCGCCGGCGCGGTGCAACGGGTCGAGCATGATCATCGCGCCGCGCGGATCGGCGCCGGCGAGGAGCTGCGCCTCGGTGAGAAGATTGGTGACGATGCCGCCGGGCGGCGTGGCGACAGAGCCCTTGACGAGATGGAAGGGGTGGCGCTTGAAGTCGGCGGGAACCTGATTGTCCGGGGCGGCGAGACCGCGCTTGCTGACGGGCACCCAGCCGACGGGGAGCTGGTCGATGAATTCGAGTTTGCCCACCGTGGCGTCCCACGCGAGCGGCATGACCTTGTCCTGAAACGCGGTCACTCCGTCGGCGGGGAAGTCGATGCGTTCGGCACGGGGGATGCCCGCCGCCTTGAGCTGGGCGAGTACGTACTCCGCGGCGCGGATGTGGCACGGGGTGGTCTGCCCCTGTTCGATCGCGGCGAGTTCGACGGTGCGGCGGAAGAGGGTCTCGCCATCGACCTGTTTCAGGAATCTTTCGTAAGCCTGTTTCATATCGTCATTCAACCTCAGTGGATCTCCAGCATGCGTTCGATGGCGCGGCGCGCGCGGTCCATGAGCTCGACCGGGAGTTCGACCTCGGGCTTGCCGTCGCGGAGCGCGTCACGGATCTTTTCCAAAGTGACGAGTTTCATATCCGCGCAGCAGGGGCGCGGATCGAGCTCGTAAAACTTCTTGCCGGGGTTCTCCTTGCGCATCCGGTGGAGGATGCCGTACTCGGTGCCGACGACGAACTCCCCGGCGACGGAGCTTTTGACCAGCCGGAGCATTCCCCCGGTCGAGAGCGCGTAATCCGCCGCCGCGACGGTCGCGGGCGGGCACTCGGGGTGGACCAGCACGACCGCTCCGGGGTGGAGCCGGCGCGCCGCTTCGATGTGCGAAGCGGCGATCTCGTGGTGGATCGGGCAGTAGCCCTGCCAGAACTCCATGTCGCCGCGCCGGAGCGAATTTTCGATGTTGGCCCCCAGGTGGCAGTCGGGGAGAAACATGATCTTTTTGTCCTTCGGCAGCGATGCCACGACGCGGTCGGCGTTGGCGCTGGTGCAGCAGATGTCGACCTCCGCCTTGACGGCGGCGGTGGTGTTGACGTAGGCGACGAGCAAGGTGTCGGGGTGCTGTTTTTTATACTCGCGCACCGCCTCGGCGGCCGCCATGTCCGCCATGCGGCACCCGGCTTCGGGGGCGGGGTTGATGACGGTGGACGCGGGGGCGAGGATCTTCGCCGTCTCCGCCATGAACGACACGCCGCAGAAGACGATGCACGGCGATTTCACGTCGCGCGCCTTGAGGCTCAGTTCCAGCGAATCGCCGACGAAATCGGCGATGTCCTGAACTTCGGGGCGGGTGTAGTTGTGGGCGAGGATCACCGCTTTTCGGGCGGCTTTGAGCTCGGATATTTCATTTTTGAGATCGGTGTTCATAGTGCGTCCCCCCGTTTGAATAAAGAACGGCTCCGGGAGGCGTCGGCGGCTGCCGGTCGCGTCCGGAGCGGTGATTCCGGCAATTTTCGGCGAATATGGCTTACGACAGCGACGAGATGTACTTCTGGTACGCCTCTTCGTCCATCATGTCGTCGAGTTCCGAGCTGTCGATGTTGACGAGTTTGCAGATCCACCCCTTGTCCTCGGGGGAGTCGTTGATGATCGCCGGGTCGTCGACGAGCGCCTCGTTGACGGCGGCGACCGTACCGCTGATCGGCGAATAGAGATCGCTGGTGCCGTCGGCGGCTTCGAGTTCGCCCAGCCGGTCGCCGATGATGAAGTCGTCGTCTTCCTCGGGCAGTTCGACGTAAGTGATTTCGCCCAGTTCGTCGGCGGCGTATTCGGATATTCCGACCACTGCCTCGTCGCCGTTTACTTCCACCCACTCGTGGTCTTCGGTGTAGTATTTCATATATTCCGTGCCTCGCAAAAAGCTGTTGCTCGAATTCCGCTTCGTTCTACTCATGGATAATAAAACAACGCATTATACAAATTTCAAGCCGAATAGCGTTATTTTTGCAAAGATTTTGCCGGAAAAAACCGATTGCCTCCGGAAACGGCGCGAAACGCCGCCGCCGGAGGCGGAGAACGTGTCGGTTTCCGGCTTACGCGATCTTGCCGATCGTGTAACTGTTGAGCGTCTTGCCGGCAGCCTCGATCTTGAGGTACTTCACCGAACTCGGCAGCGTGCCGATCGTGAAGCGGTCGACCTTGCCGGAGGTGAGCGACACCGCCGCGGCGGTCTTGTCCTTGCCGCCCGCCTTGACCGCGACCTTGACCGCCTGCTTGTTCGTGTCGAAGAACGAGACCTTGACCTTGCCCGCTGTCGTCTTGAAGGACAGATTGTCAAACGCGGAAACGTCGCAGTAGTCCACCGTGTCGCCGCCAGTCGCCTTGCTCAGCGCGCCCGTGAAGGTCGCGTCCGCGGTGAGGGCTTCGGCGTGGCTCCAGTCGTTGTTCGACCGCTTGAAGGTCGCCTTTTCCGTAAGTTTCAACGCATAGTCGCTGTTCTGCGCCTTCGCCGCCTTCGGCGCTTCGATCACGGCGTAGCTGCCGTTGTCGAGGCAGAGGTCGGCAAGCGGGATGCTCGGCTTCTTCGCCGAGGCGGTGACGGTCTTCACTTTAGCCCCGTTCTTGGTGTAGACGGTGAGCTTCACGTTGTTTTTGACGCTGGAGAGGCTGAGGTCGTAGATGCCGCCCGCCGTATTGACGCCGAGTTTGTAATAGTCCACCGCGTCGCCGTAGCCGACCCAGTCGTTCGCGGTCGTCCCCGCCGCGAGCGTCTTGGCTCCCTTGAGCGTGTTGTCGGTTGTGTCGCCCTTGGTGAAAAGCTCCTTCGCCGTCAACTTCACGGAGTACGTCGCCGCGCCGGACTTCTTGTCGGTGTTTTTGACGACCACCCGGTAGGTGTTGCTGTTGTCGAGCAGCAGCGCGTTCTTGAAGGTGACGACGCCGTTTTTGACCGTGCCCGAAGCGACCTTTTTGTTGTTTTTGTCCACGACGGTCACGCTGCCCTTGGCTCCTACGAAAGTTCCGCTGACTGTATACAGCCCCGCCGCCGACAGCTTCGGGGTAAAAGTCGCGTCCTTGCCGGGAGCCGCCGAACCGCTCGCCGACAGATCGGTCACGGTCGGCTTGACCGGCTCGGGCTCCGGTTCCGGCGCGGGTGCGGAACCCGTGATGTTCGACACCGTATAGCTCGTGACGTCGGAGACGTTGCCCGCCGCGTCGATGCCGCGGAAATACACCGTGCCGTTTTCCTTGAACACCACGCCGGTCGAGTACGCTTGCCACGTCTTCTGGTCGGTGGAATACTGCTTCTGCGCGGAGTCGGTCGAGAAGGTCGCCGTGACGGTGACGCTGCCCGTCGTCTTGGTCGTGACGTCCGCTTTGGCGCTCGGCTTGGTCGGAGCGACCTTGTCGATGTTGGAGACCGTGTAGCTCGCAGACTCCGAATATTTGCCCTTGCCGTTGCCGGCGCGGAAATAGACCGTGCCGTTGGCGGTCATGACCACTCCGGAAGAGTAGGCTTTCCACGTTTTGTTGTCCAGACTGTACTGCTTAGTTGCCGTATCGTTCGAGAACGTTGCCGTCACGGTGACGTTTTGGTTCGTCACGGTCGTGATGTCGGCGGTTATCCCCGTCACCGCGGCGACGGCATTTGCCGTGACCGAAACCGTCAATCGACCGTTTCTGACGTCGAGGGTGTAGTCCCCGGACGCGCAACTCAAGGTCTCCCCGTAGGCGATGGTACCGAAGGTGTCGCCGGAAAGATTTTTCACCGTGATGCTGTCGTAGAAGCCGATCACGCCGCCCGCCAGATTGTAGACCCCGGTGCTTTGAGAGGCGGATACGGTAAGCGTGAACTCCGGCGTGCCTTTGAGAAGCGACAGATCGTTGATCAGCGGCAGATCACCGGCTGTAACTTCGGAGATATCGAAGTCGATGACGCTCCCCTTGTACGCCGAAACGGTCGCGCCCGCCGCGATGCCCAACTGGCCAGTGACCTTGCCGCCCGAGGAGATGAATATGCTGCCGCAACTGTTCACTGTGATTTCGTTCGCCTTGCCGCCCGCGTAGACGCACAGATAACCGGAACTGTTCACGGTGGTTTGGTTCGCCGTGCCGCCGGAGGAGACGTACAAATCGCCCCTGTCGTTCACGGTGGTTTGGTTCGCCGTGCCGCCCGAGGAGACGAGCAGATAGCCGTAGTTCACGGTGGTGTCGTTCGCCGTGCCGCCCGAGGAGACGAACAGCCTGCCGTAGTAGTCCACGGTGGTGGAGTTCGCCGTGCCGCCCGAGGAGACGTACATCCAGCCGTTCTCGTTCACGGTGGTCGAGTTCGCCACGCCGCTGTTCATCACATACATCGAATGAAAGTCGAGCGTTAAGCCGGTCATCGTCAACGCCGATGAAAGCAAGGTATCTTCCTCGCCGAAATACACGCCGGTATAAGAACTGGCGAAGCTCACGACTGCCCCTTCATAAACAGTGACGCTGCCGATACAGGGTGTCCACGCAACGTTCAGCGCCGTGCCGCCCGAGTAGATGCGCAGATAGCCGCCTTCGTTCACGGTGGTTTGGTTCGCCGTGCCGCCGGAGTAGACGTACAGATCGCCGCCGCTTAAGGTGGTGTAGTTCGCGTTGCCGCCGGAGGAGACGTGCATACTGCCGCGACTGTTCACGGTAGTGGAGTTTGCCACGCCGCCCGCAGAGACGTACATGATGCCGCAGCCGTTCACGGTGGTTTGGTTCGTCACACCGCCACGAATGACATATAAAATACCGGAATCGTTAACATAAGTCAAACTTGTTCTACCATAACTGGCAACGTACAAAATACTGCAACTGTTGACAGTAGTTGCGTTAGCCTCGCCATAGTTGGAAACATACATAATAGCGTAATTATTCAGAGTGGTTGAGTTCGCCACACCGCTGTAATATACGAAGAGATTGCCGGGAACTGGGTGATAATAGTAGACATAAAAACCATTTATGGTGATAGCGTTTGCCTTGCCGCCAATTATGTGCATTTGGCCTCTGCTGACTGTGGTCTTAGTCGCTTTTCCTCCACTGGAAACGTACATATAACCCTCGTCGACGAAGGTTGCGCTTGCTACGCCGCCATTGGAGACGTACAGATAGCCGTAACGGTCCACGGTGGTTTGGATCGCTACGCCTCCATTAAATATGCGCATATAATTGTCCGCAACTCTTTCTCCGCTCGAAACCCGCCCGGAAGAAACGTGGATATTCATTGTAGACATAAACAGCACCTAATGGTTTGTTGTCACAAATATACAAAGCCGTTATAATTTATCATATCGTACGGCGAATTGCAAATGACGAAGCGGTTTTCAGTGGTCAGCCGCAGGTACGGATAAAAACGGATTGAAACGGATTGAAACGGAGATTGTGTTATTGGTGCCCGCGTACTCGTGTGGTGGGAGAATGTCTGCAAACGCCGGTTTGCACGCGCAAAAAAACGCTCAATGGTACCACTTTCGTTTCTTTGCCCACACACGGTTGTAGCGAGCGGGTCGCCCGCGAGCGCGCAGGGGGCGAGCGAGGCATTCATTTTGCCAGTCAAAATGAATGTCGAGTGCACCCGAGCAATAAGGCCGCGAGTGAAGTGCCCGCCGCAACTCTGCGGCGGGTGCTGAACGCAGGCCGCCGTAATTCAAAGGATCGTCTGCAAACATGCTTGAATCGTTGCGTAAGCAAAGGGGTTCGGGGGATTCCCCCGAAGGTGCGCGCAGCGCACCCGGGGTGCGGGGCGTGGCGCGGCGGATGCCGCGCCGAAAAGCCCTGTATTAAAACGCCCCACACGAACCGGCACGGGGTGGGTGGGCTACGCTGGCGCGTATGCGAGCCGCCGAACCGCGAATGACCGCCCGCGTGCGCGACAGCGTCGCCCCAAACGTCCGCGTGCCGCTGCCCATAGCGTACGGTGAAATGGTCTGTCGACATTTCAATACGGGTAACGTGACCCATAGCGAAGACCCGATCCCTGATTCGCCATAAAAGGCGGGTCAGGGTCGAGGGATTGGCGGCGGAACGATACCCCATGCGGGGGTTGGCAGTCACAAATCGCGGTCGCCGACAGTAGGGGACGCGAGCGGCGTTGCCGCAGGCATAAGCCGGGAGCGGCAACCCCCATGCCCGATATTAAAAATAGCGGGAAAAAATGAAATTTTTTCCTCGAGGTGCAGGGCGAGCCCTGCCGCCGGGGCTCCGGGGTGTGCGGAACACCCCGGACGTCGGTACGCGCGACAAACGGAGGCAAGGGATTTTATATTTGCCGAAGCGTGACGAAAAATCAAAGGTCGTTTAGAACAGAGCTATCCGTTTTAATCCGTATGGGGCGGTCATTCGCGGTCGGTCGTCCGCATACGCGTCAGCGCTCATTCATCATTCGGCGGCGGGACCGCCGGGTGCGTGAATACATGCATTTTGCCGCATCGGGCTTTGAAATGGCGGCGCTCGCGGGTTACATTAAGAAATGAAATATACGGAGTCGGAAATGTTGGAAAATATCGTCATTCGCGGGGCGTCGCAGCACAATCTGAAGCATATCGACGTCACGATCCCGCGCAACAAACTGGTGGTGATCACGGGGCTTTCGGGATCTGGCAAAAGTTCGCTCGCCTTCGACACGCTCTACGCGGAGGGGCAGCGCCGCTACGTCGAGAGCCTTTCCGCCTACGCGCGGCAGTTTTTGGACCGGATGCAGAAGCCCCAGCTGGAGCACATCGAGGGGCTGTCGCCCGCCATCGCGATCGAACAGCGGTCGGCGGGGGGGACGCCGCGGTCGACGGTCGCCACCGTGACCGAGATCTACGACTATCTGCGGCTTCTTTACGCGCACACGGGCACGGCGCACTGTCCCAAGTGCGGGAGGGTGCTCGAAACGCAGTCGGCGCAGGCGATCGCGCGGCAGCTCGAAGCGCTGCCGCCGGGGCTGAAGATGACGCTGCTCGCTCCGGTGGTCTCGGGGCGCAAAGGCGAGCACCGGGAGGTTTTGGAAAAACTGCTTTCGGAGGGCTTCGTCCGCGCGCGCATCGACGGGCGGATGGTCGTGCTCGAGGGCGACGTGCCGACGCTCGAAAAGAATCTGCGCCACACCGTCGAGGCGGTGGTCGACCGCCTGATCACGGGACGGACCGATTCGGCGCGGCTGACCGACTCGGTGGAAAGTTCGCTCAAGCACGGCGGCGGAGTCGTCACCGTGCTCTTGGAGGGCGAGGGCGCGCCGTTCAAGGAGGAAAAGTTCTGCGAAAACCTCGCCTGCCCGGATTGCGGCGTCTCCTTCGGCGAACTTCTGCCGCGCAACTTTTCGTTCAACTCGCCCTACGGCATGTGCGAACACTGCAACGGGCTCGGCATCGAACAGTCGATGGACCCCGAAAAGGTGGTTCCCGATCCGACGCTGTCGATCCGCAACGGGGCGATCCCCGGGTGGCGGCGCGGACCGCGGCGGCTCATCATCTACTACAATCTGCTGCTGCGCCAGCTGGCGGTCCACCTCGGCAACCCGAAGCTGCTGACGACCCCCTTCGACGAACTCACCGAGCACGAGCGGCACGTGATATTGTACGGTACGGGCAGGGAGCCGATGGAGTTCGAGTACTACATGCGGGGGAAGAAGTATCTGTGGAGCCACCCCTTCGAGGGTGTGCTCGAAAATCTGCGCCGCCGCATGGTCGAGACCGAGTCCGACTCGGTGCGCGAACGTTTGAGCGCCTACTTGAGCCCGCACATCTGCCCGGTGTGTCGCGGGGCGCGGCTGAACCCGGTGAGTCTGGCGGTCACGGTGGGGGGGCTGTCGATCGACCGCTTCAACGCGCTGAGCGTCGCCGGGGCGCTGAAGTTCGTGACCGGGCTCGAACTCGACGCCGAGAAGGCGACGATCGCCGCGCCGTTGGTGCGCGAGATCGCCTCGCGGCTGCGCTTTCTCTGCGACGTGGGGCTCGAGTACCTGACGTTGAACCGGGTGAGCGCGACCCTCTCGGGCGGCGAGGCGCAGCGCATCCGGCTGGCGACCCAGCTCGGCTGCGGTTTGACGGGGGTGTTGTACATCCTCGACGAGCCGTCGATCGGGCTCCACCAGCGCGACAACGACAAGCTCCTGGCGACGCTGGAAAACCTCCGCGACCTGGGCAACACGGTGCTGGTGGTCGAGCACGACCTCGACACGATCCGCCGCGCCGATTACGTGCTCGACATGGGCCCCGGAGCCGGCGAGGCGGGAGGCTTCGTCGTCGGCGCGGGGACGCCGGAGGAGCTCGCGAAGATCGACGGCTCGGTGACGGCGGAGTTCCTCTCGGGGCGGCGCAATATCGCCGTGCCGACGGAGCGCCGGTCCGGAAACGGCAAGACGGTCACGATCCGCGGCGCGCGCCACAACAATCTAAAAAACATCGACGTCGAGTTCCCGCTCGGCAAATTCATCTGCGTGACGGGCGTTTCGGGGTCGGGCAAAAGCTCGCTCGTGAACGGGATACTGGTGCGCGCGCTGAACCGCCTCCAGAAGATACAGGATCTGCCACCCGGCGACCACGACCGCATCGACGGGCTGGAGCACGTCGACAAGGCGATCGTGATCGACCAGACCCCGATCGGGCGCACGCCGCGCTCGAACCCCGCGACCTACACCGACGCCTTCGGGATCATCCGCACGCTCTTCGCGGGGACCCCCGAGGCGAAGCTGCGCGGCTACACCGCGGGGCGCTTCAGCTTCAACGTGAAGGGCGGCCGCTGCGAAGAGTGCCGCGGCGACGGCATCAAGAAGATCGAAATGCAGTTCCTTTCGGACGTCTACGTCGAGTGCTCCGCCTGCGGGGGCAGGCGCTTCAACGCCGAGACGCTGAACGTCACGTATAAAAAACACAGCATCGCCGACGTGCTGGATATGACCGTCGATCAGGCGTGCGAATTTTTTGCGAACGTGCCCGCGCTCCGGCGGCGGCTTTCGACCTTGCGCGAAGTGGGGCTCGGGTACATCCGGCTGGGACAGCCCGCGACCACGTTGTCGGGCGGCGAGGCGCAGCGGGTGAAGCTCGCGACCGAACTCGCGAGGGTGCCCAGAGGGCACACCGTCTACATCCTCGACGAGCCGACGACCGGACTGCACCTCGCGGACATCGACCAGCTGCTGAAGGTGATCTTCAAATTGCGCGATCTCGGCAACACCGTGATCGTGATCGAACACAATCTGGACGTGATCAAGACGGCGGATCATCTGATCGACCTCGGTCCCGAGGGCGGCGACCGGGGCGGCACCGTGGTGGCGACCGGGACGCCGGAGGAGCTCGTAAAGTGTCGGAAGTCCCACACCGGGCGGTATCTGAAACCCTACCTCGCGCCCGCGACGGCGAAGAAAAAGGGACGATGATCGCGCGCGTGATATCCGACGTGGCGCTGGACCGGCGCTTCGACTATCTGGTGCCGCCGGAGCTGGAGGGCAAGCTCCGCACCGGGGCGGCGGTGCGCATTCCCTTCGGCAACTCGGTGCGTGAGGGGTACGTCCTCGAACTTGCGGAAACTGGCGACTGCCCGCCGGAGAAGCTGAAGCCGCTAATCGGAATTTCCGCCGACCGCGCGCCGGTGCCGGAGCATCTGATCGCGCTCGGCGAGTGGATGGCGGAGTATTACTGCTGTTCGCGCGAGCAGGCGATCCGGACGCTGCTTCCGGCGGCGGTGCGAAGCGGGCGGGTGCGCCCCGCGACGACGCGCGTCTACTCGATCGCCGACGAAGCATCGGCGCGGCGCTTTCTGGAGGAGAACCGCGACAGGAAAGGCGCCTCCGGGCGGTGCTCGCTGCTCAACATCCTGCTTGCGGACGGCGCGTCGAGCCGCGAACAATTGCAGAGCTTCGCCGGCTTCAGCGCGTCGAGTCTGTCGACGCTCGTCAAGGCGAAACTCGTCGCGGTCGAGGAGGTGACGGTGCGGCGGGACTTCCGCCGCTTCGAGGTCGTGCCGAGTTCTCCCCTCCCGCCGACGCCCGAGCAGAAGCAGGCGCTCGACGCCTTCGACGCGATGCTCGACGACCCCGCGCAGCCCCGGGTGATGCTGCTCCACGGTGCTACCAACAGCGGCAAGACCGAAGTCTATCTGCAGATGATCGGCAAGGTGCTCGACCGCAAGCTGAGCGCGATCGTGCTGGTGCCGGAAATTTCGCTCACGCCGCAGACGGTGCGGCGCTTCCGGGCGCGCTTCGGCGACCGCTTGAGCGTGCTCCACAGCCGCCTGACCGACGCCGAGCGCTACGAGGAGTGGCACAAGGTCAACTCGGGCGAGGTGTCGATCGTGGTCGGCGCGCGGTCGGCGCTCTTCGCACCGTTCACCAACCTCGGACTCATCATCGTCGACGAGGAGCACGAGACGAGCTACAAGCAGTCCGAAGCCCCGCGCTACCTCGCCCGCGACGTGGCGGTGATGCGCGGCAAACTCGAAAACGCCTGCGTGGTGCTGGGGTCGGCGACCCCCTCCGCCGAGTCGCTCTACAACGCCCGGACGGGGCGCTTCAAGTTGATCCGGATGCCGCATCAGGTCGAGAACCGTCCCGCGCCGCGGATCAGCGTGGTCGATCTGCGCGCCTTCGCCCCGGAGCCGGGGCAGCCGGGCGGGGGGCTCTTTTCGCCGCCATTGGTCGAAGCGGTCCGCCGCCGCTTCGAAGCGGGCGAGCAGTGCATCCTCTTTTTGAACCGGCGCGGCTATTCGCATGTGTTGTGCTGCGACCTCTGCGGCTACGAGGCGCGCTGCCCCGAGTGTTCGGTGAACTACACTTACAGCCGCAAGCGCGGCACGCTGTCGTGCCACCTCTGCGGGCGGGTCGAGACGGCGCCCGAGGTGTGCCCGTCGTGCGGTTCGCCGGAGCTGCGGCGCTTCGGCGCGGGGACCGAGAAGATTGAGGAGACGGCGGTCAAGCTCTTCGCCCCGGCGCGCATCGCCCGCATGGACTCCGACACGATGCGGAGCGCCGCCGACTACGAGCGGGCGCTCGACGCCTTCCGGCGCGGCGAGACCAGCATTTTGATCGGCACGCAGATGATCGCCAAGGGACTGCACTTTCCCAACGTCACGCTGGTCGGCGTGCTGAACCCCGATCTGGGGCTGGCGCTCCCCGATTTCCGCGCTTCGGAGCGGGTCTTTCAACTGTTGTGGCAGGTCGCGGGGCGCGCTGGGCGGGGCGACGTCCCCGGCGAGGTGATCATCCAGACCATGCACCCCGAGAACGAGGTGATCCAGTACGCGGCGGCGCTGGACTTCGACGGCTTCAGCGACTTCGACTCCGGGTTCCGCGAGTTTCTGCACTATCCGCCGTTCGGGCGGCTGATCGCGCTGCACTTTCGCGGCGAGGACGAAAACGCCACGCTCGAATACGCCGAGCGGATCATGGCGGAATTGAAACCTTACTTGAATCCGACGCTCCGGGTCACCGACCCCGCCCCCGCGCCGATCGAGCGCGTCAAGGGGAAGTACCGCTATCTCGCGCTGATCCGGGGCGAGGCGCTGGCGCTCGTGCGCAAGGCGGTGCGGGTGCTGGCGCTCCACCGCCGCCCGCCCAGAGGGATCGAGTTCTATGTCGACGTCGACGCCCAATCGCTGCTGTGAACTGGCGCTGACGCTCGCTGCCGGGGCTCCGGTGCGCTTCGAAGTGCACCGGACGGGCGAAGTGCTCGCCTTCGACGAACTGCTGCGCCGCCGCCCGGAAGGGGCGGTCGTGCTCTCGGCATGGTCCGGCGATCCCTCTCCCGCCGAGGTCGCGGAAAATTTGCGCCGGGCGGGCTTTCGGGTCGCCGCCGCGTTCGGTCCCGGTCCGGAGAATGATCCGTGGCGCCGCGCCGACCTCGGTTCGGAGTTATGGCGGGAGGTGCCGGAGCGACCGGTCGAATACGAATTTCTGCCGCTCCCCGACACGCCGGAGCAGCGGGAAAAATTCCCCGGTCCGTTTCGCGGCGGCGTCGGATTCGTGACCATCCACAACACGGCGGAGCCGTTTTCGGCACGGGACGAGCGGAGAAGGGTCGCCAACCGGGAGGGAGTCCGCACGTCGTTTCACTTCGCCGTGGATGAAAACGGGATAGTTCAGCTGCTCCCGCTCGACCGCCACGGCTGGCACGCGGGCGACGGCGATGGCGACGGGAATTTGCGGAGCGTCGGCATCGAGATCTGCCGGAGCGTCTTCCGGGGTGGGAACGGCTGGCTGTACCGCCGCGCCGAAAAGAACGCCATGCTGCTCGCATCTTCGCTGCTGCGGCGTTTCGGGTTGCCCGTGACAGCACTTCGGATGCACCGCGACTGGAGCGGCAAATACTGTCCGCACCGCATCCTCGAAGAAAACTCGTGGGGGAATTTCCGGGCGGGCGTCGCCGCGTTCTCGGCGACGGCGGCGGCGCGGGAGCTCGCGGAGCGGTTCTGAAAGCTCTTTTCGAGCTTGAAATTGACGCGCTTTCATGTTACGTTATAACAAATGGAGTTCGGACAATCAAACGGATGGCGCCGGGCGATAAAAGTTGAAGCGAGCCCATCCGCGAAAATCAGGAGAAAAAAGAAAATGTCTGTCGAAGTCTCGTATGTCATCATCACCCCTTACAGTCTGCTCAAGTCCCGCACCGGCGGCATCATCGCCCGTCTGATGAGCCGCACCGACCTCGAGTTCATCGGCGCGCAGATGCTCCCCTTCTCGAAGCAGATGGCGGAAGAATACGCGGGCGAACTCGAAAAGGGCTCCAACGCCGCCGTCGGCAAACTGCTGGCGACCTATGTTCGCGCGAACTTCCCGCCCTGCGAGAACGGCCAATGCGAGCGCGCGATGCTCTTGCTCTTCCGCGGCGAGGACGCCTGCGCCAAGCTGTCGAAGATCGTCGGTCGCCTGTCGGTGAGCTCCCCGCGCGACCCGAGTGCGGGCGAGACGCTGCGCGACACCTACGCCGATTTGATCGAGGACAAGGACGGCAACGTCCGCTACTTCGAACCGGCGGTGCTCACCCCCCCCAACATCGAAGAGGCGATCCCGAAGCTCCGGCTCTTCGCCAAGTGGGCGGACGAGGCGGCGAACATCGTCGACAACTCCGTCGGCAGCAAGCCGACCGACCAGCGCACGCTCGTCATCATCAAGCCCGATAACTGGCGCCAGCCGTCGAGCCGTCCCGGCAACATCATCGACATGCTGAGCCGCACCGGGTTGCGCATCGTCGGCTGCAAGGTCCACCGCATGAGCATCGACGACGCGCTCGAGTTCTACGGCGCGGTGCGCGGCGCGCTCCACAAGAAGCTCGCCCCGAAGATCGGCGAAAAGGCGCGCGCCATCCTCGAAGAGGCGCTCTCGATCAAACTGCCGGAAGAGTCCGTCGCCAAGCTCACCGACGCGGTCGGCATGTGCTACGCCGACGACCAGTTCAGCCAGATCATCGAGTTCATGGCGGGGCGGCGTCCCGAGGGTACGACCCCCGAGGAGCGCCAGTGCCAGAACAACGCCGCCAAGTGCCTGATCCTCATCTACGAGGGCGAAGACGCGATCGCCAAGATCCGCACCGTGCTCGGACCGACCGACCCGTCGAAGGCCCCCGGCGGCACCGTGCGCCACGACTACGGTCGCGACGTCATGGTCAACACCGCCCATGCCTCGGATTCGCCCGAGAGCGTCGCGCGCGAGATGAAGGTCGTCCGGATCACCCAGAACTCGATGTCCGAGCGCATCAAGGAGTTCCTCGCCGCCAAATGACGTTCCGCAAAGCCATGCCGCTGCGCGTCCCGCTCGCCGCAATCGCCGTCTTTGCGGTGGCGGCGGTGCTGCGGATCGCCGTGGCGGTTCCGGGGCTTTATGCGGACAAGGCGGAGCGCTTTTCGCGCCCCGACACGCCGGGATATCTGGGGATGGCGGCGGAGTTCGCCGTCTCCGGGACCTTGTCCGGGACCGGACGGGTGCCGGGTTTTCCGCTCTTTTCTTCGCTCTTCTGCGACGCGCGGACCGGGGAGTGCGACTGGCGCACTCTGGTCGCGGCGCTGACGCTTTGCGGCGCGCTCGCGGCGACGCTCGTATTCTATGCCGGTGCGCTCCGGTCGTTCGGTACGGGCGTCGCGGCGGGTATGCTGTACGCCTTTAACCTCACCGCCGTCGCCAACTCGCCGATGCTGCTGTCGGACACGCTCTTCGGAGTCTTGACCGCTTTGCAGTTCCTCTTTTTCATGCTCTTCCGGCAACGCAAGCTCGTCTGGTGCTTCTTCCCGATGGTGCTGATCGCCGCGCTGGGGGTGCTGGTGCGCCCGGTGAACCTCCTGTGGATCTTCCCCGCGCTGGCGCTTCTGCTGCTCGATTTCGGTTCCAAGCTGACGTGGCGGCGCAAGCTGGTCTGCGGTTTCGCCGGGGCGGTTCTGTTTCTCGCGGTCGCGACCCCGTGGATGTTCCGCAACGCGGCGCGGGGAGCGGGCTTCACCCCCGACACCAACACGGGCGCCGTCTACCACCAGAACGGCGCGATGCTGGCGGCGGAGATCAACGGCACCGACTTCGAAAGCGAAAAGTCGCGCTTGCTCAAGGCGGCGGAAACGGAATTTTCCGACACCGCGCGCTACCCCGACGAGGCTTCGCGCGAGGCGTGGCGGCTCCGGCGTTACCGCGAAATGGTCCTTGAACACCCGTTCGTCTGGCTGCGTCAGAGCTGTTCGTGGCGGATGTTCCTCCCCGACGCGCCGACCTTCTGGGAGCTGTGCGGCATCACCGACCCGGGGCGCGGTACGATGGGGGTGATGGCGAAGCATGGCTTTTTCGCGGGAGTGCGCCACTACTTCGAAGGCAACTTGAAACTGTTGATCGTCACCATGGTGCTGCTGATGCCGACGCTGGTACTTTATTTGTGCGCGCTGGGGCGGGTCGTCTGCGACATCTGTCTGCTGCGTTCGCGCTGGTACGAACTTGTGGTGCTTCTCGCGTTCGCGGAGTACTATCTTTTGCTGCCGGGGGCGATCACCGCGCCGCGCTACCAGATCCCGGCGCTGCCGGTGCTGTGCGTGCTGGCGGCGCTCTTCATGCTGCCAGAGGCGAAAAAATCCGCCCCGGCGCCCAAAGCGGAGGAAAAGGAAACGAAATGAAACTGCTCGTCACCGCCGGTCCGACCCGGGAGTACATCGACCCGGTGCGCTTCATCACCAACCGCTCGTCGGGCAAGATGGGCTACGCTCTGGCGGAGGCGGCGGTGAAGCGCGGCTTCGAGACGGTTCTCGTCACGGGACCGGTGAATCTGGCGCCGCCCGAAGGGGCGCGCGTCGTGCCGGTCGAGTCCGCTGCCGAGATGGCGGAAGCGGTGAAACGCGAGGCGCCGGATTGCGACGCGGTCGTGATGGCGGCGGCGGTCGCGGACTACCGACCGGCGCAAATTTCCGAACACAAGCTCAAAAAACAGCCGGGCGGCATGGTGCTGGAGCTGGAACGGACGGAGGACATCCTCGCCTCGCTCGGCGCGATGAAGAAGCCGGGGCAGCTGCTCGTCGGCTTCGCGGCGGAGACTGACGACCTCCTCGAAAACGCGGCGGCTAAACTCCGCCGCAAGAATCTGGACTGGATCGCCGCCAACAAGGTCTGCGACGGCTTCGGAGCGGATACGGACAAAGTGACGCTGCTCGGGCGGGCGGGCCAGGTCGTCGAACTCCCGCTCGCGCCGAAGCCCGAGGTGGCGCGGCGGCTGCTCGACGTGATCTTCGGCTGAAAAGGAATCGAAAACTCCACTGCAACCAACAGGAGATCATCGAAAATGAAAAATCGTTGTTTCTGGCTCGGATTGCTGCTGACGATCCCCGGAGTGCTTGCGGCGTTGGAGATCGCGTTGACCTATCCCCGCGACGGGGCGACGGTTCCGCTTCTCAACGACAAGCATAAGGCGTTCCTCTCCATGCCGCACGCCGAGCGGATCAAATTCTTCGCCGACGCCGAAAAGCGCAAGCAGTTGATAAAAGCGGGATTCTGGCCGCGCCCCGTCTATTTCGGGTGGAAATCGACCGATGTCCCGGACGAAACGACGTATCGCGTCCTGGTGTCGGAGAAGCCCGACATGTCCGATGCGCTCGCCGTGACGGGGGAGAACGGCAAGGCGAAGCTTTACAACCTCATGATCGGTCGTAAATACTACTGGCAGGTCGAGGCGACCGCCCCCGGCGAAAAGCCGGTGCTGTCGCAGGTTCGCAGTTTCGTGACCGAGGACAAGGCCCCGCGGCTGCTGCGCTTCCCCGACGTGCCCAACGTGCGCGACCTGGGCGGGCGCAGAACCAAAGACGGGCTGTACGTCAAACAGGGGCTCGTCTTCCGCACCGCCGGGATGAACGACAACGCCAAACGGCTCCCCGCGAAGGACGATGCGGAACTCTTGCGCGCCCATCCGGAATTCCGGGTGATCCTGCCGCTGTACTGCGATCTCCTGAAGCGGCTGCAAGCCGATCCCAAGTCGGTGTCGGTCATCCCCTGCGCGCTCGGCAAAAAGTGGATCGTGTTCAAGACCGCCAACACCGAACTTTCCGCCGCCGAGCTGCGGCAGCTCGACGAGCTTCAAGCCGTCCCGGAGACGCTCTTCGGCGTCGAGGGAAAGGCGATGACCGCCAACAAGATCGACCGGGTGTACATTCCCAGGGACGGGGAAGAGCTCTGCGTGGCGGTGCTGATGCAGGAGTTCGAGGCTCCGACCGACGGCATCATGCAGATCAACTCCGGCGGCGACTGGTTTTGGAGCGTCCGCGTCAACGGGATGCTCGTTTACGACAAGATGGCGGGCAACAAGAAAAAACCCACCACCAGCAATTACTGCTACTTCGTCCCCGTCCGCAAGGGCAAAAACGTGATCGCCGTCGTGCTGAAGTCGGGCACCGGCAGCTGGATGTGGGGCTGCGGCAGGCGCAAAGCCCAAGACCCCGTCCGCGGCATCACCGCCCGGATCAAGGAGATGCGCAACACTCCCGTCGGCTGGCAGAAGGGCAAGTCCCGCGTGACGCCGGAAGGTCGCGCGATCTTCCTCGACCGTTACGGCGTCAAAAGCGACATCGACCTGCGCAGCGACGGCGAATGCTGGGGCATGACGGGGTCGCCGCTCGGCGAAAGGGTGAAGTGGTTCCACATCTCCAGCTCCGCCTACGCGGGGATGTTCGGCAAGCGCGGCAAGGAGCAGTTCGCCAAGGTCTTCCGGGTGTTCCTCGACGAGAAGAACTATCCCGTGATCTTCCACTGCATCGCGGGGCAGGACCGCACCGGCGCGGTGGCCTTCATTTTGAACGGTCTGCTCGGCGTCGCCGAGGAGGAGCTGTACCTCGACTGGGAAGCGACCGGCTTCTGGAATCAGAATACCACGCTCAACCACGCCAATCGTTTGGACAAACTTGTCGCGGACTTCCGCAAACTGCCGGGCAAGGATCTGCACGAGCAGATCGAAAACTACGTGCTCTCCTGCGGCTTCACGCGCGAGGACGTCGAAAAGTTCCGCGCCATCATGTTGGAAAAGCGGGCGAGCGAAAGTATATTGTGATATTTCATGAGGAGATGTGAACCATGGATTTTCTCGACATCATGCGACGGCGGAAAAGCTGCCGGGCGTATTTGACGGACAAGCCGGTCGCGCGCGAGGATCTGCTCAAGATCGTCGAAGCGGGGCGGCTCACCCCCAGCGGCTGCAACTCGCAGCCGTGGAAGTTCATCGTCGTCGACTCGCCGGAAGCGAAGGAGAAACTCTGCGACGCGATCGTTACCTCCGACGGTCTTACCGGAGCGCCGTGGCGTCATCAGGTCGCCGCATTCATCATCTTCGTGGAGCAGCCGGCGAAGGTGATGCCGGCGGTGGTCAACCACTACCACGACACCCAGCGGTTCGCGCAGGGGGACATCGGCGCGGCGTGCATGAACATGTGCCACGAGGCGTTTTCACTGGGGCTGGGAACGTGCATCATCGGTGTCAACGAGCAAGCGAAGATGGAAAAGCACTTCGGCATTCCGCACGGCAGCGAAGCGCGTCTGGTGCTGGCGATCGGCTACGCCGCGGATCCTTCGCCGGTGGACAAGGTGCGCAAGCCGCTGGAAGATATCTGCTGCTTCAATTACTGGAAGTAGGTCGCGGAAGACCGGAAGAAATAACAGGGAGGTGCTGACGATGCCCAAAAAAGACAATCCGAGGAAAATCGAGTACAGCCGCAGCCAGACGGAGTTTCTGAACATGGACGCATGGCGCATCATGCGGGTCATGGGCGAGTTCGTGGAGTCCTTCGACTACATGGCGCGCGTGCCGGAGATGCTGGTTTCGGTCTTCGGTTCGGCGCGGGTCAAGGCGGGCTCGGAACTTTACGAGTCCGCGCGCGAAACGGGGCGGCGGCTGGTCGAAGCGGGCTACGGCGTCATCACGGGCGGCGGTCCCGGCATCATGGAGGCGGCGAGCCGCGGCGCCTTCGAGGCGAAGGGGCGTTCGGTGGGGCTGAACATCGAACTGCCGATGGAGCAGAAACCCAATCCGTATCAGACCAACTCGCTGTCGTTCCGCTATTTCTTCATCCGCAAGGTGTGTTTTCTGAAGTACTCGACGGCGATCATCGTCTATCCGGGGGGCTTCGGCACGATGGACGAACTTTCGGAGGTGCTGACGATGCTCCAGACGGGCAAGATCAGCATGATACCGTTCATTTTGGTGGGCAAGAAGTTCTGGTCCGGGTTCCTGCGCTGGGTCAAGTCGAGCATGCTGGAGTGCGACATGATCGAGCCGGAGGATATGGAGCTCATCAAACTCGTGGACACGGCGGAAGAGGCGGTCGATTACCTCTGCGAATGCCACCGTTACGGTCCGCACGGCACGGTGCTCCGGGATTGACGGAAGGTTTTTCAACACCAAACCAAGAGGTTTTTTTATGTCTGGCGTGAAGAGTTACGATGTGGTGGTCGCGGGCGCCGGCATCGCCGGATGCGCGGCGGCGGTGGCGGCGGCGCGGCAGGGAGCGCGCGTCGCGCTGATCGAAAAACAATGCCTGCTCGGGGGGCTGGCGACCTCCGGGATGATCGACGTCTATCTGCCGCTCTGCGACGGCTACGGTCACGAGACCGCCGCCGGTCTGGCGTGGGAGATGATGAAGCGCAGCGTCGAATACGGGCCGTTTACGACGCCTCCCGGGTGGCGCGGGGGCACCGAAGGGAATTCGGGGATCGCCGGCAAGCGTTTCCGGTGCCGTTTCTCGGCGGGCGGCTTCGAGCTCTCGCTCGACAAGATGCTCGAAGAGGCGGGCGTGGATCTGTGGCTCGACACCCGGGTCGTCGGCGTCGGTACCGAGGATAAAAGGATAACTTCGCTTCAGGTCGCCAACGACTCCGGCATCGTGCAACTGGGCGCGAAGTGTTTCGTCGATGCGTCGGGCGGGGCGTACCTCGTGCAGATGGCGGGCGGCAAAGTCGGCTGGGACGACAACTTCATGGCGGCGTGGTGGCTGGACGTCGCGGAACACCCCGAAAAGCACCTCATCACCGAGCGGGTGAATATGGCGCGCCTCGGTCGCGTGGCCCCGGAGTTTCTGTTCGGCGAGTGCCATGGCGGGCGCGACGTGACGCGCTTCGTGCGCAAGGCGTGGGCGATGTTGCGCGACGTCTACGACGCGCTGCCCGAAGCGGAGCGCAAAAAGAACTACCCCCTTCAGCTGCCCGCCATGCCGCAGCTGCGCAAGATCGCGCGCATCGACGCGTTGTACAACCTCTCCGACGCGGATCAGGGCGGACACTTCGACGATTCGGTCGGGGTCGTTTCCGACTGGCGGCACGCGGGACCGGTTTGGGAGACGCCGTACCGTTCGCTCGTTCCGCGCGAGGTGCGCGGCGTGCTCGCGGCGGGGCGGTGCATGGGCACGATGGGATTGGCGTGGGAGATCTACCGCGTGATCCCGGCGGCGGCGGTGACGGGCGAAGCCGCCGGCATGGCGGCGGCGCTGGCGGCGGCAAAGGGGTGCGACCCGGCGGAGCTGCCGGTCGGCGAACTCCGCGCCAAGTTGCTGGCGGCGGGGTGCGTCATCGACGCGCGGCCGGAGTTCGGAGTCGATCCCGGGGTCGCCGAAAAGCCCGATGTGTACTCCGAAAACTGACCGCCCGGGGCGGGCGGCGGATTTTTTCGCGAAGTTTGTTTTGCATTCTTCCGCACCGTGTTTGACAATGCGGCGGATAATGTTATATTATTTCCGAGTTGCATCGCGGGTGCGCTGTGAGGCGGCGTTGCGGGGCGAATCGTAACAATCAACACTAAACCTGATCGGGGTGGAGCTGTGGGCAAATTTAAAACCGCGTGTCCGAATTGTCATACCGAACTTGAAGTCTGCGGCGAGTGGAGCGGTTGTCAGGCGTATTGTCCCACCTGCAACAGCTTGATCACCATACCTTTCCCCTCCGAGGAGCCGGAAGAGGGGCGGATGGTGGTCTGCCCCGAGTGCGGATTGGCGCAGAAGATCCCGCCGGACGGGGCGAAGCACCTTTACAACTGCCGTTCCTGCGGCGCTCCGTTCGCGGCGTCCGCGTCGATCATCTTCCGCATCGCCAAGAAGCTGGTCCCCGACGAGCCCGGAATGCTCAAGATCGCCTGTCCGTATTGCGGCTGGCACTACATCCTCGGCTACGAGCCGAAGGACGGTCTGGTCGGATGCCCCAAGTGCCTGAACATCTTCGTTTCCCCGGACGCGGAGTGGCTGAACAAGGATGCGGCGGCTCCGGCGACGATCCCGCCGGCGACGACGGCGACTCCCGCCGCCAGCGAGGCTCCGGCGACTCCCGCCGAGGAGCTGCTGCTGATGCCGAGCATGAAACTGCCTCCGCCGCCTCCGCCGCCGGCGCCGTCCTCGAACAAGTTCACGCTGCCGTCGCAGTTGGATACCTTGCACCTGACGCTGCCGGCAGACCAGATTCCGCCCGCCGCCGCGCCCGAAGCCGCCGAAAGCAAATCCAAGGTCGCAATCTGGCTGAAGTCAATCTTCGGCGAAGAGGGCGGCAGGATCGCATTGAACATCCTCCGGGTGATCGGCAACATCGTCTGGATGATTCTGGGCGGGATCTTCGCCAGTGTGACGCTGTTTCTGAACGGCTGTCTCCTGTGCCTGACCATCATCGGCATCCCGTTCGGGCTGCAGATGTTCAAATTGGCGGGGCTGTCTTTGGCGCCGTTCGGTTCCGACGTGTACCGCAAGCAGCAGAGCGAGAAGGTCGGCTGCTGGTCCACCGGGTTCAACGTCCTGTGGCTGTTGATGGGCGGGCTGTGGGTGTCGCTGGCGTATTTCCTGACGTCGCTGATCTTCTTCATATCGATCATCGGGATTCCCATCGCGCTGCAGTACGTGAAGTTCGGCAAGCTGATGCTGACCCCGTTCGGGCTGGAGGTCCGGCAGTCGCGCGGGATGTTCTTCGCGTACGTCGTCATCGCGGTGCTGCTGATAGCGACGGTGATCATCCTGTTGTGACGCGGCGTACGGCGAAACGCCCTTTCGCCAAGTGCGCATAAACTAATACTTTTTTCTGGACAATTATGGCAAAGAACATACCGGATTGGTTCCGCAACGCGGTGCTGTACGAGATCTATCCCCAGAGTTTCCGCGACTCCGACGGCGACGGCGTCGGGGACTTCGCGGGGATCGTCGAAAAGTTGGATTACGTCAAGAGTCTGCATGTGGACGCCATCTGGCTCAACCCGTGCTTCGATTCGCCGTTTCAGGATGCGGGCTACGACGTGCGCGACTACCTCCGTACCGCCGCCCGGTACGGCAGTGCCGCCGATCTCAAGATGCTGATCGACGAAGTGCACAAACGGGGAATGCGTTTGTTGCTCGACCTCGTGCCCGGACACACCTCGCTCGAGCACCCGTGGTTCAAGGCGGCGGTCTCGCGCGAGAAGACGCCCTACGACGACTATTACGTCTTCACCGACGGCAAGGTGCGGGAGCTGGACGGCTACCCCTTCATCTGCGGCTACGGCGACCGCGACGGCTATTACATGATCAACTACTTCTACTCCCAGCCGGCGCTCAACTACGGTTTCAGCGACCCCAAGCCGGAGCTGCCGTGGCAGCTGCCGTGCGGCGATCCGCGGCTCAAGCCGCTCCGCGAGGAGATCCGGAACGTGATGAAGTTTTATCTCGACGCCGGGTGCGACGGCTTCCGCGTGGACATGGCGTTCAGTTTGGTCAAGGGGCGGGTCGGGCGCGACGCGGCGCTGCGGGAGCTCTGGCTCGACTACTCGTCGTGGATGAAGAAAAACTACCCCGACGCGGTGCTGGTCGCCGAGGGCGGCAGACCGGATTTCGCCTTCGACTGCGGCTTCGATTCGGACTTCCTGCTGTCGTGGAAGACTCCCAAGCACGCCAATACGGTGATGTTCCGCGCCGAGGAGTACGAAACTCACACCGACGTCCTGAAACCGGCCAGCCCGCGGAGCTTCTTTTCGAGGGAAAGCTCGGGGAACTCGCGCGACTTCATGGACGAGGTCGACGCGCTGCTCGCGCACGACGGTGGCGCGGCGCGCTTCACGATCGTCACCGGCGACCACGACGAAACGCGGCTGTGCCGCTGCCGCACCGTCGAGGAACTCAAGATCGCTTTGACCTTCATCTTCACGATGCCGGGGCGGCCGCTGCTCTACTACGGCGACGAGATCGGCATGAAGTACCTGCCGCAGGTCGGCAACGTCGAGGGGAGCTATTGGCGCGGCGGCTCGCGTTCGCCGATGCAGTGGGAAAAGGGGGAACGCGTCGGCTTCTCCGCCGCGGACCCGGCAAAGTTCTACATCATGCCCGACCCCGACCCGGGGCGCCCCTGCGTGGCGGAGCAGGAAAACGATCCGGATTCGCTGCTCAACTTCACCCGGAAGCTCATCGAACTGCGGCACACCCACCCCGCGCTCGGCGCGGAGGGGAAGCTCCGCCGCATCGTTTCGGATTACGCGGATTCTCCGCTCGTCTACGAGCGGGAGCTCGCCGGAGAGCGCTTTCTGATCGCGGTCAATCCGGCGGCGAAGGCGTACCGCCTCGAGATCGCGCTTGAGGGCGCGCCCGAGCGGATAGCCGGCGTCGGCGAGATAAAAATCGAGCGGAAAACCGGCGCGACCTCGATCTACCTCGCCCCCGTCTCGGCGGGGATCTTCCAACTCCGCTGAAGATACGCAGCTGGAAAAAACTCTTGGAACGCTTCCTTCCTCGCGCTGTTCGCGACAGCGTCGCCGCAAATGTTCGCGTGCCGCTGCCCATAACGCGCGGTGAAATGGTCTGCAACCATTTCAATACGGGTAGCGGGACCCATAGCAAGGCCCCGATCCCTGATTCGGCAGAAAAGCCGGGGCAGGGTCGAGGGATTTGCGGCGGAACGATGTCCCAAACGGTTGTTGGTACTTAACAGATCCCGGTTGCCGACAATAGGGGACGCGAGCGGCGTTGCCGTCAGGCATAAGCTGTGAGCGGCAACCCCTTTCCGCACCATATCAAAAGATTGCGGAAAAATGCGAATGCATTTTTCTCGAGGTGCAGGGCGTTGCCCTGCCGCGGGAGTTTGAGGGCTGCGGAAGTCCTCAAAAAAAAGCACTTCGACCGCCGCGCACTACCCGGTGATTTCGGGGTAGGGGTGTTCTTCGCCGAGGTGGTTGCGGAAGATGACCGTATTTCCTTCGCGGCGTTTCAGGTACTGCGGCACAAGTTCCACCTTGCCGCCGCCGCCCGGCAGGTCGACGATGAAGTGCGGAACGGCGAGCCCGCTCGTGTGCCCGCGCAACGCGTCGATGATGCCGACTCCGGTTTCGAGCGGAGTGCGGAAGTGTTCGCCGCCGCGTATCAAATCCATCTGCAAGAGATAGTAAGGGCGGACGCGCGCGGCGAGGAGTTTTTCCATCAGCGTGCGGATCGTTTCCGGGTCGTCGTTGACGCCTTTCAGCAACACCGTCTGGCTGCCGAGGACTACCCCCGAATCGGCGAGGCGACTCAGCGCCTCGACTGCCTTTTCGACGAGCTCCGCCGGGTGGTTGAAGTGCACGTTCATGTATAAGGGGTGGTACTTTTTGAGCATCCGGCAAAGCTGGCGCGTTATCCGCTCCGGCAGCATGCAGGGGACGCGCGTTCCGATGCGGATGATCTCGACGTGGGGGATGCTTCGGAGTTCGCGCAGTATGGCCTCCAGCGCGTCGTCGTCGAGCAGCAGCGGGTCGCCGCCCGAGACGAGCACGTCGCGGATCTCCCGGTGCGCCCGGATGTAAGCCAACCCTGCGGCGAGGTCTCCGTTTCCGGCGGCGGCGCGGTCGCAGGCGCCGAAGCGGCGCTTTCGCGTGCAGAAGCGGCAGTAGGTCGCGCACTCGCCCGACACGAGCAGCAGACAGTGGTCCTTATAGCGGTGGACGACGCCCGGGGCAGGGGAGCGGGACTCCTCGCCGAGGGGGTCCTCCAAGAGCTCGGGCGAATCCACGAGCTCGCGTTCGTCCGGCACGCACTGGCGGTACAAGGGGTCGCCCGCTTTTTGGATCAGCCCCAAAAAGTGCGGCGAAATCCGCATCGGGAAGCGTTGCGCGGCGCGGCGCAGCGGCTCTTCGGGCACGCCGAAACGGCGCGCCACTTCCGCGGGGTCGGTCACCGCCCGCGCGAGGATCTGCCGCCACTTTTCCACGCCGCGCCGAAGCCCCCGGTCAGAAGTGGATCAGATCGTCGACCCGGACGAGCTGCCCCGTCCGCATCGAGGCGTTCGCGGCGATGCCGACGATGATCGAATTGGCGCCGGCGCGGAAGTCCGCGGCGTGCCCGAGCGGGTCCTCGCTGACGCCGCCGAAGAGGTGACCCAGCAGATTCACGTCGCCGCCGCCGTGGGCGCCCTGACCTTTGACGATCTCGTACTTCTTCGGCGCGAGCCAGTGTTTCTGGACGATGATCTGCGGGATCTCGGGCTTGTCGCCCGCCGTCCGATCCTCTTCGCGCATGCCGAAGATCGACATATCCTCGTTCGCCTTGGTCACGGGCTTTTCGACCACGTTGAATTCCAGTCGCCCCTCGGTGCCGTTGAAGCAGACGCGGTAGCCCTCCCACGGGCAGTGGGCGCAGAGGGTGTAGTTCATCACGACCTTGTTGCGGTAGCGCACCATCACGCTCATGTTGTCTTCGATGCTGATGCCGTCGCCGAAGACGCTCTGGTCGCGCTGGTAGCCGTCGTACTTCTCGTTGTCCAAATAGAGTTTGACGTCGCGCGGCGAGAGCTTGTAGGCGAAGGGGTCCTTGGCGGCGATCGGGTTCCCGTTCGCGCGCTGGTAGAACTGCGTCACCCCGCGGCGTTCGGCGTTGATCCTGCCGTAGAATTTGAGGTCGCCCATCGCGAAGACGCTCTCCGGGGTGGAGTCGAGCCACCAGTTCGCGAGGTCGAAGTGGTGCGTCGATTTGTGGACGAGCAGTCCGCCCGAGTTGCACTTGTTGCGGTGCCAGCGGCGGAAGTAGTCCGCGCCGTGGCTGGTGTCGAGCAGCCACTCGAAGTTCACGGTGGTGATTTCTCCCACGATCCCCTCCTTGAGCAACCGCTTGACCTCGGTGTTGCGCGGGGCGTAGCGGTAGTTGAAGGTCACGCGGTAGTTCCGTCCCGTCGCCTTCTGGGTGTCGATGATCTGCTGGCACTTTTCCGCGTCGACGGTCATGGGTTTTTCGCTGATCACGTCGCAGCCGAGCTCCATCGCGCGGCAGCCGTAGATGTGGTGGGTGCGGTCCATGCTGGTTATGATCACCACGTCGGGGCGGGTTTCGGCGATCATCTCGTCGAAGCGGTCGGCGGTGAACATCGGCACGTCGGGATAGTTTTCGCATTCGACCTTGAGGAAATCGCGGTTGTAGTATTCCATGCGCCCCGGATTGACGTCGCAGATGCCGACGAGTTCGGCGCGGTCGCGGTAGGTCAGGCACACCGCCTTGACGTACATGCCGGCGCGGTTGCCGGTCCCGACGAGAGCGTAACGGATCTTTCCCATGGTATCACCTTTCAGCGTGATTGTGAAAAAATTTCGTTTCTCGCCAACGATGGCGAACGTTCAAAACATAATATAGCGGCAAACGGGAATAAGTCAAGAGCGGGCACGAAAAAGGGCGCGGGACTTTGCCCGCGCCCGGAAAGTGCCGAACGGCGATATTCGCTCAGTCGGAGAGCTTGTCCTTCTCGAAATCACTGTTGTTGAAGCAGGTGACCTCGTCGCCGGAGTCCTTCAGCTTGCCCGCGTCCAAAGCATCGGCGTGACCGTCGGCGAAGGCGCCGACCGTCATGCCGTTGTGCATCAGCGTCACATAGTAATTGGTGTTGGACGCGCCGCCGGGCGTGAAGTTCCAGTACGCCTCGGCTTCGTCGCCGCGCCGGAAGGTGTCCGCGAAGAGCAAGAGATTGCTGCCGCCCGCCTTCATGCGGTCGGTGTAGTAGACGATGGTATTGTTGGTGAGTGTGGCGAAACGACCGTGGATCTGGTAAAATGTTTTGAAATTGCTGCCGTCCTTGACCTTTTTCGACGACGTGTTGAGCCAGCCGCCGTTGGTGTTCGCGGGCAGTGTTCCCAGAACTCCGGCATTGATCGCGTTGAGCATCCCGGCGGCATTGGTGCCGGAGACGTCGCCGCTGGCATCGTTGTTGAGTTCGCCCTTGGCGGCGGCGCACATGAAGAGCTTCTTGGCGAGATATTCGCGCCCCCGACCGTCCAGACCGTTCAGGATGGCGGCGTAGGTGCGGGAATCGTTCCCCTTGGAGCCGCAGTAGATCATCGCACTGTCGTTGTCGGTCGAGTAGGCGATCATGGCGGTGATCAGCTGTTTCTTGTTGTTGATGCAGTCGGTCTTCTGCCCCGCCGCGCGCGCCGAACCGAGCGCGGGCATCACCATCGCCGCCAGAATGCCGATGATGCCGATGACGACCAGCATCTCGATCAAAGTGAAGCTCTGTTTCTTCATGACTTGAACTCCTGTCGTTATTTCGCGCGGGCGGAAAAACCGCGGGCGCGAGTGTAAACATTGGTTGCAGACAATAATACTGTGACTAAATTTACGGCGGCTTTGGCAAAAAATCAAGTTTTTTCCGTCAAAAACCGCGATATTTTGCGTCGCCGGTCAGAAGTCGATGCCGCGGCGGGCGGGCAATCCTTGCTCGAAGGGATGCTTTTCGCATTCGACGCGGGTCACGAGGTCGCTGATCTCGACGATCTTGGGATGGGCGTAGCGACCCGTGAGGATCACGTTGAGCCCCGGACGCCGCGCAAGGAGCGCCGACCGGATGTCGTCCGGCTCGAGAAGATAGAAATGGAGCACCACGTTGAGCTCGTCGAAGATCAGGAGTTCGCCGTCGAAGGTTTGCAAGAGTTCCTGCGCGCGTTTCCACCCCGCCTCGGCGGCTCCGCGGTGGTCGGCGTCGCGGTCGAGCATTCCCGCGCCGTACTGTTCGAAAATCAATTCGGGAAAGTAGCGGCGGAAGAACTGCGCCTCGCCGGTCGGGGCGTCGTCCTTGATGAACTGCAGTATTCCGACCTTCCAGCCCCAGCCCAGCGCCCGCAGCGCGGTGCCGAAGGCGGCGGAGCTTTTGCCTTTGCCGTCGCCGGTGTAGTTCAAAAGCAGTCCGCGCGAAGACTCCGATGCATCCATGATGTCACTCCCGGTTCTCCCCATTCCCCGGTTGACGCTTCAGAAATTTTCGGCGAGGTAATTCACCGCGTTGCGGAAGAACGCCACGCCGTCGCCCTCTTCAGGCAGTTTTCCGCGCTGCTGCGCCGCCGTCCAGTCGGGGGCGTTGTAGGGCGACAGAAACGCCTCCGGGTGAGGCATCAGACCGAAGACGCGCCCGGTGGGGTCGCAGATCCCGGCGATGCTGTTGAGCGAGCCGTTCGGGTTGGCGGGGAACTCGGTCGCGGGGGCGCCGTCCGCGTCGACGTAGCGGACAGGTGCGAGGTGGCGTTTTTCGATCTCCGAAAGCACCGCGTCGTCGGCGACGAACTTGCCTTCGCCGTGGCGCAGCGGCAGCCGGACGGTGTCTATGTCCTTCGTGAAGACGCAGGGCGACGCGGGATCGACCTTGAGAGTGCACCAGTCGTCGCGGAAGACGCCCGAGTCGTTGTGCGCGAGCGCCGCCGTCTGGGTGAAGTAATCTCCGTCCAATGCGGGGACCATCCCCAGCCGGGTCAGCGTTTGGAAACCGTTGCAGATGCCGATGACGAGCTTGCCGTCGTCGACGAACTTCTGCAACTGGTCGCGGAGTTTGAATTTCACGCGGTTGGCGAAGACCGTCCCCGAGCCGAGGTGGTCGCCGAAGGAAAATCCGCCGATGAAGGTCAGCAGATGGAACTCCTCCAGCTTGCGCCGACCGGCGATGAGTTCGTTGAGGTGGATCTGCTCCGGGGTCGCGCCGGCGAGTTTGCACGCCGCGGCGGTCTCCTTTTCGCAGTTGAGTCCGAAGCCGGTGATGACCAGCGCTTTGACATCCGATTTTTTCATGTCCGTAATATTCCTGAGGTTCGTCCGAAATTGTTCATGCCCGACCGTCCGCGAAGGGCGGATTTTACGTATGGTAGTCGGCGTTGATCTTCACATATTCGTGCGAGATGTCGCCGGTCCAGACCCAGTAGGAAGCATCCCCCTCTTTGAAGTCGCAGCGGATGGTGAACTCCGGCGCCTTGACGACCTCGACGAGGTCGGCTTCGGGAGTCCCCGCGTCGCCGCCCGCCTTCACGACCGGGAGCGGTCCGAAGAAGACGTCGCACTTCGCGGGATCGAACTTCGCCCCCGAGTAGCCGAGCGCGGCGACGACGCGGCCCCAGTTGGGGTCGTTGCCGTACCACGCGGTCTTGCAGAGGAGCGAATTGGCGACCGCTTCGGCGGCGACGCGGGCGTCGGAAGCACTGCGGGCGTTGACGACCTCGACGGTCACGACCTTGGTCACGCCCTCGCCGTCGGCGACCATGCGGCGGGCGAGGTTCTGCAGGAGTTTCAGGTACGCCGCCTGAAACGCCGCCGCCTCCGGGGTGCCGTCGGTGATTTCGATCTTCGACGCGCCGTTGGCGAGGATCATCACGGTGTCGTTGGTGCTCATGTCGCCGTCGACGGTGATGCGGTCGAAGCTGTCGGCGGCGCAGGCGTTGAGCATCTTCTGCAAGAGCGCCTTGTCGATCTTGGCGTCGGTGGCGCCGATGCAGATCATCGTCGCGTGCGGAGCCGCGAGGTGCGGATCGATCATCCCCGCACCCTTCGTCATGGCGCCGATGGTGACTTTACCCTGCGGCAGAGTCACTTCGACGGCGGCGGCCTTGGGGACGGTGTCGGTGGTCATGATCGCGCGCGCCGCCGCCGCGCCGCCCTCCGGCGAAAGCGCGGGAACGGCGAGATCGATGCCCTTTTCGATCAGCTCCATCGGCAGCTGGACGCCGATGCGCCCCGTCGACGCGACGGCGACCGCCTCGGGGGCGATGCCGAGTTTAGCTGCCGCGAGTTCGCAGCTGCGGCGGGAGTTCGCCAGCCCCTGCGCTCCGGTGCAGGCGTTCGCCACGCCGGAGTTGATCGCCACCGCCTGCAGCTTGGGCGAATTGAGCACGCGTTCGCGGCAGAGCAGCACCGGCGCCGCCGCGAAAAGACAGCTCGTGAAGACTCCGGCAAACTCCGCCGGCGTCGGCGAATAGACCAGCGCGAAGTCCGGCGCGCCGCTGCGCTTGAATCCCGCCGTCACTCCGGACGCGAGGAACCCCGGTACGCTGGTAAGGTTGCCGTTTTCGATAAATTTGCAGTCACTCATCTATTTTACCCCCCATGGCGGCTTTGACGTTTATCGAGATCCCCCCGCGCGGACGGAAGCGGCCGACGACTTCGGCGCGGCGCGGCGAACAGGCGGCGACGACCGCGTCGAGCACGGTGTTGACCACCTCTTCGTGAAAGGTCGGATGGTTGCGGAAGCTGTACAGGTACAGTTTCAGCGATTTGCTTTCGATGCAGAGCTTGTCCGGCACGTAGCGCAGCACGATGTGCCCGAAGTCCGGCTGCCCCGTGACCGGGCACAGACTGGTGAACTCCGGGCAATCGAACTCGATCACGTAGTCCCGCCCCGAAAAGAGGTTGTCGAAGCACTCGAGTTTCGCCTCGTCCGGGGACTTGGGATAGCGGCGCTCCGACGCCGCGAGCAGCGTCAGCCGGTCGAAGCGTTTGTTTTCCATATTCTGCGGCATGATCCGATTTCCCGATGGTTTTCCTATTCGATTATATAACATAGCACTCAAGTGCGCGAGTTGCGACTTTTGCCGCGATTTTTTCTTAAAATCCCGGCAAATGAATACAAACATGGTTTTTGCCACTGCAAGCCGGTTATGTGAAGCATAAGCCCTGACCGACTCTAAAAAGTCGGTCAGGGCAGGTGCAGGGTCGTCGACCCTGCCGCGGGTCAAGGGGTGCGGAACCCCTTGCGGGGCGCGACGGAGCGAAGACCTGCGCGCTCGTAAAGAAGCGCGCAGGGGCGGCGAAAAAGGTTCCGCAAAATCGCCCGAATATAAGTGAGTAAACGGTTTGATGCGGAATGCGATCTTTGCGGAAAACAGCCGCCCGGAGTCGAGCGAACGGAGTCGCATCGGACAAAAAAAGAAGGCGTCTTTATTGTTGCCGATGACGAAAGAAGCAACCGACGTCATATAGCGTCACACACCGTCATCGACCCGGGCGAGGACGGCATAGCCGTCCGAAGCAGGTGCAGGGCGAGCCCTGCCGCAAGGGGTCCGGGGTGCGCGGAGCACACCGGACGCAAGCACGCGCGACAAACAACCGTGTAAGTCATAAATATAAAAAAACTGCCCGTATTGGGAACAGCGCGTTCTTGAATTATCGTGCGGGCGGTGGTATTTTGACCGGACGGCGGACTTTTGAAATATGAAGAATACGATTTTATATATCGCGCTGTGGAGCATACTGTGGTTCCCGGTTCTCGCGGCGGGCGAGCTGCGGATCATCGTCACGAGCGATCTGCACGGCGAGCTGGGCAACTTTTCCGTACTGGTCCCGGCGATCCGGACTGCGGCGGCGGAGAAGCCGTCGCTGATCGTCGACCTCGGCGACACCGTGCCGGGGACTTTCTGCTCCGAGTACGCGGAAAACTCGACCGGCATGGCGGAGGCACTGAACCTCGCCGGAACGGAGCTGTGGCTGCCCGGCAACCACGATTTCGAGCTCGCCCCCGATTCGTTTCGCGACTTCGCGCGGCGCTTCGATGGGGTCCCCTTCGGCGGCGACTGGAGCTTTGCCGGGGTGTCGGGGCGACCCTTCGCCGTCGTGGAACGGGGCGGCGTGCGCTGCGCGGTGATCGGACTCACCGACCCCAAGATGCGGTACCGCATACTGCCCGGTTCCGGCATGGCGTTCCGCGACCCCGACGCGATGCTGGACGAACTTCTGCCGCATGTAAACGCGGAGCGCCCGCAGGTCGTGGTGCTGGCGTGGCACAACGGGCTGTACTCCGGCGTCGCGGATCCGCACACGCTGCTGCGCCGCCATCCGGGGATCGACGTCGTTCTGGGCGGTCACTCGCATCAGGAGCACCCCGGCGTGCGCCTCGGCGGGAGCGTTCTCTACGTCCAGCCGGGGGCGCACGGTCGCGCGGCGGGCGTGATCGACATCGTCACCGACGACAGGAGCGGTAAAGTCCTCCGCATCACGTCGCGGCTGATCCGCGGCGACGTGCGCGCGGTCGATCCGCAACTTGCCGCGCTGAAACGCCGCCTCGAACTTGCCTGCGCCGGAGTCCGCTCCCGGAACTTGGGGAGTTTCATGTATGCCCCCGGTCGCGAACCCCGGCTGGGACGGCTCTGCGCCGAGGCGCTGCGCGACGCGGCGCATACTGACGCGGGCGTGATCTGGCTCGACGCCGACGCTCCGGCGCTCCGGCGTTCCGGAGTGCTGACCATGGGCGACCTCTACGAGCTCATACCGCACCGCAACGCGCTCTGCGTCTTGACGGTGAGCCGGGACGAGCTTGCCGGGTTCGTTTCCGAGTACGAGAAACTGCTCCGCCGCCGCAAGCAGCGGCAGATGCTGTTCGCGTCGGGGGTGAAGCTCCGCCGCCGCGCCGACGGCGGGGTAGTCCGCATCGACGCGCCGGAGCGCTTTACGCTGGCACTGAGCGAATACCTAGTCACCGAGAGCCGGGTACTGCGTCCGCTCGTCGAACTGCCGGAGCGCCGCTTCCGCCGTCTCGGCGGCTCGGAGCGCGACTTCATCGCCGATTTCCTGACCCGCTCCCGGAAATTGAAAGACACCAACCAAACAACTTTGTGAAGGATATGAAAAAATGAAAAAATCCCTGCTTCTCGTTCTGACGCTGACGCTCTGTGCGGCGCCGCTCTTCGCGCTCCGCCCCGGCGACAAGGCGCTGCGGCTCGACAAGGTGCGCATGGTGCGCGGCGAATCCGTGGACGTCGCTCCGCTGTCCGACAAGAACGGTCCGGAACTGCGCGCGGTGGTGTTTCTGCTCTGCCGCGCCGAAAACGCGCTTTCCACCGTCGGCATGCTGTACGACTTGGAACGCACCTTCGGCGGGCGGCTCAAGACCGCCGTCGTGACCCCCGACCCGACTCCGGACGCCGAGGAGCTCAAGGCGGCGACCGGCGCGGCGCCCGTCGCCATCGGCGTCGACGTCGAGCGGGAGCTCACCAAGCAGTACATGGCGGGGAGTCTGCTCTACCCGATGGCGTTTCTTATCGACCGGAAAGGCGTGATTCTCTGGTGCGGCGAAGCGGTCGATCTGGCGGAAAAGGTCCAGCCCGCGCTCGACGGCAAAATTTCGGTCAGGAACGAGGCGGAGATCGCCGCCGCCGTCGCCGAACTCCAGCAGCTGCTGCGGGACAACAGCGAGACCCAGATGAAGCGGCTGGTCAAGCGGATCTTCGCGCTCGAACCCGGCAACGCCGCCGCCATGCGCATAAGGATGTTCACGCTTGAAAACACCGGGCGGATCGACGAGGCGCGGAAACTCATCGACGAGCAGCTCAAAGCCGCCCCCAAACTGGTGCGGCTCTACTTCACCGCCGCCGACTTCGCCGCGCGTTTCAATTACTCCGACGGGGAGCTTGCGGTCGTGATCGCCGCCTTCGACCGCAATATCGGCGACACGGCGAACCGCGTCCGCATGGCGTGGATGCTGCTCGAACGCTTCCCGTACCACCCGTCGGCGCTGCGCTTCGCGGTCAAGGTGCTGCGGCAGCCGCTGCCCCAGCCCGGGCTGCTCCGCGCCAACGCCGCCGCCGGTCGCGCGTTGCTCGAGTACCGGCTGGGCAATTTGGAAAAGGCGCTCGACTGCCAGCGCGAAGCCGTGCGGCTCCTGAATCAGGTCGGCTCCGAAGCGGAACTCAACGCCGCCAAACTCCGCGAAGCGTACTTCCGCGCCGTTCTGGAACTGAAATAAAGTTTCGGCGCGAAGGAAAACCGTCGTACAAAACGGATGGTTACGGATGAGTACGGAGTGATACGGCGGTCGTTGTCGTCGCAATCCCCGGGATGATGACCGGTCAATTCCCCAAGCGCCGATTTGCCGGTTCCCGTCCCGCATACTCCGTTATATTCCGTAATCATCCGTATGGGTAGCGGTTTTTCGCGGTCGGCGTGCGCGTCAGCGCTGCCCGTTTATAAAGACGATCGCGCCCGGAAGAACGTTCCTCCGGGCGCGATTCGGTTTGGTGATTACTTCGCCTTCAGGTCGCTCGTGAGCCCGATCGCCTTGTTGAAGTTGTTGTACAAACTGATCGCGGCGGCGACTTCGATCGCGGCGGTGATCTCCTCGTCCGTCACCCCCGCCTGCAGCGCGGCGGCGCGGTGCGCGTCGAGGCAGTACTGACAGCCGTTCACGGCGCTGACGGCGATGATGACGAGCTCCTTGGTCTTGGGGTCGAGCCCTTTGCCCGCCACCTCGGCGACCTTCAGCGCGGCTTCGAGAAAGTCGCCGTTGCGGCCCATCGCCTGAAACACCTCGGGCACGAAACCGAAGTTTTTGGCGAGCTTCTCCTGGATCGCCGCCGCCTTCGCGTCGCCGGTTCCCCGATACATTTTGACCGATGCCATGATGATTCCTCCTCCCTTTGTGGTTAAAAAAAGCCCCGCTCTCCTCCAAGGCGGGGCTCCAATTCTTCGTGTCAGTCCTTGTCCGGGTCGATCAAGCCGGCGGTGGTGAGCAGGCTGGCGTGGTTGTCGGTGGCGTTCGGATAATATTTCGATACGAAGGTCCCCGCATCCAGCGAATCGGCGTGACCGTCGAGGAAGAACGTGTTGGTCTTGTCGCCGTGGATCTTCACGAATCTGCCCGTCCACGAAGCGCCGCCGTCGAACAGCCGCGCCACGGGGGTGTCGTAGGGGGCGGAGTTGGTCGAAGCGCAGCCGCCGAGCGCGAGCGAGCCGGGGGAGACTTCGTAGCTGTTGGAGCCGTTCACATACCGCAAAAATCTGGTGCCGCGGAAATCGAAGCCGGCGAAGGTGAATCCGGTTTGCGCCGAACTGCGGAACATCATGCCGTAGGCAAGCTGCAGCTGGGTTTCGCGGTCACTGGCGGAAAGGGCGCCCAGATCCTGTTTGTTCGTGTACTGGAAGCCGGGGCAGCGGAATGCGGTCAGGTTCTGGATGTAGCTCTTTTTGCCGTACATCGGGTCGGAGTTGGAAGCTCCTCCGTCGCCGTACAGATAGCGCGTCCAGCCGGTGGAACTCCCCGGACTGGTTGCGTCGAAACTGGTTCCCGAGACGAGGAACTGCTTGTTGTCGTTCATCGCCTGCGCGACGATCTTCATGGTCTGCCCCTGATTGCTGATGCACGCCGAAGTGCGCGCGGAGGTCCGCGCCAAACCGACGGCGGGCATGATCAGCCCGGCGAGAATGGCGATGATGCCGACGACGACCAGCATTTCCACCAGCGTGAAAGAAGACTTTTTCATTTTAATTCAATATTCCTCCCGTAAAGAAGTGTTGTGTGCCCGTGTCGCGGGGAGCGGTCGTCCCGACTCTTCCCCGCTATACTTTAAGCCGCCGCCGCGCAAAATGCAATTCCGCGGCGGAAAAAAAATCGGATTTTCCCGCGTTTCGGGATTGCATTTCCCGATTCACGGGCTAAAGTAAGTGGATAAGTAGTGCGAACGGACATATTCCGCAAAAAACAACATAGGGAGCTTTGCTTTATGGATAAGCGCAATTTCACCTTGGTCGAACTCCTGGTCGTCATCGGCATCATCGCGATCCTCGCCGGACTGCTGACCCCCGCCGTGATCGGCGCGCAGCAGCAGGGGCGCATCACTCAGGCGAGAAGCGACATGGCGACCATCCTCATGGCGCTCAAGGGGCTGGACGGAACCTACGGCAAGATGGTCGCCCGGAGCGGCGGCAACTACCAGATGGGCGGTTCCAATTGGGCGACCGATTCGGACAGCTCCAGCAACGTCAAGAACGCCCGTCTGGACGGTCCGAGTTCCACTGCCGCGTACTATGCGTTCATCGCCGAGTTGAGCGATCCCTCGAACGGGCATTTGTCGACGGTCAGCGTCAACCGGCGCCGGATGAAGTTTCTCGACCCCAAGCCCGAGTACAACCCCGGCGTGAACTACGACGACGCCGTCAATACGCCGCATCTGTGGCTCGACCCGTGGGGCAACCCCTACGTGATCCTCGTGAATGTCGACTACACCGAACAGATCGTCGACCCGACGAACAGCTCCAATCTGGTCTCCGGCAAGGCGATCGCGTACTCCTACGGTCCGGACGGAGCATCCGCCAACGCCGACGACCAGAAGGACAACGTCTGCAGCTGGAAGGACAGCTGGTTTTGACGGGCGGTGAAAAGACGTTTTTTTCGTACTTTTCCACTGGAAAAAACTTCTCGCGCGTGTATGTTATAAACGTAAGCACACATTCCCGTCGTCCGGTGGCGGCGGAGGGGATGAAAAAATTTTTGGACACCCATTTTTCAACTCAATGGAGGAATCATGCGTAAATTTCACTGGATGTTGGCGTTGAGCCTGTTGACCGTGCTGGCGTTGAGCGGCTGCAAGAGCCAGACCCCGCCCGAAGACCTGCAGCCCGTTCCCGAGGCGCTCGACGATCCCAGCGCCGCGAACAACGCCGGTCTGGACAGCACCGGCGGCAACGGCTTCGGTCCCGGCGCCGAGGGCAAGTGGGGCGCGGGCGCCAATGAAGCCAGTCTCGGCGGCGCCGCCGGCGCGGACGCCGACGGCTGGACGCTGGCGGATCCCTCCGGCAACCGTCTCGGCATGCCGATCGTCTACTTCGCCTACGACTCGGATATGCTGGTTCCCACCGAGACCGCCAAGCTCAACGCCATCGCCGACTACATGGCGAAGCAGCCGATCCTCGGACTCGTGATCGAGGGGCACTGCGACCAGCGCGGCACCGATGAATACAACCGCGCGCTGGGCGAACGCCGCGCCAATGCGATCCGCGCCTACCTCGTCGAGCGCGGGCTCGCCGACAACCGCATCAAGACCGTCAGCTACGGCAAGGACAAGCCCGCCGTCGAAGGCAGCGGCGAAGCGGTGTGGAAGCAGAACCGCCGCGGCGTGCCGGTGCCGATGAAGATGCCGCGCTGAAGCGGCATACCGTTACCAGAATAAAACAACCGACCGCCGCAGGACGATCCCCGACCGGATCGTCCCGGCTTTTTTGAAGAGACGGGAAATCATGAGCAAGATCAGAAGCGAACACATCTTCACCAGCGAATCGGTGTCGGAGGGTCACCCCGATAAAGTCTGCGACCGCGTCTCCGACGCCATTCTCGACGCCTGCCTCGCGCAGGACCCCGACAGCCGCGTCGCCTGCGAAACGCTCTGCACCACCGATCTCGTGGTCATCTCGGGCGAGATCACCACGCGCGCCAAAGTCGACTGGCAGCAGACCGCGCTGGACGCGATCCGCGACATCGGCTACGACCAGCACGGCGTCGGCTTCTGCGCCGACGACGCCAAAGTGGTGCTGGCGATCCACCGCCAGTCGCCGGATATTTCGCAGGGCGTGACCGTCGGCGAAGGCCGCTTCAAGGAGCAGGGCGCGGGCGATCAGGGGATGATGTTCGGCTACGCCACCGACGAAACTCCCGAACTCATGCCCGCCACGCTTATCTATTCGCACAAGATCGTCGCCGAACTCGCGCGCCGGCGCAAGAGCGAACCCGAAAAGTACCGTTTCTTGCGCCCCGACGCCAAAAGTCAGGTCTCGATCCGCTACCGCGACGGTCGCCCCGTCAAGGTCGAAACCGTGGTCGTTTCGCACCAGCACACCCCGGATATGCCGATGGAGTGGCTCGAAGCCCTCGTCCGCGAGGTGGTCGCGCAGGTGATCCCCGCGGAGTTGCTCGGCGGCGACGTCACCTACTTCGTCAACCCGACCGGGCGCTTCGAGATCGGCGGTCCCCACGGCGACACCGGACTCACCGGGCGCAAGATCATCGTCGACTCCTACGGCGGCGTGGGATCGCACGGCGGCGGCGCCTTTTCGGGCAAGGACCCGAGCAAGGTCGACCGTTCGGCGGCGTACTTCTGCCGCTACATCGCCAAGAACATCGTCGCGGCGGGGCTCGCGCGCAAGTGCGAGATCCAGGTCTCTTACGCGATCGGCGTCGCCCAGCCATTGAGCATCTGCGTCGACACCTACGGCACGGGACGGCTCGCCGACGACAGCTGCTTCGAGAAGCTGGTCCGCAAGGTCTTCGACCTGCGTCCGGCGGCGATGATCGAGGCGCTCGATCTGCGTCACCCCGGCAAGACCTGGAGCTACGCCCAGACCGCCGCTTACGGTCACTTCGGGCGGTCGCAGTTCCCGTGGGAAAAGACCGACCGGGTCGAGGCGCTGCGCGCCGCGGCGGCGGAGTATGGCTTCCGCGGGTGACGTCAAAGCCCCGCGTCTGCTGGGCGTCGGCTCGCCGATCGTCGATCTGGCGGCGCGCGTCGACGACGCCTTTCTGCATCGAACGGTCACCGGCGGCAAGGGGGGCACGCTGCATGTCTCGGGCGGCGAACTCGAAGCGCTGGTTTCCCGACTTCCCGAAGCTCCGCGGCTCGTTCCCGGCGGTTCCGCCGGGAACACCGTGGCGGCATTGACGCGCCTCGGCGTCCCGGCGGCGCTGCTCGGCAAGCTCGGGTGCGACGAACGCGGGCGATTCTTCCTCGACGAGGTGCGCCGACGCGGCGGTATCGCCTCCTTCATCACGACCGTTCCCGGCGGCAGGACCGGGACCTGCCTCACCTTCACCACCCCGGACGGCGAGCGCACCATGCGCTCCGACCTCGGGGTCTCCGCCGAGCTGACGGTCGCGGAGGTAGCGGACGTGGACTTCCGCGGCATCGAATGGGTGCTGACCGAGGGGTACATGGTGGACGCTCCGGGTTTCGAGGCGATCTTCCGGCGCGCGCGGGCGGCGGGGTGCCGCATCGCCTTCGACCCCGGGAGCTTCGAACTCGCGCGACAGCATCGCGAACTCTTTGTCGCCGTGCTGCGCGACTATGCGGAACTTGCGCTCGTGAACCTTGCCGAGGCGGAGAGCCTCTGCGGTCCCGGGGCGCCCGAAGTTCTGGCGGAAAGACTTAATTCGTGGAGTTCCTGCGTCGTCCTGAAACTCGGAAGCGACGGCGCCCTCATCAAGCGGCGCGGGGAAGACGCGTTCCGCATCCCCGCCGTGAAAGTCGAAAACGTAGTGGACACCACCGCCGCCGGGGATTTCTTCGCGGCGGGGTTCTTCTACGGAATACTCTCCGGGCGGAGCCTCCGCGACGCCGGAGCCTGCGGCGCGCGCCTCGCCGCCGCCATCGTGCAGGTCAACGGAACGGAACTGCCGGCTGACGTGTGGGTAAATTTGCGTCGGTCGTTGGCACCGGCGGGTTTTCTTAAATAATCGTCTTAAACAACAAGGAAAAGATCATGGAATATCAGGTGAAAGACATCAAACTCGCCGACTTCGGCCGGCGCGAACTTGAGATCGCCCGCCACGAAATGCCGGGGCTGCTGGCGACGCGCGCCAAGTATGGACCCGACCAGCCGCTCGCCGGGGTGAAGATCTCCGGCAGTCTGCACATGACCATTCAGACCGCCGTGCTGATCGAGACCCTCGCCGCCCTCGGCGCCGACGTGCGCTGGGCGAGTTGCAACATCTTTTCGACGCAGGACCACGCCGCCGCCGCCATCGCGGATTCGGGCATCCCGGTCTTCGCGTGGAAGGGCGAGACCCTCGAGGAATACTGGGAGTGCACTTACCGCGCGCTGACTTGGCCCGACGGCTCCGGTCCCGACCAGATCGTCGACGACGGCGGCGACGCGACGCTGCTCATCCACCGCGGCGTCGCGGCGGAGGACGATCCCGCGCTGCTCGACGCCCCCGCGGCTTCCGAGGAGGAGCGGATCGTCAATCGGCTGCTGAAACGCATCCAGTCGGAGCGCCCCGGGCACTGGCACGAGGTCGCGGCGCACGTCCGCGGCGTCTCGGAGGAGACCACGACCGGAGTCCATCGCCTCGAACAGATGGCGAAGAAAAACACGCTGCTCTTCCCTGCGGTCAACGTCAACGACTCCGTGACCAAGAGCAAGTTCGACAACATCTACGGCTGCCGCCACAGCCTCACCGACGGCATCAAGCGCGCGCTCGACGTGATGCTCGCGGGCAAGACCGTCATGGTCTGCGGCTACGGCGACGTCGGCAAGGGGTGCGCCGAGGCGATGCGCAACGAACGCGCCCGCGTGCTCGTGAGCGAGGTCGATCCGATCTGCGCGCTGCAGGCGTGCATGGCGGGCTTCCAGGTTTGCACGGTCGAGGAGGCGCTCCCCGTCGCCGACTGCTTCGTGACCGCCACCGGCAACTGCCGGATCATCACCCTCGACCACATGCGCCGCATGAAGGATCAGGCGATCGTCTGCAACATCGGTCACTTCGACGACGAGATCGAGGTCAGCGAGCTCGAAAGTGCTCCCGACGTGAAAAAGAGCGTCTTCAAGGGCTCCGAGTGCCCGGTGTCGTCCTTCACCTTCCCGGACGGTCACACCATCTATCTGCTCGCCGAGGGGCGGCTCGTGAACCTCGGCTGTGCGACGGGTCATCCCTCGTTCGTGATGTCGACGAGCTTCACCAATCAGGTGCTCGCGCAGATCGACATCCGCCGCCACCCGGAGCGCGCGGTCGGCGTCTACCGCCTGAGCAAACAGCTCGACGAGGAGGTCGCGCGGCTGCATCTGGACAAGCTCGGCGCGCACCTTTCGCGCCTCACCCCGGAGCAGGCGGCGTACATCGGCGTCGAGGTCGACGGACCCTTCAAGAACGAACTCTACCGCTACTAGGGGAAACGATTTGGAGCGCGAGATCATACATCTGGACATGGACGCCTTCTTCGCGTCGGTGGAGCAGCTCCGCCGTCCGGAGCTGCGCGGGAAGCCGCTGATCGTCGGCGGGCACCCGAAGCGGCGCGGTGTGGTCTCGACCTGCTCCTACGAGGCGCGCAAGTTCGGCATCCACTCCGGCATGCCGACGCGCACCGCGCTGCGGCTCTGCCCGGAGGTCGAGGTGATCTCGCCGGATTTCCGCCGCTATTCGCGCATCTCGCGGCGGGTCATGCGGATACTCGGAGAATACACTCCGCGGGTCGAGGCGGTCTCGATCGACGAAGCGTACCTCGACGTCACGGGGCGCGCCCCCGACGGGGCGCCGGCGCTCGCCGAGACGATCCGCGCCCGCATCAAAGCCGAGACCGGACTCACCGCCAGCGCCGGAGTCGCCCCCAACAAGTTTCTCGCCAAGCTCGCCAGCGACTTTCACAAACCCGACGGGCTCACCGTCATTACGGAAGATAATGCGCAGGAGTTCATCGACGCGCTCCCCATCGGCAAATTCCACGGCATCGGCGAAGCCACCGCCAGCAAACTGCGGCGCATGAACGTCCGCACCGGCGCCGATCTGCGCCGCCTTTCCCGCGAGACGCTGCGCGCCGCCTTCGGCAAGACGGGAGACTATTACTACTACTGCGTGCGCGGCATCGACGACCGCCCGGTCGAGGAGCACGGCGACCCCAAGAGCCTAAGCCGCGAGGTCACGCTCTACGAGGACTGCCTCGAACTGCGGCGCATCCGGGTCATGGTGCGCATCCTCAGCCGCAAGGTGGTGCGCCGCGTCCGCGAACACGGGTTTTATGCCAAAAACGTCACCTTGAAGCTCAAGTACGCCGACTTCCGCAGCATCAGCCGCACCATCGCGCTGCCGGGACCGCACTGCTCCGGCGAGGAGGTCGGCGAGATCGCGGTGAATCTGCTCAGCCGCACCGAGGCGGGCAGCACTCCGGTACGGCTGATCGGCGTCGGACTGGGCGGACTTTCGACCGACGTCGAACCCGAGTTCGAGCAGCTGGAGTTGAAGCTGGATTGAAAAATTATTCAATAATTCCGAAATGATTTGAAAATAAAATAATATGGTGATACGTTATATGGGCGTAAGGACAATGCGGGAAACCCATTGACGAATCTGAATGCAACTTCATCAACCCATACATAAGGGAAGGAGAGAGAAAATGAACGGAAAGATCAAGGTCCTGTTCGGCGGAGCGCTCGCGGCGCTGCTGGTCACTCCGGTGCTTGCCGGTCCGCCTCCGGGCGGTCATCACCATCATCATGGCGGCGGCAGCAGCGGCGTCCGCCTCGCCACCGACATCGTGAATCTGGTGCACAGCGTGGTCGCGCCGCCGGTGGTGGTGGCTCCCGCCCCGGTTGTTTACACCGCTCCGGCTCCGGTGGTGGCGGCGCCGGTTTACACCGCTCCGGCTCCGGTGGTCTACGAACCGGCTCCGGTGGTGGTGGCGCCTCCTCCGCCGCGCCCGGTCGTCGTGCGTCCCGGGTATTACTACGGACCGCGTTACGCGCCTCCGCCGCCGCCGCGTCATTACGCGCCCGGTCCCGGCTACGGTCCGCGTCCCGCGCCCGGTCCCGGACCCGGATACCATCATCACCGCTGATTAGCGCGATAAACGCCAAAACGCGGACGCCCCGTCTGGGGCGCCCGCGTTTTTTCATGCAAAGACCGTTTCCGGAAAAGTCGATACCGCGTGGAAGCAATTAATTTTTCATTTTTTCATATCCGCTCGATTTGACTGACATCATTTGTCATGATCAAGCGATACATTATACTCCGAAAAATCAAAAAAAAAGCGTCAAAGCGCTCGGAGAAGCATATTTCAGCAGCTGCGAAAAAATCGGTTTTAGGACCGATGAGACTTGAAAAAGAAAAAAACATGGATTAGTTTACGAAGCGAAAGAACCTCGTTTGGATGACGGCAAGCCGGAAAAAACAATAAATCGTCAGCGATTCAAAAAAAAGACCGGCTTGCGCAACCGGTCTCACAGGTGAAACACCTACGGCATATAGCCTTGTTGTGATAAGATATTATCTAATCTAGCACGGGAATGAGATTTTTCAAGTCCGAAATAGACAAAGGAAGGAAAAATAATGATGAGACGTCGTTTGGGAATCGATCTCGGTACCAATTCTGCAGGTTGGAGTATTTTGGAAGACGATAAGATCAAGGATTGCGGAGTCCTCATCTTTGAGCAAGGAATCCCTGCGGAAAAGGGTGTCGAAGCTCCCCAGTCTCCCGCTGCGGATCGCAGGGCATTTCGCTCCGCACGGAGACTGAAATTTCGGCGCAGGCTCAGAAAATATCACGTTTTGAAGCTTCTGATCGAAAATGGGATGTGCCCTTTGGAACTGCAGGAACTGAAAAACTGGATTTCGCATGGCGTATTTCCGCTGAACAACCGGGATTTCATTGCTTGGCTCAATAGCACTCGGGAAAGCAACCCCTATTATTTCCGGGCGCGAGCGGCAACGGAAAAGGTCCCGCCCTTTGAATTTGGTCGGGCGCTTTTTCACATCGCCATTCGCCGCGGGTTCAAAAGTTCCCGGAAAGACCAAGCAGCAAACGAGAAAGAAACCGGACAGCTGAAAGGTAAAATATCCGACCTGAAAAAGTGTCTTGATGCTTCCGGACAGACACTGGGACAGTTCCTCTACGAGCAATTCAAGAAGGGGATCCGATTTAGAAGTGAGGTCATGTGCGGGCGCGTGGAACATTATATCCCCGAGTTCAACCGGATTTGCGACGTCCAAAAGCTGCCGGATGATCTCAGAAAGAAACTGTATACGGCTCTTTTTATGCAACGGCCGCTGCGGTCTCAGAAACATTTGGCGGGCAAGTGTCCGCTGGAAAAGAAATGTGCCCGTTGTCTGAAAGGGCACCCGCTGTTCGAGCGCTACCGGATGCTGGCATTCATTAACACGATCAGGATTACGGAAGAAGGAGCCTCTGCCCCCCGGTTTTTGAAAGAAGAGGAACGACTGGCACTCCAGGAGCAGTTCCTTTACAAGGCTCCAACCTTCAAATTCGAACGGCTCAAAAAGTTCCTCATCAAGAAATTCTTCCCGAAACAATCGCCTGAGTTCAACTATCGTGACGACCACACCGTGGGGTCATCAACCCTGACTTATCAGCTCCAGACGATTTTGCAATGCGAAGACCTTTTCACCTGGCGGCGCGCCTATACCGACCGCCGCGGGGCGAAGCAGATCATGGATATTCAAACTCTTTTTGACGGGATCAAATACTTCACGCAAGACTACGACGAGGATGATGATGCCTTTGAAAAGTTCGCCCGCGAGCGGGTCGGTCTCTCGGAAGAAGCCGCCGTTCAACTGACTCGGGTCAAAATACCTGATGGTTATGCACGGTACAGCCTGAAAGCGCTTCGGAAGATCGTTCCGTTCTTGGAAGCCGGCTTCATCGAACCTTACGCGGTCTACCTGGCCAAACTTCCGGAGTTGTTCGGGGAGGAGCGGTATCGGATAAACCAAGACGAGGTCTCGGAAGATTTCAAAAAATGTGTTGAGAACTACACTTGGGAAAAAGAAAACCTTGAAGGGCGGGATCGCGAGCGTATTCTTTCCCTTTCCGAACGTTTCGGGCAAATGCTTGAAGAAAAGTGGAAAATTTCCCCTGCGGATATCGCTCAACTGTATGCCTTCCGAGAGCCCTCCAATTACAAAGATTGTTCCGGAGATGGACGTCTTCCACGCGTGGAAATGGGTATGATATTCAACCCTATGGCGCATCGTTCGCTGACGGTTCTCCGTCATCTGGTGAACTCCCTGAGGGCAGAGGGAAAGATCGATGGCGATACCGAGATCCATATCGAACTGGCGCGAGAGGTCAACGACAGAAATCGCCGCATGGCTTACTTGGAATATCAGAAACAGAACGAGAAGAAGAGAGAGAAGGTCGTTGCAGCCTTCCAAGAACGCAATATCACGCCTACCGATGAGCAGATCCTCCGCTGGCGACTGTGGGAAGAACAGAAGCACCTCTGCCTCTATACCGGACGAAAAATCGAAGCCAATGAGATATTCCGTCCTCTCGAAAATGCGACTGTTGAGGTCGAACATACGATCCCCCGCTCTGTGGGAGGGGACAACAGCATGGAAAATCTCACGCTCTGCGATTGGAAATACAACCGGGAAACCAAAAACAACAGTCTCCCGACAGATTGCCCCAATTACAGGGCTCCGACCCCAGAATATGAAAAACCCATCATCGAAAACCTGAAACTGGCCGGGTTCTATCAGGAGCTCGAGGCGGCGGAAAAAAGTTATGAGGAAGCGTGCCGCAAAGCGAAGTCCGCTCCTCTCATCGGGAGAGGCGAAGCCCGGCAGAAGGCGTTGCTGCAGCGCTTCCGACTGGATTACTGGCGTAACAAAATCCGGTCCTTTGAAATGAGGCGCGACGAAACGGGCGAATTCAGCCGCCGGCAGCTAGCGGCGACAGGTGTCATGACCCGCCATGCGCTGCAGTTCCTGAAATCCGTATATGGTCGAGTTTTTTCCAACAGCGGGCGAGTAACCGCTTTTGCCCGTCAGGCATGGGGACTGCAGAAGCAATACGAAAACAAAGATCGATCCGATCACGTCCATCATGCCATCGACGCCATCGTCGCCGCGGCGCTGGATCGGAATACCTTCGCCAAAATCGGGATGGCCTTCCACGAGTATGAGTTGAACGGATATGATCGCTCCATCCTGAAGCTCGGTTATCCGTGGAAATCTTTCCCAGACGATGTCCATACGGCAATAGAATCCATCGCGATCAATCACCTCGCCCGGCATAATGAGATGAAGCAGACCAAACGTAACGCCGTCCGCCTGACTTCCCCTGTAACACTGGCTGACGGACGGGTTCTCCAGCGGGTCGGAAGCGCAGGCGATACCGTTCGGGGTGCGCTTCACGATCTCACCTATTACGGCTGCATCAAGGACAACACCGGTAAACTGTCTTTTGTCCTGCGGGTCCCATTCACATTTAAAACCTTTTCTTCCCTGTCGAAATTCGACGACATCGTCGACAAGGGGGTGCGGGAGGCGGTCAAGGCTCAGATGCAGGCGCTTCTTGACGGCGGGCACGAATTCAAAGATGCAATGAGCCATGAGTTCCGGATGAAAACGAAAAGCGGAAATTTTGACGGTCCCGTGATAAGACACGTCAGAGTATTCTGCCCGGAAATAAAGAATCCGATCAGCGTAAAAAAGCAGACCTATCTTTCCAAGCAGGAGTATAAACAGAACTACTATGCCCGGACATCCAAAGGCGGTAATTTCATGGTCGCACTCTATCGTCCCGAAGGCGCGGGGTCGGGGGAAAAGAAGTACCATTACGAAATGATTTCTCTCTGGGATTGGGCACATGACCATCGGCAGAAAGATTATATCCCGCCGCAACAGCGTACTGACAAAGGGCAATTCGTCGGATTCATCAATCCGGGTGTATTGGTTCTTTTCTACAAAGATTCCCCGGAAGAACTCAAATCCATGAATCCCGCTGAATTGCAGAAACGTCTGTATAAAGTTACGGAGTTCAAACAAGATGGTCGGATCTGTTTGAGATGGCATCGAGAGGCACAGGCCAAAAAGGATGCCGCGGCGGCAATGAAAAAGGAATTCAATTTCGAGGCATCTTCAAAACCACCTTTCGATAAGTCTTATCCCCTTTTGCAACTATCTCCCAGCAGTTATCAGAACCATACGCTTTTTGCCGGGATCGATTTCAACATGACAGTCGATGGACAGATCCGGTTCAAGGAGTGATGCCATGCTCAAGCGGACGCTGTTTTTCGGCTCCCCCGGTAAACTTTCAGTCAAAAACACCTTGCTGTGTTATACCTCTTGGGACAAGGACGAAAACCAGACGACCCGAACTTTCCCGCTGGAAGACTTGGGGTGCGTTGTGGTGGAGTCAATGCAGATGACCTTGACCTCTTACTGTATCAGCGTGCTGGCCGAAAACAACATAATGCTTCTTTTTTGTGATTCTTCTCACATGCCTGCGGCGGAAACACTGCCCTTTTCCGGCAACTCACTTACCGGAAAGCATACGGCGGCGCAGCTTGACTCGACTCCGGCATTGAAGGGGCGATTGTGGAAGCAGACTGTCCAAGCCAAAATCATAAATCAAGCCGGATGTCTCACATCTCTGGGGATTGAGGATAAAAAATTGCGCATCATTGCGGGAACGACAAGGTCCGGGGATCACGAAAACTGCGAAGCTGTCGCCGCACGGCACTATTTCAAACTGCTGGGGATGAATGATCCCTTCTTGCGGGAAAGAGAAGGAGAACCGCCCAACAACGCACTGAACTACGGCTACGCCATCTTGCGAGCAGCATGTGCAAGAGCTCTTACCGGATCGGGGCTGCTCTGCTGTGTCGGGATACACCATTCCAATCAATATAACGCCTTTGCCTTGGCGGATGACATTATGGAGCCCTACCGACCTTTTGTAGATGAAATGGTTTTTTCAGAAAGAGAATTCTTTTCCGTTCCGGAATTGAGGCGAGAACACAAGGCTCGCCTGTTGCAGATATTGGTTCGGGACGTTCAGCTCAAGGGGGAAAGACGCCCCCTGAGCAACGTCCTCTCTTTCACCTCCGCCTCGTTGGTGCGTTGTTTTCTCAGGGAAGAAAACATTCTTGTCTTTCCGGAATTTCCCTGATGTCGGCGACCTTTAAGGCTTTAAGCAGGTATGAATCCATGTGGCTCTATGTGATGTTCGATCTGCCCACCAATACCAAGCGCCAACGCAAGGCTGCCGCGGATTTTCGAAAAGGACTGATCAAAGACGGTTTTTCCAAGATGCAGTTTTCCGTATATATACGGAATTGCGCCTCATACGAAAATACGCTCGTCCATATCAGGAGAATCAAGACCATGGTCCCGGAAGAAGGAATGATCTCGATCCTTAAGGTTACCGACCGTCAATTCGGCGACACATGTACGATTGTAGGACGAAAAACCGAACCACCGTTGGCAATTCCGCTTCAGCTCGAACTTTTTTAGCTCCGTGGCTGCATAGGGGTAGCTCAACCCGAAAAAATGAGAACCATTTTCTGATTCAGTGTGCTGATATTAAAGATGTTATGATATCAATAATATAGCACACCTCACAATAACATCAAATCACAACTGCCGTCTGATCGTTCGCACCGCGCCGGACAATATAGCACACCTCACAATAACATCAAATCACAACCGCCGTTCCACTCGGGATTCTTGTCGGTATAATATAGCACACCTCACAATAACATCAAATCACAACATGCACCCTGCCCTTTTCGTAGAGCGCGACAATATAGCACACCTCACAATAACATCAAATCACAACTTCATAGTTGAACGAATCGACGTACAGACCAATATAGCACACCTCACAATAACATCAAATCACAACTCGCCATGCTAGCGGTATATATTCCGCTTCAATATAGCACACCTCACAATAACATCAAATCACAACTATTCAGCGTCTTCGGTGCTGTCAATTACGAATATAGCACACCTCACAATAACATCAAATCACAACCGCGGGTCGGCTTGCCCCGCCTTGTACTTTAATATAGCACACCTCACAATAACATCAAATCACAACTTGTCGCCAAGATGTCCGAGGTGGGAACGAAATATAGCACACCTCACAATAACATCAAATCACAACCACCCGGCTGTCAGACTTAAAGAACAACCTAATATAGCACACCTCACAATAACATCAAATCACAACTGGTACAAGTCCGGGGCGGCGGTGCTGGCAAATATAGCACACCTCACAATAACATCAAATCACAACTGAATCGATGCCGTGTTGTCGTGCGCGAGAATATAGCACACCTCACAATAACATCAAATCACAACAACAAGATGATCACCCGCATCAGCGCGAACAATATAGCACACCTCACAATAACATCAAATCACAACTGCTGGACTACTTCTACGACGCCAAGGTGCAATATAGCACACCTCACAATAACATCAAATCACAACCAGGCGAAGATTGCCGTGCTCGGCGGAGCTAATATAGCACACCTCACAATAACATCAAATCACAACTTCGGCGCGGCGAAAGCCGCCATCATGGGTAATATAGCACACCTCACAATAACATCAAATCACAACGGCGTGCGCGCCGGGCAGAAAAACCGCGAGAATATAGCACACCTCACAATAACATCAAATCACAACCGTCCAGCACCAGATATGATATGCGCAATAAATATAGCACACCTCACAATAACATCAAATCACAACTACCGCTTCACTCTGGCCAGTGGCGGCACGAATATAGCACACCTCACAATAACATCAAATCACAACTGCCGGTACTCCCACTCGATGCCCTTGTGTAATATAGCACACCTCACAATAACATCAAATCACAACTGGGCGTCAAGCGCCCTGATCTCGAAAACGAATATAGCACACCTCACAATAACATCAAATCACAACGAGCAGTTGACGCATATCATCACCGCGACTAATATAGCACACCTCACAATAACATCAAATCACAACGGGCTGGAGGGCGCGATCTACAACGCGCTCAATATAGCACACCTCACAATAACATCAAATCACAACCACGTGAAGTTTCTTGATGGTGTCGATTCGAATATAGCACACCTCACAATAACATCAAATCACAACTGCCGGTACTCCCACTCGATGCCCTTGTGTAATATAGCACACCTCACAATAACATCAAATCACAACCAGCTCGAACATCGGCACAGCAAGGTCGAAAATATAGCACACCTCACAATAACATCAAATCACAACCGCACGAGCTTCGACGACACCGGCGGCACGAATATAGCACACCTCACAATAACATCAAATCACAACTCCCTGCATCACGTGGGGCGGTCAGCTCGAAATATAGCACACCTCACAATAACATCAAATCACAACTTCCGGGCAATTCATTTAACGCACAGTATCAATATAGCACACCTCACAATAACATCAAATCACAACGTCTTCGTGCTGCAGCTGCGCGGCTTCACGAATATAGCACACCTCACAAAAACATCAAATCACAACTCATCGTCTTTGCCCCCGGCGATCACGCCCAATATAGCACACCTCACAATAACATCAAATCACAACATGCGCAGGCTCGTTTCGGGGTCGGCTCCCAATATAGCACACCTCACAATAACATCAAATCACAATCTCAAGCAGTGGCAAGCTCCCGCCCACCGACGGCTGAATATCGACGGGTTTTGGCTTCAGCGCTCCATATAGAGCATGAATTCGCGCGCGGAGCGGCGGAATTCCCGACTTTCCTCTTCTCCTTGCCCGATCAGCTCGTCGGCGGAAATTTTTCCCGTCCGGAAGCGGTCGCTCCCCAGCAGCTGGTCGAAGTGCTTCGCCCGGTCGCCGTATTCGAACTCCGGGCAGTCGTTGCGCAGTATATCCACCAGCCGGACGCCCGCGGCGAAGCACTCCGCGCATTTGCGGTCGGTCAGCAGAAACTGGACTCCTCCGCAGACCTCACCCGCGTGCTTGTCGGCGGTCGGCTTGAAGCGGCAGGGACGCGCCAGCACGCCGGGGATATGGTACGAGTTCAGCCTCCGGGCGAGCTTCTCCGCCTCGACGAAGGGCGCGCCGATCAGCTCGTAGGGGCGGGTGGTTCCCCGACCCTCCGAAACGTTCGTCCCCTCCAGGAAGCAGGTGCCGCAGAAGATCCGCGCGCAGTCCGGGTTCGGCATGTTGGGCGAGGGGTTGATCCAGACGCGGTCCGTATCCTCGAACTCGCACGTCCGGACCCAGTTTTTCACCGGGATCACCGTGAGTTCGCAGCCGATCGCGAAGCGCTCGTTGCAGAGTCGCGCCGCTTCGCCGAGGGTCAAGCCGTGGCGTACCGGGATCGGAAACCTGCCGACGAAAGAAGCAAACTCCGGTTCGAGCAAGGTTCCCTCGCAGCGCACGCCGCCGATGGGGTTCGGGCGGTCCAGCACATAAAAGGGGACGCCTTTTTCGGCGCAGATCTTCATCGCGTCGGTCATCGACCAGACGTAAGTGTAGAATCGGGCGCCGATGTCGCAGAAGTCGCAGACCGCCGCGTCGGCGTCCGCGAGGGCGTCGACGAGCGACGGACCGCCCTCTTTGCCCGGAAACAAACTGTACACGGGGAGCCCCGTTCCCGTATCGCGCGAAAAGCCGACGCCGACGCCCGCCTGCGCCAAGCCGTCCAGACCGTGCTCCGGACCGCAGAGCGCGGTCACGTCGAGCTCCCGGCAGAGGACGTCCGCCGAGCGGAGGTAGTTCCGGTCCACGGCGGGGGCGTGGGTCAGTACGCAGATCCTTTTGCCCTTCAACAACGGCAGCCAGAGCTCCCGCCGGTCGATCCCGCAGAGAATTTCGTTCATACTGTCTCCCTTTCGAGCGCTTTGCGGTACCTTTCGAATCCGGGATGCAGCAGCCCGCCCGGTTCGCCGTCGAGCGAATAGAGGTATCCCGCGCAGAAACCGGAGCGCGCGACCAGCACCTTGACCTTCGCCCGGTCAAAGCGCACATACTCCTCCCAGAGCGACAGATAGGATGCCGCCTTGCCCGTCGGGGCAAGTTTGCCGTACACTTCGGGCACGTACCGCAAGAGTTTGTCGCAGTCGAAGCGGTCGGCGAGGTTCCCGTCGCGGATCGCCGCGCCCGACGGGTCGCGGTATGCTTCCTCCGCCACGGCGGCGAAGGTCGTGCCGCAGTCCCGCATCAGCGCCATGGGCGGTTTGTCCGGCGGGAAGATCCGCCGGAACCCCGCCTGCTCATAGGCGGGAGCCGCTGCCGCGGCGGCGTTGCACGAGCAGAAAAGCGCGCCGGATGCGAAAAAATCCCTTGTGCAGACCGCCAATATTTCGCGCATGATTCCGCGGCGGCGAAACTTCGGCAGCGTGAAGACGTTGCCGAAATTCCCGGCGCCGGTTTCAAGCTTGTACCCGAACCACATCCGGCAGCAGGGCACCCCGTCGATCCTCCCGACGTAGAGAAAATTCCGCACGCCCGGCGTGCGGTCGAAAAAGACCTCGTCGTAGTAGAGCTGCCAGCAACGCGGGATCTCCAGCTGAAACGCTCGCGGAAACCAGTCGGGAACGACGTCGCCGGAAAGGGGCTGACTCGCGCCGAAGATCTCCAGCGTCGCCCCGTCCCGCAGCCGTCTTGTTTCGATCTTCGTCATCGGCAGCCCGCTCACTTGGCGCCGCGGCGGCGCAGTATGGCGAGGAATTCGGACGGCTCCGCCGCGTGGCAGAGCATCGTCCCGAACCAGTAGAGCACCGCGAAACCCGCCGCCGCCGCCGTGAACATCCCGAGTTCCGTCAGCCACGGACGCGCCTCGGCACCGCGCCACAACCGGTACGCGAAAAAGCTCACGCCGCCGGTCACGACCGCGAGGATCAGACTCCGCGCCCCGGAACGGAGCACCGGTCCGTCACGCAACACCACCCCGTCGCGGCGCAACAGCACGAGCAACAGCGTGTTGTTGACGAGCGACGCAAGGGTCGTCGCCAGCGCGATCCCCCCCTGTTTGAGCGGCCACATCAGCACGAGGTTGAGCACGATGTTGACTCCGATCGCCGTCAGCGAGCAGTAGAGCGGCTTATCCATCACCTTGCGCGCGAAAAAGGCGGGCAGTATCACCTTGAGCGAGCAGAAGCACGGTATGCCCAGCCCGTAGAAGACCGCTACCAGATGCGCCGCGCGCAGATCCGATTCGGTGTAGTTGCCGCCCCGGCACAACAGCCGCAGCATCGGTTCGTGGAAGAGTATCACCAGCACCGCGAGCGGCATGCAGACGAAGTAGACGTGGCGCAGTCCGAAGGCGAGGTCTGCCGCGAGTTTTTCGCGCCCCTCCAGCGCCGAACGCGCCATCGTCGCCATCAGCACGGTCGCCAGCGACAACGCGAAGATGCCGATCGGCACGTCGATGATCCGATCCACGAAGGTCAGCGCCGGGACCGCCTGCGGTCCGAGCAGCATCGCGAGGCTCCGGTCGACGAGAAAACTCACCTGCAGCGCCGCGCCGCCGATCATCCCCGGCAGCGCCAGTTTGAAGAGCCGCCTGCCGACGTCGCTCTCGCGGAAAGTGCGGAGCGACCACTTGGGAAAGCGCCCGTACACCGCCAGCAGCACCAGCATCAGCACCAGTTGGAGCGCTCCCGAGATCAGCACCAGACCCGAGAGCAGCGGCAGATAACCGCCGATCTGCCCGAGGTCGCCCCGGCAGAAGTACCAGAGCGCGCCGAGTCCGCAGATCAGAAAGACGTTCAAGAGCAGCGCCCCCAGCGCCGGGAGCACGAAGACCCGCGAGTAGTTCAGCACCGAGCCGATCACCCCGACGAGGCAGATGAAGAAGGCGTAGGGCATGATTATCGGCAGCAGCGCGAGGCAGAGGCGCATCCGCTCGGTGCCGAAGAAGCCCGTGCTGTTCCACGTCGCGCGTTCCAGCAGCCACGCGCCGCCCCCCGCGACCACGACGATGACGGCGAGCAGCGCGCCGAGCTGGGTGAATATCACCGCGAGTTCGCGGCGCACCTCGTCCGCGCCCTTCGTCTTTTCGGTTTCGGCGACGATGGGGATGAGCGCCGTCCCCAGCGCCCCTTCGCCCAGCAGCCGCCGGAACAGATTGGGGATCGCGACGGCGAGGTGCCAGCCGGAGCAGATCTCGCCGCCCCCCAGCACCCGCGCTTCCAGACTGACCCGGATCAGCCCGAGCAGCCGGCTCGCCAGCGTTGCCAGCGCGGTGCCGAGCGAGCTTTTGAGCAGCTGCGACCTACTGTTCTCCGCCATGATAAGCGCTCATCAACGCGATCATCTCGCGCACCGCCTGTTCCATGCCGACCATGATCGCGCGCCCGACGATCGAGTGCCCGATGTTGAGTTCGCAGAGGTAGGGGATGCGTAGCACCCCCTGAATGTTTTCGTAGTCGATGCCGTGACCGGCGTTGACCTTGAGCCCGACGCCGTGCGCGAAGCGCGCCGCGCGGATCAGCCGTTCCAGCTCCGCCGTCTGCGCCGCGCCCGTGGCGTTGGAGTAGGCGCCCGTGTGGAGCTCCACATAGTCGCTGCCGGCGCGTTTCGCGGCTTCGAGCTGGTGCTCCTCGGGGTCGATGAAGCAGCTCACGACTATCCCCGCCGCGTGGAGCTTTTCGATCGCCTGACGCACCCGCTCGAAGGAGCCGGCGACATCCAGACCGCCCTCGGTGGTCAGCTCCTGCCGCTTTTCCGGCACGAGGCAGCTCGAATGGGGTTTTTCCCGGCAGGCGATCGAAACCATTTCGTCGGTGACCGCCATCTCCATGTTGAGCCGGACGACCTGTTTGACCAGCGCCGTGATGTCCGCGTCCTGAATGTGGCGGCGGTCTTCGCGCAAATGCGCCGTGATGCCCCAGGCGCCGCCCTTTTCCGCGAGCGCCGCGCCTTCGAGCACCGACGGTTTGAGCGCCAGACGCGCCTGACGCACGGTCGCGATGTGATCGATGTTGACTCCGAGATTCATTTCAGCTTCTCCCATTTTTCCGCTGTATCGGCGAGTTGTTTCAACATGTAATCGTCGGGGAGTGCCGCACCCTCCGGCGAAAAAAATATCCGCATCGGCTCCGGGGGGAGGGGACTTGCGTCCAGAAACCGCTCCAATGCGGCGGGCACCAGCGTGTTGCCGCTCGCCGGATCGAAGCAGATCCGCCAGTGCCGCGCCTCGAAGCACAGCATCTTCCCGCCCTCCCAGGCAAGCGCGCCCGGCTCGTGCGGGTGCAGCTCGAAGGCGAGCCGGAACTCCGGCAGCGGCAGCCGGTGGCGAAGCCGCAGCAGCCGTTCCGGATCCGCCGTCTCGGCGGCGGGTATCCGCACCGGCAGAAACAGCGCCGGCAGCGCTCCCGACCGCGCCAGTATGCCCCCCAGCTGACGCACGAGTTCGTGGAGCCGCCGTTCGTATTCGGGGTCGGTCGCCGCGCGGCCCGCGTCCAGATCGAGCGACGCCCACGCCGCCCCGGCTGCCGTCGCCGCGCGCGCCCGCTCTTCGAACTTGCGGAGCGCTTCGCTGCGCAGCGTGTCGCCCGAGAGCGCCAGCTGCCGCGCGAGATTCGCGTCGAGCAGATCGCGCACCCCCCAGACGATTTCGGAATCGGCGCACCGGGCGGCGACTTCGCGCCGCGTGCGGAGCGAATCCAGCATCCCCCCCGGCACTTCCAGCGCCCGGCAGAACTTCGGGAGTTTGCGCAGCAGCGCCTCGCACCGCTCCTCGCCGCGCAGCGATATGCCGAAGACGCGACTCATAGAAACCCCGCCGAAGAGAGTTTTTCCCACGTCAAAGTGCCTTCGCTCCGCTCTTTCGAGCGGCACTCGAGCTGCCGCCGGACGTACTTGCCGAGGATGTCGAATTCGATGTTGACGCGATTTCCCGCGCGGAGCGCCGACAGCGCGGTCCGTTTCCACGTCTCGGGGATCAGACACACCGAAAAGCTCGTTTCGTCGAGCGCCGCTATGGTCAGCGACACCCCGTCCACGGCGATACTGCCCTTTTCGACCGCGAGGTCGGCGAACTCCAGCGGGAGTTCGATCCTGAGCACGGTATCGTTGCCGGCGCTGCGCCCGAGTTCCAGTACTTCGAGCGCGGCGTCGACGTGCCCCTGCACGAGGTGTCCGTCCAGACGCGAGCCGACCGCCAGCGCCCGTTCGAGATTTACCGGCGCGCCGACGTTCAAAGTTCCCAAGGCGGTGCGCTTGAGCGTCTCCGCCAGCGTGAAAAATTCCAATGCGCCGTCCGCCGTCCGCCTTTCGAGCGTCAGACAGCAGCCGTTCACGGCGATGCTGTCGCCCCGCTCCGGCTCCAGCGGAAAATCCGGTCGGATCGACAGGTGCGACACGCCCCTGGCGACGATCCTGCCCGTGCCTTCGATCAATCCCGTAAACATCACAACTCCCCTGCGATCATCACATCGTCGCCCAGACGTTCGACTTCGACGTTGCGCAAATTCCGCGCCAGCGCCATCGCTTCGGGCGCCGCGCCCCCCACCGCCGGGCGGCTCTCGCGCCCGCCGAGGATCTTCGGCGCGATATGGAACTCCGCCCGGTCGACCGCGTGCGCCGCCAGCGCCGAGGCGGCGAGTTCTCCGCCGCCCTCGATCAAGAGATTCACCATGCCGCGCCGCCCGAGACCGGTGAGAAAAGCCTCCCACGCGGAAGCGTCCGGCAGCTCCACCGCCTCGACCCGACCGTCCGGATACAGCTCCGGCAGCCGTTTGACGAGCGCCGCGTCGCGCGTGGCGACGATCCGCAGCGGCTGGCGTTGCCACCCGGCGGGTTCGCGCACCGTGAGCTGCGGAGCATCACGCCGCAAAGTTTCGCCGCCCACCATCACCGCGTCGGCGAGCTGCCGCAGCTTTTGCACCCGGCTCCGCGCCGTTTCGCCCGTGACCCACTTGGAGTCTCCCGACGCCGTGGCGATCCGCCCGTCCAGAGTCGTCGCCAGCTTCAAGGTGACGAAAGGCCTGCCGGTGACGATCCACTTGAAAAAACTGTAATTCGCCTTCGCGCATTCGCGCTCCAGCACCCCGACAACGACTTCGACGCCGCGGGCGCGCAACATTTCGATGCCGCGCCCCGCGTGGCGGGGGTTGGGATCGACGCAACCCGCAACCACCCGGCGGATGCCCGCCGCCAATATCGCCTCGGTGCAGGGACCCGTCCGCCCGGTCGTGGAACACGGCTCCAGCGTCACGAAGAGTTCCGCCCCCGCCGGGTCGAGTCCGCGCCGCAGGACGTCGTTCAAGGCTTCGATCTCCGCGTGCGGCAGCCCTGCGCCATGGTGCCAGCCGCGCCCGATGACTTCGTCTCCCCGGACGACCAGCGCGCCCACCATCGGATTGGGGTTGGTCAGCCCCCAGCCCCGAAGCGCCTCGTCGAGTGCTTCGCGCATATATGCCGTGTCGCGTGCGCCGTCCATAAGCCCCTTTAAATCACTCCCTGCGGGATTCGCGACCGAAGAGCGCGTCGGCGTAATACTCCGCGTCGAAGGGCTGCAGATCGCCCGGCTGTTCGCCGAGACCGATGAAGAAGGTCGGCAGCGAAAACTCCTGATGCAGCGCGACTGCCATGCCGCCGCGCCCGGTGCCGTCGAGTTTGGTCAGCACCAGCCCGGTCAAGCCGGTCGCGCGGTCGAACTCCCGCGCCTGATTGACGACGTTCGCCCCCAGACTTGCGTCGACGGTCAGCCACACTTCGTGGGGGGCGTCCGGGTACGCCTTGGCGACCGAGCGGCGCACTTTGGCGAGCTCGTCCATCAGCGCCCGCTGGTTCTGCTGGCGCCCGGCGGTGTCCAGAAACAGCCAGTCCGCCCCGCGCGCTACCGCCGCCTGCGTCGCATCGAACGCCACGCTCGCCGGGTCGGCGCCGTGGCGCGCCGAAACCACCTGCGCGCCGGTGCGTTCGCCCCAGAGCTGCAGCTGCTCCACTGCCGCGGCGCGAAAGGTGTCGCAGGCGCCCAGAATGACCTTGTCGCCCGCGGCGGTGAGCCGTGCGGCGAGTTTGCCGATGGTGGTGGTCTTGCCGCTGCCGTTGACGCCGACCATCAGTATCACCGTGGGCGAACCCTTTTCCGCGCGGCGGATCGGTCGGTCGTTGCCGGAGAAGATCTTCACCACTTCGTCACGCGCCGCCAGTCCCAGATCGGCGTCGGTCGCCAGCTCCCCGCGCTCGTAGCGGTCGCGGACGGCGGCGGCGATCCGCCGCGCCGCCGGGACGCCGAAATCCGCCGAAATAAGCAGATCCTCGAGGTCGTTGAAGCTGGCTTCGCCGTGCGCCTTGATGCCGGTGAAGATCGAACTCACCGCGCGGGTCAGCCGCGTGGCGCTCTTCGCCAGACCGCTTTTGAAGATGGAAAATACCGACATCGCGTCACCTTCCCGTCACCGCCATTTGCCCGCCGCAACAAAGTCGTTCTTGATCGAGTTCAGCACGCCGTTGACGAAGCGCCCGCCCTCGGTGCCGGAAAAGTCCCGGGCGATCTCCACCGCCTCGTCGATGCACACCAGCATCGGCGTGTCGTCGCAATAGAGCAGCTCCGCCAGACAGACGCGCAGCACGTTGCGGTCGACGAGGTCGATCCGCTCCCAGCCCCACGATTCGTCGCACTTGGGGCGGAGGATCGCGTCGATTTCGTCGCGGTGCAGCGTCGCGAGTTCGTAGAGCGACGTGGCGTACTCGCGGGTCTTGCGCACCAGCCGGTCGTCGCGCAGCTTGTACTCGGTGCTCAGCATGTCGAAAAACACGTCGAAGGTCGCCGCGCCGGGGAGTTCGCCCCGCGTTTCGCAGCTGTACAGATACTGCATCGCCACTTCGCGCCCCATCCGCTTGGTGTGGGGACGCACCGCCTCGCTTCTATCCGCAGCCCGAACCATTTGCGTTACTTGATGCTCCGGGTGAGATTGACCATTTCGATCGCCGCGCGCGCCGCGTCGCCGCCCTTGTTGCCCGCCTTGCTGCCGCTGCGTTCGACCGCCTGGTCGAGGTTGTCGGCGGTGACGAGACCGTAGGTCACCGGAATGCCGAACTCCAGCCCGAGCTGGGCGAGGCACTTGGATACTTCGCTGTTGATGTATCCGGCGTGGGGCGTCGCGCCCTGGATGACCACGCCGAGCGCGATCACCGCGTCGTATTTGCCGGTCGCCAGCATCTTCTTGACCGCGAACGGGATCTCGTAGGAGCCCGGCACATACGCGACGCCGATCTGCTTGGCGTCGCCGCCGTGGCGGACGATCACGTCCACCGCGCCGTCGAGCAGCTTGGAGACGAAAAAGTCGTTGAAACGCGCGCAGACGATGCCGAATTTGATGCCCTTCGCCGTCAAGGCGCCTTCGAATACCTCGCCGATCTGCTTGTTCATCATGATTTCTCCTTTGAGTTGGATCAACGTAATTCGAGTTTGAGTTTCGATGCGAGTTCGCCGCGCAGTTTTTCCATGACCGCGTTGACCTCGCCGTCCTTGAGGGTGCGGCTGCGGTTGCGGAAGGTGAACTGGTACGCCATGCTCTTCTTGCCCGCCTGACGCAGCGCGTCATCGACGAAGACGTCGAAAAGGCGGACGTCTTCGAGGTCGGTCAGCTTGCACTTGCGGACGAAATCGACGATCTCCGCGTGCTCCATCGCGGCGGGGGCGACGAGCGCCACGTCGCGGGTGGTGGCGGGGAATTGTGCGAGCTCCTTGAAGGTGACGTTCCTTCCCGCCGCGCCGACGAGGGAAGACATCTCCAATTGCGCGATGAAGACCTTGTCGGTCGTGCGCCACGCCGAGGCGAACTTCGGAGCGACTTCGCCGATCGCACCGGCGGTGCGGCCGTTCACGATAATCTCCGCAGCGCACCCTTCGCGGAAGCGCGCGTCGCCGTCGAGCTTCGCGAAGCGGAAGTTGCGGATGCGGTACTCCTCGAAGAGCTCTTCGACCGCGCCCTTGAGGTCGTAGAAGTCGAAGCGCTCTTCCAGCTCCGCCGAGAAGCGTTCCGGATGGCGGCGTCCCGTGAGCACCATGCCGAGCTCCCAGCGCTCCTCGGGGAAGAGCTTGGGATCGGCGCAGAAGACCTTGCCCAGTTCGAAGAGCGCGAGGTCGCGGTTGCCGCGCGCCACGTTGCGCTCGACCGCGCCCAACAGCACCCCGAAGAGGCTCGGACGCATCACCGAGTTGTCGGGGCTGATCGGGTTGGAGAGGCGCACCAGCTGGGCTTCGGTGAAGCGGCTGTCGCTCAGCGCGCAGCCGGGGCTGACGATGCTGTAATGGACGCACTCGCTGAAGCCGGCGGCGATCACGCGGTCGCGCAGCGTCTCGAGGTCGCGCCACGCGTCCTCGGATACGGGGTGGCAGACGCGCCCCAGCACCGGGATCTGCGGGATCTTGTCCAGACCGTCGATGCGCGCCACCTCCTCGGCGAGGTCGGCTTCTCGTTCGAGGTCGCGGCGGAAGATCGGTGCGACGACCTCGCAGGATTCCTCCGTCACGTTCGACACCTTGAGGCGCAGCGCCTTGAATATCTCGATCATCCGCGCGTTGGTCGCGCCGGAGCCGATCAGGCTCCGGATCCGGTCGAAGCGGCAGAGGATCTTCTTTTCCGCGGGGCGCGGCGCCGCCACGTCGACCGCCGCGGTCGCGATTTCACCGCCCGCCGTCGCCAAGATCAGCTGGCAGGCGCGGATGGAGGCGAGTTCCGTCATGTCGTAGTCCAGCCCGCGCTCGAAGCGGTAGCTCGATTCGCTCGACACGTTGAGCTTTCTGCTGGTCGTCCGGATGCTGACGGGGTCGAAGATCGCGCTTTCGAGCAGGAGGTCGGTCGTGCCGTCGGTCACTCCGGAGTCGAGTCCGCCCATCACCCCGGCGAGCGCCGCGGGCTTTTCCGCGTCGGCGATCACGAGGTTGTTTTCGGTGAGTTCGACGGTCGTGCCGTCGAGCACGGTCAGCTTTTCGCCCGGCTTCGCGCGGCGCACCACCACGCGCTTGCCGGCGAGTTTGTTCAAGTCGAAGGTGTGCAGCGGCTGCCCCAGCTCCATCAATACGAAGTTGGTGACGTCGACCACGTTGTTGATCGACCGCATGCCGATGCTTTCGAGCCGTTCGACCATCCACTTGGGGGAGGGACCGATCTTAACGTTGCGGATCACCCGCCCGATGTAGCGCGAGCAGAGGTCGGTCGCCTCGACCGTGACCAGCTCGGGCGCGGGGACGGAGCACTCGGGGATCGCGATCTCGGGCAGCTTCGCCTCGACTCCGAGCAGGCACGACACGTCGCGCGCGATGCCCCACATCGACAGCCAGTCGGGGCGGTTCGGCGTGACTTCGACCTCGATCTCGGTGTCGCCGGGGAAGAGTTTCTGCAAGCTGACGCCGACCTCGGTGTCGGCGGGCAGGATCATCAGCCCGGAGTTGTCCTCCGAAAGCCCCAGCTCCGCCGCGCTGCACATCATGCCGTTCGATTCGACGCCGCGCAGCTTCGACTTCTTGATCTTGAACTCGCCTTCCGGCGTGGTGAAGACCGTGCCGATCGTCGCCAGCGGGACGATCTTCCCCGCGTCGCAGTTGGGCGCGCCGCAGACGATCTGCAGCGTCGCTTTGCCGTCGAAGACCTGACACACCGACAGATGGTCGCTGTCGGGATGCGGTTTGCGCTCCATGATCTTCGCCGTGATCACTCCGGCGGGAACGCGCTGGGCGGACTCGACCGCCTCGACCTCGATCCCCGACATCGTGAGCTTATGACACAAGGTGGCGTCGTCGCAGTCGAGCGCCACATAATCGCCCAGCCATTTTCTCGAAATGTTCATATTCAGGCAAGCTCCTCAGAATTGCTCCAGAAAGCGGAGGTCGTTTTCGTACAAGAGACGCAGATCCGGGATCCGGTAGCGCAGCATCGCCAGCCGTTCGATCCCCATGCCGAAGGCGTAACCGCTCCACACCTCGGGGTCGTAGCCGACGGTCTTGAGCACCGCCGGATCGACCATGCCCGCGCCCGCGATCTCGATCCAGCCGGAGTTCTTGCACACGTTGCAGCCCTTGCCGCCGCAGACCACGCAGCTGAAGTCGTACTCGACGCTCGGCTCGGTGAAGGGGAAGAAGTGGGGACGCAGCCGGATGTTCACCTTTTCGCCGAACATTTCCCACGCGAAGTTCTGCAGCACGCTCTTGAGGTCCGCCATCGACACGCCCCGGTCGATGCTCAGCCCCTCGATCTGGTGGAAGTTCATGCCGTGGGTGGCGTCGGGGGTATCCCGGCGGAAGACCCGCCCGGGAGCGACGATCCGGATCGGCGGCTGGTGGGTCTCCATGACCCGGATCTGCACCGGGCTGGTCTGCGAACGCAGGATCCGCCCGTCGGGGAAGTAGAAGGTGTCCTGCGGGTCGCGCGACGGATGGTCGGCGGGGGTGTTCAGCGCGTCGAAGTTGTGGTACACGTCCTCGATCTCCGGACCCTCCATCGGGGTGAAGCCCATGCGCCGGAAGATCCTCACGCACTCGTCGGCGAGCTGGCTGATCGGGTGCTTGTGACCGATATGGCGGCGCCGCCCCGCGAGGGTGACGTCGACCGTTTCGCCAGGAGCCGTCTTCGCGGTCAAGCGCGCCTTGGCGGCTTCGAGCGCGGCTTCGATCTCGCCGCGCCCCGAGTTGAAGGCGGCGCCGGTGTCGCGCCGTTCGGCGGGGGGTACTTCGCCCATGCGCCTCGAGAGCGCCGGGAACAAACCGTTCCGGCTCAGATATTCGATCCGCACCGCTTCGGCTTCCGCCGGCGATGCGGCGCGGTCGAGCGCCGCCTTGGCGGCGGCGACCGCCCGTTCGATCTCTGCAATGATGCTGTTCATTTCGGATAATCCCGTATGTTGTTGACCATCGGGGTCGCGCGCGCGCATGAAAGCGCGTTCCGCGCGCCCCGGATATATCTCAAAGACACCGCCGCTTGGCGCGGGATGCCTGTCGAACTCGAATCCCGTTTCGCCGGGAGATCCTGCCCGGCGTAAAGTAAAAAAGCAGCTCGAAGTTGGCGAATACTCACCAATTCAAGCTGCCCGTTTGTCCAGATGCGATCTTCTTAGCGGGTGACCTTTTCCACCAGCGCCTTGAATTCCGCGGGCTCCCTGACCGCCAGATCGGCGAGGACCTTGCGGTTCAGCTCGATATTGGCTTTCTTCAGAGCGCTCATAAATCGGCTGTAATTCACGTTCAGCGCGCGGCACGCCGCGTTGATGCGGACGATCCACAGCCCGCGGTACTGCTGCTTTTTCTGCTTGCGCCCCTCGTAGGAGTGCACCAGCGCCTTGTCCACCGCGTCGTAGGCGACCCGGAGGTTTTTGCTGCTGTTGCCGTAGAACCCCTTGGCACGGTCGAGGACCTGCTTGCGGCGGCGGCGGGAAGGAACTGCATAAGTGCTTCTCATGATCTATACTCCTTTCCGCTTACAGACCGTACGGCAGTGCCGCCTTGATCCGGCTGCGCTCGGCGGGGGAGATCGCCGCATCCTGACGCAGACGACGCTTGCGCTTCGCGTTCTTCGAGGATTTCAGGTGACGCGCGCCCGCCTTGTGGTGGCGGAACTTGCCGGTCCCCGTCTCTTTGAGACGCTTCGCGGCGCACTTTCTGGTTTTGAGCTTCGGCATTGTTACATCCTTTCCTATTGCGCCGAGCCGGTCAATGCACCACCGGCTGCGGCCGTTTTACCATCCCCCGCGACTATTTGGGGGAGAAATTAACTGAAATATTTCGTCCCAGCAACTTGGGCTGGCCGTCGGCGTCGGCGTACGGCGCCAACTCTCCCATCACCTTGTGGATCACCTCGAACGCGATGTCCTGATGCGCCATTTCGCGCCCGCGCATCGCGAGAGTGATCTTGAGGCGGTACTTCTTTTCGAGGAAGTCCAACGCATGCTTGATCTTGGTCTCGTAGTCGTGCTGGTCGATGTTGATCCGGAACTTGACCTCCTTGACCTTCTGCGCCGCCGTGTTCTTCCGCTGCTGCTTCAAATTCTTCTTCTGCTCGTAGCGGAGCTTGCCGAAGTTCATTATCCGCACCACCGGAGGCACCGAACGATCCGAGACCAACACCAGATCCTGACCCGCCTCCTGAGCGAGTTCGCGAGCCCGTGCGTAGCTGACCACGCCGAGTTGATCGCCCTCCAAACCGATCAGCCGCACCTCGGTGAAGGTGACGCTGCGGTCATTAGGTTTCAACAGCTTTGCGATGGAAGTACCCTCCCTTGTTGCCGGATCGTCCGCGTCGGAACCCCTCCGCCGGAACGTCACCGGACCGTTGTCAAAAACACGACCGCCGAAGCCTTCCGGACGACCGGAAGACTCCGACATTCGTCTAATATATCACTAAATCACCTTATTGTCAACCTCATCGCGCATTTTGTCGATGAGGGAGGCGATCGTCATGACGCCGACTTCGCCTTCGCGGCGCGTCCGGACGGCGACCGAATCCGCCGCCGCCTCGCGTTCGCCGACCACCAAGAGATACGGTATGCGCTCCTGACGGGCGAGCCGGATCTTCGCGCCGAGGCTCGCCGCCTGCGTGTCCACGCCGACGCGGAACCCCTGCTTTTTGAGCTCGCTCTGGAAGCGCTTCGCGGCATCCAGCTGACCCTCCGAGACGGGCAGCAGCCGCGCCTGCTCCGGCGCCAGCCACAGCGGGAACGCCCCCGCGTAGTGCTCGACCAGGATCCCGAAGAAGCGCTCCAGCGACCCCAGCAGCGCGCGGTGCACCATGTACGGACGGTGCTTCTTGCCGTCCTCGCCGATGTAGCTCATGTCGAAGCGCTCGGGCAGGTTGAAGTCGAACTGGATGGTCGTCGTCTGCCACTCGCGGCCGATGGCGTCCTTGATCTTGAGGTCGATCTTCGGGCCGTAGAAGGCGCCGCCGCCCTCGTCCACCTCGCACTTGAGCCCGCACTTTTCGACCGCCTTGGCGAGGGACTTCGTGGCGACCTCCCAGCGTTCGGGTTCGCCGACCGCCTTTTCGGGGCGGGTCGACAGATACGGCTTGATGTCGGTGAAGCCGAAGGCGTGGTTGATGTGCAGACTGAAACGCAGCACTTCGGCGATCTCGTCCTCGATCGACTCGGGCGTGCAGATGATGTGCGCATCGTCCTGAGTGAAGCCGCGCACCCGCATCAGCCCGTGCAGCGAACCGGATTTCTCATAGCGGTAGACCGTGCCCAGCTCCGCCCAGCGCATCGGCAGTTCGCGGTAGCTGCGGAGTTTCGACTGGTAGACCTCGATGTGGAAGGGGCAGTTCATCGGCTTGACGAAGTAGTCCTTTTCGTCGATCTGCATGGGCGAGTACATGCCGTCGCGATAGAAGTTGATGTGACCGCTGGTCTCCCACAGCGTGCTCTGCCCGATGTGCGGGGTGTAGAGCAGCTCGTAGCCGTTGCGGTAGTGCTCGTCCTTCCAGTAGGTCTCGATCAGGTGGCGGATCAGCGCGCCCTTGGGGTGCCACAGCACCAGCCCGGGACCGACCTGATCCGAGAAACCGAAGAGGTCGAGTTCGACGCCGAGTTTGCGGTGGTCGCGCTTCGCCGCCTCTTCGAGCTGTTTCAGATATGCCTGAAGCTCCTCCTCGCTCGGGAAGGCGGTGCCGTAGATGCGCTGGAGCATCGGATTCTTTTCGTCGCCGCGGAAGTAGCTGCCGGCGACGGCGGTGAGCTTCACGGCGCCGATGTCGGAGCTCTTTTCGACGTGCGGTCCGCGGCAGAGGTCGAGGAAGTCGCCCGTCTTGTAGAAGCTGATGGTCGCGCCTTCGGGGATGTCCGCGAGGCGTTCGAGCTTGTAGGGCTGCCCGGCGAGGAGTTTCTTTGCCTCGTCGCGCGAAGTTTCGAAGCGCTCGAAGGGGATCCCGCGCCCGATGAGTTTCTTCATCGCCTTTTCGATCGCCTTCAGGTCCTCGACGACGAGGCGGTGCTCCATGTCGAAGTCGTAGTAGAAGCCGTTTTCGGTGGCGGGACCGATGTCGAACTTGGCGTCGGGATAGAGTTGTTTGACCGCCGCCGCCATGACGTGCGCCGCGCTGTGTCGGATGGTTTCGAGAGGATATTCGCTCATTTTATATTTTCCTTAACTCCGGTTTTGCTGCAAAACGAATATGTGAACGATCTATGGGAAAAAACTCAGGACAACCGGTGCGGACGAGTGACACCCGCGTCGGTAACGCGGGCACTTGCTCCTTTCTGAAACAGCGGCATCAGAACAGCTCCATCTGTTCGGGCGGCGGCGTCAGCACCTCGCGCACCGGGCGGAAGCTCCGGCGGTGGATGGGCGTCACCCCCAATTTTTTGAGCGCCTCCACATGCGAGGCGCAACCGTAACCCTTATGCTCCGCGAAGCCGTAGCCGGGATACCGGGCGTCGGCTTCGACCATGATCGCGTCGCGGCGGACCTTGGCGACGATGCTCGCCGCCGCGATACTGGCGCAGAGCGCGTCGCCCTTGACGAGGTTCCGCGCCGGCACCGGCAGTCCCGGCACCGGCAGCCCGTCGACGAGCGCAAAGTCGACTTTTCTTAACGCCAGCAGCGCCTTGCGCATAGCGAGATGCGTCGCGCGCAGAATGTTCAATTCGTCGATCTCGGGCGCTTCGACGATCCCGACGCCGATGTCGACGCCGGGGAGCGCCACGAGTTCGCGGTAAAGTTCTTCGCGTTGGACCGCCGAAAGCTGCTTGGAATCGAAGACCCCCGGCAGTTCGGGCATCCGCGGCAGCACCACCGCCGCCGCGACCACCGGACCCGCCAGCGGACCGCGCCCGGCTTCGTCGACGCCCGCCACGTAACAAAAACCCTCCGCCCGCAGCTCGCGCTCCGGCCGGAGGAGTTCGTCGTCTTCACGCAGCGATGCGCGGGAAGCCATGATCGGCGAAAAACGACCTTACTTGGTGCGCAGTTCCTTGACCCGCGCCGCCTTGCCGATCTTGTCGCGCAGATAGTAGAGCTTCGCCCGGCGGACGTCGCCGCGCCGGATGACTTCGATCTTCTCGATCCGGGGGCTGTTCATCGGGAAGACGCGCTCGACGCCCTGACCCGCCTGCACCCGGCGCACCGTGAACGTCTCTTCGATGCCGGTGCCGCGGCGCGCGATCACCGTGCCCTGAAACGCCTGAATGCGCTCGTTGTCGCCCTCGACGATCTTCACCGACACTTTGACGGTGTCGCCGATACCGAATTCCTGCCGATCGGCACGAACCTGCTCATTACGGATTTTGTCCAGAATATTCATCTCAAACCTCTTTAGTTTGCCGTTGCAAATACTTTTCCCATAAATCCGGCCGCCGTTCCCTGGTCAGCCGTTCCGCCTCGGCGCGTCTCCACCGGGCGGTCCGCCCGTGGTCGCCGCTCAAGAGCACCTCCGGCACGCTCATCCCCCGGAACTCCTCCGGGCGCGTGTACTGCGGATACTCCAGCAACCCCTCCGAGTGCGACTCGTCGCAGCTCGAAGCATCGTCGCCCAGCACTCCGGGCAGCAGCCGGATCACCGCGTCGGCGATCACCATCGCCGCCAGATTGCCGTTGGAGATCACGAAATCCCCCAGCGACACTTCGCGGTCCACCTCGGAAACAAGGAACCTTTCGTCCACTCCCTCGTAGTGCCCCGCCACCAGAATCAGGTGACCGCACTCCGCGAATTCGCGCGCCATCCGCTGGTCGAAGCGCTCGCCGCGCGGCGTCGTCATCACGACCACGCTCTCCGGCTTTCTGACGCTTTCCAGCGCCAGCGTCAGCGGTTCGACCATCATCAGCATTCCGGGACCGCCGCCGTAGGGCTTTTCGTCCACCGTGCCGCGCCGGTCCGCCGCGAAATCGCGGATGTTCACCGTCGCGACCGTGGCGATTTGCCGCTCCGCCGCACGCCCGACCACACTGGTCCCGAGCGGTCCCGGGAACAGCTCCGGAAACAACGTCAATACATCAATATGCATCCGGAAAGCTCCCGCGGGGGCCCACCCCCGAGCGGCTTAATCCAATACGTCCACGGACACGCGCTTGCGCTGGCGACCGGCGGCGCCGCTTACCAGCGAGCGTATCGCCATGATCGTCTTGCCGCGCTTGCCGACAATCTTGCCGATGTCCTCCTTGCGGCAGCGGATCTGGATCGACGCGCCATCGCCGTTTTCGACCGTGTTGACAGTGACCTCGTCGGGGTAATCGACGAGCGCCTTCACGACGTAATCGACGAAGCCCTCCAGCTCCCGCAGCGATCCGGTGGAGCTTCCGGCGGATTTTCCGCCCTTGGCGCCGTCGGACTTGCCGCCGGTGAACAGACTTATAAGCTTCTCAAACATGATATTTTCCCATTACCGGATCGGTTGCCGTCAGGCCTGCGGAGCCTCGGCGGCGGGGGCGGCGGCTTCGGCGGTCTTCGCCTCTTCGGCTGCCTTGGCGGCGGCTTCGGCGGCGGCTTTCGCCTCTTCGGCGGCCTTGGCTTTCGCCTCGGCCTCGGCGGCGGCTTTCGCCTTCGCCTTCTTGGACATGGCGGGCTTGCGCTCGCGATCCTTCAGGCTCTTGCCGGCGCGGACGCGTTCGACGATGTCGGTGACGGTTTCGGTGAACTGGGCGCCGACGCTCTTCCAGTAATCGGCGCGCTCGAGGTTGACCTTCTCCTGCTTGGAGATGGGATCATAGTACCCGAGTTCTTCGATCGCCTTGCCGTCGCGGCTGGAACGCTGATCCATGACCACTACGCGGAAGCAGGCGGCATTCCGCGCGCCGGTGCGCTTCAATCTGACTCTGACCATAAGTTTTTCCTTGTCTCGCTATTTTTTATTAAGACACATGTATTTGGTTGCCGCCGACGGCATGACGGAGGGAGGAACAGCCACGTTGCGGACCGCCGTCTGCCGGAAGGTCCTACCTGCCCGCCGCCGCACGGTGATGCCCGGCGCCCACAGGTTCAAGAGGATGAGAACCATAAACGCCGGAGCGCCGCCGCGCCGCCGGATTTGAAAAAAATTTTTATTGCCGCAGTGCCCGAAAACACCCCGGAATTCATAATATACAGCCGCTTCCGACTCTTTTCAAGACCGGAAGCGCAAAACTCCTTATCGCGTGCGGTTGTCGATGACGCGCTTCGCCTTGCCCTCGCTGCGCTCCAGCGACATGGGCTCGACCACCTTGAAGAGCACGCGGATGCCGGTGATCGACTCGACCGAAGCGGTGATCTTGCGGCGCAGGGACTCGACGCGCTCGGCGTCGCCGTAAAGTTCCGGCAGCAGCTCGACCTCGACGGCGATGTTGTCCATGCCGCGCTCGGTGAAGAGGGTGATGCGGTAGTTCGGCGTCGCGCCGTCCACCCGCAGTATGCCCGCCTCGATCTGCGACGGGAAGACGTTGACGCCGCGGATGATGAACATGTCGTCGCTGCGGTTGGAGATGCGGTCGATCCGGCGGAGCGTCCGCCCGCAGGCGCAGGGTTCCGAGATGATCCGCGTCAGATCGCGCGTGCGGTAGCGGATCATCGGCATGGCGAATTTGCTCAGGCTGGTGAGCACCAGCTCGCCGAGTTCGCCGTCCGGCAGCACTTCGCCGGTGTCGGGGTCGATGATCTCGGGATAGAAGTAGTCCTCGAAGATGTGGAGCCCCTGATGCTCGCGGCATTCGATCGCCACGCCGGGACCGATGATCTCGGAGAGACCGTAGATGTCGAAGGCTTCGATGCCGGCGCGTTTTTCCATCTGCTCGCGCATGCCCTGCGTCCACGGTTCGGCGCCGAAGACGCCGATGCGCAGCGGCAGTTCGCGCAGGTCGATGCCGTCGGCGTCCGCCTGGTCGATCATGTGGAGGAAGTAGCTCGGCGTGCAGCAGATCGCGTTGACGCCGAAGTCGCGCACGAGCATCACCTGCCGCCGGGTGTTGCCGCCCGAAGCGGGGACCACGCTGGCGCCCAGCCCCTCCGCGCCGTAGTGGGCGCCGAGACCGCCGGTGAAGAGTCCGTAGCCGTAGGAGACCTGCACGATGTCGTCGCGCGAGACCCCGGCGGAGGCAAGCGAACGCCCCATAACCTCCTGCCAGACGGCGAGGTCCTCCTTGGTATAGGCGACGACGATCGGCTTGCCGGTGGTGCCGCTGGAGGCGTGGAGGCGGACGATCTCGCTCATCGGTACGGCGAAAAGACCGAAGGGATAGGTGTCGCGCAGGTCTTTTTTGACCATGAACGGCAGCTTCGGCAGGTCTTCGAGCGAACGGATGTCGTCCGGTTTCAGCCCGAGATCGACCATACGGCCGCGGAAGAGCGCGACGTGATCGTAGGCGTGGCGCACCATGGTGCGCAGACGGGACAGCTGCAGCGAACGCAGTTTTTCCCGATCGATGTAGTCGGGGGCGCAGACGGGATTTATGGAACTGTCGATTTTCATTATGCACGAACCTTCTTGTTATTTAAAAGGCATATTCCTATTAATATACACTCCGTTGCGAAGTTTTTCAATCTCCGGCGTTTCCGGAGCGTCGAGTTTGCCCCCGAACTTATTTCCGACGCAAAATAAAACCCCGATCGCTCGGAAGCGACCGGGGGATCGACAGGTTGCGTGCGACCGTTTACGCGGTGGCGATCTTTGCGAACTTCAGCGTACCGCTGTCGTTCGTGAACTTCCAGTCGGACCAAGCGGTTTCGCCGCCGACCGCGGTGTCGTAGACGATGTCTTCCGCGATCAGGCTGCCGCCGACATACAGATCGAAGGTAGTCGTGGCGTCGAATGTCGCCTTCGCGATGCTCCAACCCGCCGCCGCCTGCGTGTCGTCCGTGAATTTCACCGTCACCTTGTCGCCGGCGAAGTCGGCGCTGTTCCACGTCAGGAGTGACGTTCCGGCAAGCGTATCCGCGCGGTCGACGAGGTCGAAGGTCCAGTCGGTGTTGCTTATGGTTTTACCTTCGCCCGGTGCGATGGTCGCCGCGGCGGCTCCGTCGAACGTGATGCCGGTGAAGCCGCCGATGGCTCCGGCGAAGGTCCCGGTGTAGTCGCTGAAGCTCAGCGTCGCGCTATTGTCCGTACCGCCGACATAACTGTAACCGTATACGCCGCAGCTGAAGTTCTTGGAGCCGGTGAAGATCACGCTGGCGGCTCCGGTCTCGTCGGTGGAGTTATGCCCCCGCGCGTAGATGTCGCCATTGATCGTGCCGCCCGAAACGGTGATCGTCACCTTGCCCGCGACGGTCGAACCGCCGGAGGTCGAGGTCGAGCCGCCGCCGAAGATATTGGCGATCGTACCGCCCTTGACGGTGAGGTTGACGTCGCCGACTTCGCTCTTGGCGCCCTTCTGCGCCCAGCCGCCGCCGTAGACGTTGCCCATCGTGCCGCCGGTGATGCTGATGTTGACGTCGCCGACCATGGCGTAGACACCGTCGTCCCCCCCGGTGGTGCTGTCGCTCGCAAACGCGCCGCCGAAGACGCCGCGACCGCCGTGAGCGGTTCCCCAGTTGCCGCCCGAGATCGTCGTCGTGACGCTCTCGACCGTGTAGACCGGCGCGAGTTTGGCGGTGTCGTGCCCGGTGGCGTAGCCGCCCGCGAAGACGCACTTGCCGTCCGTCAGCGCGCCCGCCCGGAGGGTCAGCGACACGTCGCCGACAGTATGGAGCGCCGCCTGATTTTCGACCGTCGTGATCGTGCCCGCCTTGACCGCCGAAGCGCCGTAGACGTTCCCCTTGACGGAGATCTCGTCGTCGGTCTTTTCGCCGATGGTCGCCTTGACGTTGCCGACGCTGGTGGTGCCGGTGACCTTGCTGGCGTTGTAGAGGGCCCCCATGTAGAAGTCCTTGTTGAGGTTGTTGCCGCCCGCGAAGACGACTTCGATCTCGTTCTGCACCGTACCGAAGCCGCCGACGTAGCCGACGCCGGTGTAGGTGGTGTTGTAGGTCAGCATGTCGACGCCCTTGACGCTGCCGCCGTAGTTGGCGCCGCCCGCGAAGTTGCCGACGGTGTCGCCGGTGCCGTGGAGCTGGTACTGGACCTTGCCGTTGAAGTTCACGTTCAAGTCCGTGCCGTAGATCGCCGCGCCGGTCTCGGCGGCGCAGGCGCGGATGTCCATCCACGCGTCGCCCGTGATCGCGGCCGCCGCGTCGGTGTCGATCAGCTTGACGGCTCCCGTGACGGTCGCGCCGTCCCACATGAGCTCCTTGTCGCCGCCGTTGATCGTCGCGCCGCTGGAAACGAAGGTCGCCGCCTCGTTGGTCGTGGTGCGGTTGTACTTCACGACCGAAACCGTGGTCGCGTCGTCGGCGACGGTCAGCTGCTGCTGGGTGAAGGGATCGACGTAGACGTCGCCCGCCTTGAAGGTGCCTTCGAAAATGCTCGAACCGACCATCGCGAACTGCTGATTGGTGTTGCCGGTTGTCGCGATGTTGAAGGTCTTGGTCGCCGTGCCGACGTTGAGGAGTTCGATGGTCGCGTCGCAGTCGGCGAGGGTGTCGAACGCCACCGCGGTCGCCGCGCCCGCGTTGGTCAAACTCAGCGAGATCACCGCGCCCGCCTCGGCGGCGAAGCCGGTGACGCTCGCGCTGGCGGCGGTCAGCCACAGACTGCCGCCCGAGAGCACCGTCAAGCCGTTGACCTTGCCATTGTAGGCTTGAGCGCCGGCGGAGAGGTAGCCGCCGCTGGAAACGGTCGTATTGGTGAGCGTGCCGCCGGAGTATACGGTGGCCTTGCCGCCGTCGCTGACGATCGTGCCGGCGACCGCCGCGCCCGAAACGGTGAGCTGACCGCCGGAAAGGATCGTGTTGTTCTGCACGACGGTGTTGGCTTTGCTGACTTGGAGCACACCCGCGCCGCGGACGGTGTTGTCCTCGGCCGTGCCGCCCTGATTCTCGAATCTCAGTGTACCGCCAGTGAGATCGATACCGCGCACTTCGCCGCCGCGCACGACCAGCGTGCCGGCCTCGAAGGTGCCGCCGGAGATCAGCGCGCCGCTGTACGCTCCCGCCCACGTGCCGCGCTTGAAAGTCACGTCGCTCGCGACGCCGTTGTTGTACAAGTAGAACTCGATGGTGTTGCCGTTGCCGGCGATGACGCCGCCCGAGACGAGTCCGCCGTCGACGCCGGTGACGCCGACGTTGATGCGCGCGTATCTGGTGCCGCCCGATATCACTTGGGCCGGTTGGTTCTGGCGGAGGATCGGGTCGTAGAGCGCGGCGCCCGCGTTGATCTGGACCACCGCCGCGTCCTCGATCACCGCGCCCGAGATCGTGCCGCCCGAGGCGACGATGGTCGCGCCGTAACCGCTGACGGTGACGTCGTTGGTTTCGCCGCCCGAGAGGTGCAAGGTGCCCGCGACCGTCATGTTCTTGTTGATGCCGCCGCCCTGACGCATGAAAGCGCCGCTCATGAGCCGGCAGTTGGACATGACGCCCCGCTGCAGACCGCGGGTCGCGGCGTCGGCTTTTGCACTGCCGTATATGGTCATGTCTTCGATGAGCAGCGCTTCGTTGCTGGAACCGTAGAAGCGGAACTGCCCCGCGTTGCTGGCGATGGTCACGCCGCTCGCGTAACCCGCCGACCAGAAGAGATAGGTGGCGGGACCGACGGTCAGGTTCTTGACCGTGCCGCCGCCGTTCTCCAGGCGGAGCTCGAAGCTGCCGCTGGTGTAGCCGCCGTTGACCACGCCGCCGCTGGAGAGAAAGATCTTAATAGCTTCCTTGGCGTAGGCGCTGAGATTGCCCACCACCGCGCCGCTGGCGATATGGATGTAGCCGCCCGAGGCGACGATCTTGTCGATCGTGCCGCCCATGGCGCGTAAAAATACCACATCCGCCGTGCCCGATTCGCCGCCTTTGCCCCGGAGCGTGACCGTGCCGAGCGTGGCGGCGTCGGTCTCGTTGTAGTACACGTACATCTTGCCGCCCGAGGAGACCAAGGTGTCGTTGACGGTGCCTTGGGAGACATACAATTTGGCACTGTTGCCGCTCAAGACCGTGCCGTTGACCGTGCCGCCCGAGACGAAAAGCGAACCGCCGGAAAAAACGACGGTGTCGTTCACCGTGCCGCCCAGAGCGCAGCCCGAACCGCCGCTGTACACCATGGTGCTGTTCGCGGTGCCTTTGGAGATGTACAGCCGAGCGCCCGCGCCGCTCACGATCGTGCGCACCGCCAACCCGCCCGAGACCCGGAACACCGCGCCCTTGCTGATGGTGCAGTCGTACATCGAGCCCGTTTCGCGGACCAGGTTGGTGGTCTCCCCCTCGGCGGTCTTCTTGATGACGAGGTTCCTGATCGTGCCGCCGGGCTGGCCGGTGGTGCTGCCGACCTGAAGCCGCGCGCCGTTGAAGGTGCCGCCGTCCACGACGCCGTTGGAAAGGACGTTGAGGTAGCACCCCGTGTTGGCCGTGACGTTCTCGACCTTGCCGCCGTAGGGATAGAGCGAAACGGTGCCGTCGGTCACGACGTTCTTGACGGTGCCGCCGTTGGAGACGCGCAGGGTCGGCGTCGCGCCGCCGTTGGTGAGCGTGACCCCCTCCACCACCGCGTTGGCGCTAACTTTCAAGTAAGCGGCGGCGGTGACGGTGAGATTGGAGGCGGTGGCGGCGTCCTTGAGGGTAAGGTCCCGCGCGTACGCGTCGGCTCCGGTCTTTTCGATGGCGGCGATGGTCGAGCCGACCAGCTCGCCGGTCGTCAGAGTGGCTCCGGAAGTCGCATTCGGATTGGTATAAACGGCCATTTTCTTCGATCCTTCCTTTTTAGATCGTCGGTTTATCTTTCATGATGACGACATTTTTTTGCTTTCCCGCAGCTTAAAATCGCCGTTATATCACCGATTTTTCAGACTGCGGATACAATAAGACTATAATCCATAACCGTTTAAAATATCACAAAAATCGTGTTTTGTCAAGTTTTAGAGGGTGAAACGGCGGGCGGTCCGGGCATAAAACCGCACCGCGTCGGCGGATGAAGGACCGCAAACGTTCGGCTTCGCCGTACCCTCGAAATTTTCCGGTATTCACGCTGCGTGGAACTTGCAATCCGACCGTTGGCACGTTACAGTAAGTAAACTGTCGTCAAACGCTCAAAATGGAGGTATCGCTTTATGTCCGGGAAAAAACTTACCGTAACGGGAACTGGTGATTCGCTGTTCGTGGTGCCGTTTCCGAAGGATTACGCGCCGACGCTCGACCGGGTCGCCGGGTTCATCGGCGGGTGCGACGTGCGGATCACCAATCTGGAGACCAATCTGTCGGACTTCGAGTATTTCGGCAACGCCTACTCGGGCGGCACCTGGCTCAACACCCGCCGCGCGTATTTGAAGGAGCTGATGCGCTTCGGCTTCAACTTCTACGGCGACGCCAACAACCACGCGATGGATTACTCGTACAACGGCTTGCTGTCGACCATCGCCGCGCTCGACGCGCAGCGGCTCGCCCACGCCGGGACGGGGCGCAGTCTCGAGGAGGCGGCGGCTCCGGCGGTGCTGACCTTGAACGGCGCGAAGGTCGCCTTCTTCGCCGTGGACGCTTCGATGGCGGATCCCTCGCGCGCCGGGCGCGGAACCAAAAACCTGCCCGCGCGACCGGGGGTGAACTATCTGCGCCACAAGACTTCGTACCATGTCTCCGAGGCGGACCTCGCCGCACTGCGCGACATCGCCGCCAAGATCCGGATCAACTTCACCCGCGAACAGTCGATCGCCACGGGATATATGACGCCCGATCCGGAGGGGGTCTTCCACTTCGGCGAACTCGTCTTCAGCACCGACCCCGCCGTTCCCCGCACCTCGTGCAACGACGCCGACAAGAAGCGTCTGATCGACGCGGTCGTCAAGGCGAAGCAGGAGTGCGACTACGTCTTCATGATGGTCCACTGCCACGACAGCGACAGCGTGCGCGTCGAAAATCCCCCCGATTACTACAAGGAGTTCGCCCACGCCTGCATCGACGCGGGAGTTTCCGCCATCTTCGGCGGCGGCTGCCACCGCCTGCGCGGGATCGAGATCTACAAGAACGCGCCGATCTTCTACTCGCTCGGCGATTTCATCTACCAGGGACCGCAGGTCGAGATCCTCCCCGCCGACTTCATGGAAAAGTACGGCGTCGACATCTTTGCCACCGCCAAGGAGGCGCTGTGGGCGCGCTCGCGCGGCGACAAGGTCGGACTGCACTGCAACAAGCTCAACTACCAGACCGTACTGCCGAAACTCGAATTCGTCGACGGCAAGATGACCGGCTTCGAACTGCTGCCGATCCACTTGAACTTCGAGCGCAAGGACGACCTGAAAGGCCTGCCCGCCGTCGCCGAAGGCACCGAAGCCGAGGAGATCGCCAAGCTCCTCGACGGTCTGAGCGCCCCGTTCGGTCTGCGCCTCAAACTCGAAAACGGTATGCTCGTCCGGGCGTGACCCTCCCGATTCGCGGATGTCGCATGAGACCCATACGGCATCCGTTTTTTTTCTCACGCCGTTGATTGTCGCGCATACCGACGTTCGGGGCGGCTCCGCGCCCCCTGACCCCGGTCGGATTTTAATGCATGATTCGTCGATGAGCAAAAAAATGCCTCATCGACGTTTTATGCCGTAAAATCGCGGTCGCCCTGTTATCAGCCTCTGCGCATCGAATTTCTGTTTCATAAATACCGCCGCTTTTCTTGTTTTACTTCTTTTCACGTGAAAAGAAGGAAAGCCGGGGTCACGGGGCGGCAGCGCCCGTGTGCCGGTAGCGTAGGCGAGTCCCTGCGTCGCCGTAAAAGGTGGCGCAGTGGCGGCTTCGAAGCCGCCAGGAGGCGAGCGGAGCGTATGCGGCATGTCCGGGCGGCAGATCGCCGCTGCACCACTGCGATGTGTGAAAAACATCGGCATATCGCATGCGGGACTCGCCCGCACCCCGCAAAATCGAATTTCCGGCAAACGCAAAGCAAACCGCAAGCGAAGTCGCCAACGGCGACGCTGACCATCATCTCGAAGCCGACGTTCGGCTCGCGAGGGGACGTGGGGGCGGCGAAAACGCCCCCCGCTCCCATTTCGCCAAGAATTCAATACTTCGTCGCTGGAATCTACCTGAATCCAAACTCAAACGTGGTACAAACCGACGAAGAACCAAAAAAATACCGGGCGACCGATTCCGGCGCCCGGTGTTTTGCATTATGGTGCAAGCGTTATTTGTACGGGGCGATGTGCCCGACGCCGCCCTCTTCGGTGCAGGCGATGTCCGGCGAGGTGTAGGTGTACAGCGAGAGAGAACGGTGGGTGTGACCGCCGCTCGTCCAGAAGATGTAGGGCTGATAATAGTCGCGCATGTTGTCGCTGGTGATCGAAGCGACGTTGCCCGCCCAGGTGACGATGTTGGCGCGACCGTTGTGCACCATATTGACCCGCGAGTACGAGGGACCGCCGCCCGCGGCGCTTTTGTACGACGAGTACAAGCTCTGATACTGGGTCCCGTATTTCAGGCTTTTGCCGTCGGCGAACCACACCCGCTTGCTCAGCGACACGCTGTTGTCGACGATGGTCGTGTCGTTGTCGAAATATCCGTTGTTGTACTCCGGCAGGGTGAAGCTGATGCCCCAGACGGGGTCGGGCGGGGTGCCGCCCGTGTTGTTGTTGTAGATCGCCGCGTAGGTCTGGAGATTTTCGCCGGCGTAATTGTCGGTGCCGATCTTTTTGAGCGGCACGCCGGGGCAGCTCAGCCAACCCGGTCGCCCGCTGCTGTTCAGGAGCAGCTGATCGTAGCTCGGCAGGTACTTGGTGTAGGAAAGGCGCGCCAGCCATCCGGACTGGGCGTACTTCAACTGGGCGTTGATCCCCTGATAGTTCGGAGCGGGCCAGAAGTTGCGGTTGTCGTTCAAATAGAGCTGCCCGACCGCGCCCATCTGTTTCAGATTCGATACGCAGCGCGTACCGTGCGCCCGTTCGCGCGCCGACTGCAGCGCCGGGAGCAGCATCGCGGCGAGGATCGCGATGATCGCGATCACGACCAGAAGTTCGATCAGCGTGAAGCGGCGGTTGCCGCCGATACCGCAAATTCGTTTGTCCATAATTCGTTTTTGCCTTTCCGTGAGGTTTCGTTGGTTCGAAAGCACTTGTTTCATACTATATAGGCGCTTTCAAGTATTTGCAAGCGGCGCGAGCGGATTTTTTCACGGCGCCGAGTTCAGATCGACGTAGATCGCCGGTTCCAGCCCGCCGGGGAAGAGCCGCACGTTGCCGTAGCGCGCCGAGACGGCGGCAAGCGTATACGGCGCGTAGAGGAAGGTGTAGGGCTGGTCCTCGTGGATGATCCGTTCGATGCGGCGGGCGACGGCGATGCGCCGGGGCATGTCGAAGGTGGCGCGCAGTTCCTCGATCAGTGCGTCGAGTTCCTTATTCGCGTAGCCGATGTGGTTGCTCCCGGGGGGCGCGATCCCCTGCGAGTGCCAGACCTGATAGGGGTCGGGGTCGAAGTTCGTGCTCCAGCCGAGGCTGCAGGCGTCGTAGGTGCGGTTTTCCAGCCGTTCCAGATACACGGACCACTCCAGCGACTGGATCTTCATCTCGATCCCCGCCGCGCCGAAGGACTCCTTGAGCAGCGGGAACATCCGCATCTGGGTCGGGTGGTTCGCCACCTGCAGCATGGTGAACGAAAATTTGCGGCCGTCCTTTTCGAGGATGCCGTCGCCGTCGGTGTCGCGCCAGCCGGCTTCGGCGAGGAGCCGTTTCGCGCGTTCGGGGTCGTAGGGCAGGGGTTTCAGCTCGGGATCGCTGTACTGCGACGCGGGCGGGAACGGTCCCTTGATCGGGATCGCCAGACCGTGCATGATGTCGCGGATTATCCGCTCGCGGTCGACCAGCATGGTCAGCGCCTGCCGCACCCGCCGATCCTGAAACAGCGGGGACTTCTGGTTGTAGCCGATGTAGCTGTATGCGAGCGCCGGATACTTGAAGCGCCGGAATTTGCCCGAGCTGAAGATCGGCGCGTTTTGCTGGCGCACCCACTGTTCGGCGGTGAGCGACAGTTGGTCCAGCCGACCCGCCGTCAGCGCCTGCAGCCGGGTGTTCGGCAGCTGGATCACTTCGAAGACCCGGCTCTCGAGCGCGGGCGCCGCCCCGTAGGCGCGACCGAAGTAACTGTCGTTGCGGCGCAGGACGATCCGGCGATTTTTCTCCCACCGTTCCAGCCGGAAGGGACCGCAGCCGACGATGAAGGCGTTGCGCCGGTGGTCGTCGTTGAAGCGTTTGCCGTCGAAGGGACCCGGATAGTCGTGAAAGTAGTGGCGCGGCAGCGGCGACATCCCGAGCGTGGCGGAGAGCGAACCGTAGAACGGGCGCTTCCAGCGGACGACGAATTCGTGGGAATTCACGACTTCGAGCGAGTCGAAGTCCTGATAGTAGCTGCGCAGCGGGGCACAGTTCACCGTCGGGTCGCGCAACACGTCGATGAAAAAGCGGAAATCCTCGGCGGTGACCTCCTTTTCCGGGACCGCGCGCCCCGTGACGGGGTCGGTGAAGGCGTACCATTTGATGCCGCGCCGGAGCCGGATCCGGTAAGAGAGGCGGTCGGGGCTGATCTCCCAGCTTTCCGCCATCAGCGGACGGAATTCGCCGTCGGGGTGCGCCCAGTCGCGCTCCGCGAGCGACGACATGCAGAGCGAGTAGATCTCCGAAGCGATGGCTTCGTTGGTTATCAGCGGATTGAGATTCGGCGGCTCGGTGCCGATGCACTCGCGCAACGTACCGCCAACTGCGGCGTCGGCGACGAAATACTCCGCGTTGGCGAACTCTCCGCGCGCCTTCACGGAACGCTCCGCCGCCGCCGGGCGGCTTTCGAGTTTGCGCAGCGTGGCGAGGGTCCGCAGCTGGAGTTTCCGCGTCCGCTCCAGCGCCTGCAGGATCAGCAGCAGCCCCGCCGCCGTGACGACGACGAGTATCGCCAGCAGTATCCGCGCCACACCGTCCCGCCGCATCGTCGCGTCACCGCTGGGATATCCGGTAGGTCATCACCGCGCCGGCTATCTGGTAGATGATGTTCGGCAGCCACAGCAGATACTGCGGATAGATCTTGGGGAAGGTGCTGAACGATTCGCACAGAATGATCGACAGAAAGAAGAGCCCCGCGAGGATCACGCTCAGGAACAGACCGATCGACGTTTCGCGCCGGTTGGTCCGGATCGCCAGCGGCAGCCCCAGCAGCAGAAACGCGATCGGCGACAATGCGAAGGCGATCCGCTGGTTGAGTTCGACTTCGAGTTCGGTGGTGTCGCGGTTGAGCTGCTTGGTCAAACGGATGCGCCCCATCAGTTCGGTGAGGCGCATGTACTTGGGCTTGACGCTGATGCGGTGGGCGTTCGCCCGCTTGCCGTAGTGGAAGTTGAACTCCAGCATCTTGGAGTACATGCGCTGGACGCCGTCGCCCGCGTTGCTGTTCTTGTCTTCGATCATGCAGTCGAAGAGCTGGATCACGAGGTTCTGCTTTTCCCGGTCGGTGAAAACTCTGCCCGAGACCGCCGAAACGTCCTGCGTGACCGTGTTTTTCTGGCTCTGCGACAAAACGTAGAGCTGGACGCCCTTGATGCCGTTTTCGCCCTCCTTGTCGTCGATGTAGATGAGGGTGTTCTCGTACTGTATCTGCTTGCCCGGCTCGAAGATCGCCAGCGGCTGGTTGATGAGTTCTATTTCCATCATATTGCGCGACTTGCCCAAGAGCGGCGGTCCGATTTCCACCTGAAGATACAGACACAACGCCGTGAGCAGCACCGTCAGCAGCATGATCGGCGACACGATCTGCAGGATCGACACTCCGCACGCCCGCATCGCCGTGATCTCGCTGTCCGCGGACAACCGCCCGAAGACCAGCATCACCGCGACCATCACCGCCCACGGCACCGTGAAGGTCAGCACGATCGGCAGGATGTACGCGGTGAATTTGCAGAAGGTCCAGAACGAGATCCCCTGCGAGAGGTAGTCCAGCACCTTGATCAGGTTCGCCCCGGTCATGGCGAAGGTGAGGATGCCGATCGCCATCAGAAAGGCGCCGAGAAATCCTCTTGTCACATACCAGTTCAGTGTTTTCATAGCATAGCTCCGCCGACGCGCTCCGAAAGGCGGGGGGCGCGTTCCGCAGTAAAAATACATGCAAAATCCGCTTTTGCAAATCTCCGGAGCGGTGCGGAGGCGATTTTCCCGCGGAAAAAAGCATTTTTATTCCCCGCGGCGCGCCGGAGAGCGCTTCGTCCGCTTGCGCGCCGGCGCGGAGAGTGTTATATTTTATATAAAATCATCAAAGCGACCGCCGCCGCGACGATCTCGCCGCCGCCCCGGAAGACAAGCAGAAAGTGGAAGCCGTATATGAAACTCAATGATGCGAAATCGGTCCCGGAGAGCGTTGGGGAATACTCCTTCGAGAACTTCGACAACTTCGACAGCTATGTGCACGCGGCGCGCCCCGCGCTGCTCAAGCTGCTGGGTCTCTCGGACTTGGCGGCGCGCAAGTCGCCGAACCGCTTTTCTCCCGAGAGTTTGTGGCAGCGCGACTTCGGATGGGGTACGGTCGAAAAGCTCCGCTTCGAGTACGAGCCGGGGGAGTTCGGCTGCGGATACTTCTGCCTGCCCGCCGGGGCGAAGCCCCCGTACCGGCTCTTCATCTGTCTGCAGGGGCACTCGACGGGGATGCACACGTCGATCGACGTGCGCTGGGAGGATGAGCAGACCCCGCTGGGAACGACCGGCGACCGGGATTTCGCGGTCCAGTGCGCGAAGCGGGGTTTCGCGTCGTTGTGTCTGGAGCAGCGCTACTTCGGCGAACGGTCGATGAACACCGAGGATCACAAGCCGGGGTGCCAGCTGCCCGCCTTGCAGAATCTGATGATCGGGCGCACGGCGATCGGCGACCGGGTCTTCGACGTGGACTGCGCGATCGACTACCTGAAGCGCCGCGACGACCTCGATCCCGAGTTTCTGGGCATCACCGGCAATTCGGGCGGCGGCACGACGACGATGTTCGCGGGGGCGGTGCTGACGCGACCGACGCACCTGATGCCGTCGTGCGCGTTTTCGAGCTTCCGGGGCAGCATCGGCGCGATGAAGCACTGCACCTGCAACTACATACCCAACTTGCTGCACTTCGGCGAGGCGGCGGACGTGCTGGGGCTGGCGGCTCCGCGCGGTCTCGTGGTGATAAGCGGCGCCGAGGACAAGATCTTTCCCATCGACGACGCGCGCCGGCAGTTCGAGCGGCTGCAAAGGATCTACGCCGCCGCGGGAGCGCCGGAAAATCTGCGCCATGTGGTCGGTCCCGAGGGGCACCGCTACTACGCCGAAGCGGGCTTCGCCGCGCTGAACGAACTGCTTTGAAATCAAAAGGGGAGGGGGGCGGTCATGCGGTGGAGAAGTCCGGGCAAGTGCGTGCGGCATGTGCTGCTGGCGGGGGACGTTTCGCCCAGTACCGCCAACATCGGCGGAATCCTCGAGATCGGCGTCGATAAGATATTCGAGGAGGTGAAACCGCTCTTCGACGCGGTCGATCTGTCGCTCGTCCAGTGGGAAACTCCGCTCGCGGCGGAGGCGGATTGTGCGCCCATTCCCAAGAGCGGACCCAATTTGATCTGCTCCCCCGAAGCGGCGGAGATCGCGAAATATCTCGGCGCCGACGCGGCGCTGCTCGCCAACAACCACATCGGCGATCAGGGCGGCAAGGCGGTGCTGGAGACGATCCGCATCCTGAACGAGGCGGGCGTCCGCACCGTCGGCGCGGGAGCCGACCTCGAATCGGCAAGCCGCTCGCTCGTCACCGACTTCGGGATGTTCAAGCTCGCCGTGATCAACGCCGCCGAGCACGAATTCGGCACGGCGGGGCGTAATACGCCGGGGGCCGCGCCGCTCGACGTCCCCGGGATCATGGCGCAGATCCGCGCCGCGCGCGAAGACGGCTGCCGGGTGCTCGTCGCGCTGCACGGCGGTCACGAGTACGATCCCTTCCCGTCGCCGCGGATGGCGAAGCTCTTCCGCATGTTCGCCGACGGCGGCGCGGACATGGTCTTCAACTGCCACACCCACTGCCCGGAGGGGGTGGAGGTCCATAACGGCGTGCCGATCGTCTTTTCGCCGGGGAACTTCTACTTCCCGCTCCGCAACGCGGAAAAGCAGCCGCTGCCGACGTGGTTCCTCGGGTATCTCGCGGTCGCGGGCTTCGACGAGGGGGGAGCTTTCGAGCTGGAGATCATTCCCTACCGCTTCTCGAAGGAGCACGTCTCGCTGCTTTCCGGCGACGACAAGACGCGTTTCGACGAGTACATGGCGACTCTTTCGCGCCCGCTTGCGGACATGGCGGAGCTGGAACGGCTCTTCGACTTGTGGAGCATCCGCCACGGCTTCAACTACGTGCGGGGCGCGATGAAGAAAAGCGCCGAAGCCGGGCTGGATTTCTCGGACCCCGAAACGGTGAAGAAGTTCCTCGCGTTCCGCAACACCCACACCTGCGAGTCGCACTGCGACATGATCGGGAACTTCTTCCGCCTTGCGGAGCGCGGGCTCATTCCCGCCGAGCCGACGCTCGCGGAGGAGCTCGCCATACTTCAACAGGGTCCGCAGCTTTCCTGACTTCGGGCGGTCGAATTCCAAGGTCAAACTTGATCGGCATCCGCCGCTTTGCGGCGAGATAAGGTTTTTTACCATTTCTATTGAGAGTTTTGCGTTTTTTGTTGCAAAGTTTGCAGTATAGTGAGAACTTTTTCTTGAAATCTGCAAAGTTTGCAGTATCTTATGCTGAATACGATTGAGAACAAATATGCGGAGGAGGTATATGATACTGCGAGAACACTATTTACAGCAGATTCGTCCGTTTTACGACAGCGATTTGATAAAGATTATAACCGGGATCAGGCGCTGCGGGAAATCCGTGACCATGCAGCAGGTCAGAGACGAGATTAAGTCAAAATCGGACGATATCGTTTACCTCGAATTCGAGAAACGCGAGGTGCGGACACTTCTGCCGGATGCGGATGCCGTGCTGGAGTATGTCAAAAAAAAGAGGAAATCCGGAAAGTGCTATGTATTTCTGGACGAACCGCAGGAAATAGCTGGATGGGAGGAGGTTTGCCAATCCCTGCGGTTGCATGGGGACTCCGTGTTTGTGACGGGTTCCAACTCAAAGATACTCTCGAAAGAGTATGTGAAGTCCTTGAGCGGTCGTTTCGTTTCGTTCCGCATCCGCCCCTTCGTTTACCGCGAACTGCTGGCATACGCGCAGGAGTTGGGCAAGGAAGTTTCTCCGCTTGACTATCTGATTTGGGGCGGCTTCCCCAAGCGTTTGGAATTTTCTGATGACGCGCTGCGGCGTTATCTGGAAGACTTGAACGAAACGATAATCTACAAGGATCTCATAGTCCGGTTCGGTATCCGGAAGGATGCTTTGTTCCGAGCCGTGGTTGATTTCGTTCTGCGCTCCAATGCGCGCATTGTTTCCGCCAACTCCATTTTCCGGGCGGTGAAGCAAATCCAGAAATGCTCGGCGAATACCATTCAGAAATACATCGGTTATCTCGAAATGGCCTATGCTGTAGACTTTCTGGAGCAGTACTCCACTCGGACCAAGCAGTTGCTGTCGTTTCATCACAAGTGTTACGACGGCGATGTGTCGCTCAATTCCATCCGCTGTCAGAACAATCGGTTCGATCTTGACCACAATCTTGAAAACGTCGTCTACAACGAATTATTGTATATGGGGTACCAGCTGAACGTTTACAACGGCGGGCGCGGCGAGGTGGATTTTCTGGCGCAGAAAAACAACCGGAAATATTATATCCAAGTCGCCTACAGCGTCGCCGACGACAAAGCGTACCAGCGCGAGTTCAAGGCATTTGAGAATCTTGACCCGCTTTCTCGGAAGATTCTCATCACCACCGATGAACTGGACTATTCCACAAGCATCGTCCGGCATATCCGCTTTCGTGACTTCCTCGCCATGCGGGACTTCGAATCGTCTCTGACCTGATGTTTTTCATCGATATGCCAATCTTTCATACTGCATAAAAGATGAAACGGAACGGATTTGAAACCAAACGGCATTGTTCGCGGAGGAGGTGACAGATGTGGGTATTCGCTAAGTTTGCAACGGGGCTCGCCCGCTTCTTTTACGACGGCGAGCGGGAACGGGATTTTTCGCTTCTGCATCGCCTTGCCAGAACCGCCGCGCTGCTTGCGGATTACGTTTCGCTCCTGATCGTCGGTCTCACATGGGCGAAGCGTCTGTCGGAAAGTCTTTGGCATAGCTTCGCGGCATCCATTGTCACCCTGTTTCTTCTGCTGACGGCGCCGCTGGCGCTTTGCCTGCTGAAGCGGAAGCTCCTCAACCCGTGGCTGTTCTTCCCGCCGACCGTTCTGTTTGTCGCGGCGGCGGTGGCCGCCGGATGCCTGACGGATTGAGGCCGCTTTTCCTGACTTCGGGGTCAGTCGTTTCCGAGGTCCAGTTGGACGACATCGCCGGGGCGGGTGGAGGTTCCGGCGGCGAGCTTGCGACCCGGGTAGATCGCGGTGTGGATCCCCGTGTGGACGTCGTCGCCGACGATCGCGCCGAATTTGCGCCGCCCGGTGTCGACGAGCGTGCCGTTGACGAGCGAACGGTGGTTTTTGCCGTCGTGGCGCAAGTTGCCGATGATCGTCCCGGCGCCGAAGTTCACATGGTCGCCCAGCACCGAGTCGCCGACGTAGCTCAGGTGTCCGACGGCGGTCTTGAAGCCGATCACGGAGTTCTTGATCTCGACCGCCTGACCGACGTGGCAGTTGTCGCCGATCACGGTGTTGCCGCGCAAGTAGCAGTTGGGACCGATCTTGCAGTTCTTTCCGATCACGACGTTGCCCTCGATGAAGACTCCGGGCAAAATTCGCGAGCCCGCGCCCACGCGGATCACGCCTTCGACGTGTGCGGCGGGCGAGACTTCGCCCGCGATCTCGGGCTTTTCGAGCTTGGCGACGAGGCGCTCGTTGAGTACGAGGATGTCCCACGGGTAGCGGAGCACGAGCCCCGCGAAGGGAACTTGAGTTCCCGGCGTTCCGTACGCGGCGACGACTTCGCCCGCCTGGTCGCGCACCTCGAAGTCGCGCATTCCGGCGAGTCGGGCGACGAACTCCGGGTCGGGAATGCAGTCCATCCGCCAGCGGACGCCGTCCGGCAGCGCGGCGAGTTCGCGGCGCAGGAACTCCTCCAACGGCTCGTTGAGCACCCGGCACTTGCGGGGATTGGGTGAAAGCGGAAAGAACTCCTTGAGTTCGGGAACGATGAATTCGATCATGGCGATCTCCTCCCCGGCTCAGCCGATCCGGTGCTTGGCGGCGTCGACGAGTTTCTGCGTCCAGACTTCGACCGTGTCGCGATCCGGCGCTTCGACGAGGATGCGCATTTTGTTCTCGGTCCCGGAGTAGCGGACGATCGCGCGCGCGGAGCCGAGGTTTTCGACGTCGCGGATAAGTTTCTGCACCTCTTCGAGCTCTTCGAGCGGGACCTTTTCGCGCACCGGCAGATTGATCAGCTTCTGCGGGAACGCGGTCATGAACGCGGCGCACTCGCGGAGCGTTTTGTCGCGCTCCTTCATGAGTTTCAGAACGTGCAGTCCCGTGATGATGCCGTCGCCGGTCGTGACGTGGTCCATGAAGATGATGTGCCCCGACTGCTCGCCGCCGAGGTTGCACGCGTGTTCGCGCATGGCTTCGATCACCTTGTGGTCGCCCACGTCGGTCGTGATGACGCCGATCCCCGCCTCCTTCATCGCCTTGTGGAGGCCGAGGTTGCTCATCGAGGTCACGACGACCGCTCCGCCCGCCAGCCGTTTGCGCTTCTGGTAATCCAGCGCGACCATGCCGATGATCCGGTCGCCGTCGACGATCACGCCCTCGGCGTCGCTGAAGATCACGCGGTCGGCGTCGCCGTCGAGGGCGATCCCCGCGTCGGCGCGGTACTGCCGGACGAGGCGGCTCAGATTTTCGGGGTGCAGCGCGCCGCAGTCGAGGTTGATGTTCTGACCGTTGGGCTCGGTGGATACGGCGATCACTTCGGCGCCGAGCTCGCGGAAGATCGACGGCGCCATCGAGTAGGCGGCGCCGTTGGCGCAGTCGAGCACGATCCGGAGACCCGAAAGGCTGCGGTTCTTGATCGTGCTCTTGGCGAATTCGATGTAGCGGCCGCGCGCGTCGTCGATGCGCCGCGCCTTGCCGATCTGGGCGTTGGCGACGTGCGAACTCGACAGCGTCTCGTCGGCGATGGATTGTTCGATCGCGGCGGTCTCGGCGTCCGAGAGCTTGAAGCCGCAGCGGTCGAAGATTTTTATCCCGTTGTCCTCGGCGGGGTTGTGGCTGGCGGTGATCATGATGCCGCAGTCGGCGCAGAGCGATCGCGTGAGGTGCGCGACCGCGGGGGTCGGCATGGGTCCCACCTCCAGCACGTCCATACCCATGCTGAGCAGTCCGGCGGAGATCGCGTTTTCGAGCATGTATCCCGAGAGCCGCGTATCCTTGCCGAGCACCGCGCGGCGCGAGCCGTGCCCCGAGGCTTCGCACTCCTTTGCCACCGCCTTGCCGACCAGCAACGCGAGTTCCGGAGTGATGGGGAAGGTGTTGGCCTTGCCGCGGATGCCGTCCGTACCGAAGAGTTTCATGTTAAAAACGTCCTTTCGTTCAAATGACAAGTTGATATGCCGATGTCGAATGACGCTGTATAAAATAATCCGCGCTCCGGGTCAAATCAATACCTGATATGGATAATTCTTCATAAAATATGGATTTTTCTGCGATGAGATCGTCGCGGGGATCGCAGCGCGCGGGGATTTTGTAAAAAATTTAAATTTCGGGGGTTGATTATTGCACGCGTGCAATTATATTGTACGCTGGATGCGCGGAATTCAGGTGAAATCCGTGGCTGCCCGCCTCGAAAGTGATGCGGGCGAAAATTTTTTTGCCCGCGTTGTTGCACGCGTGCAACGGTTTTTGAAAAGGATAAGGATATGAAAGACTCGAACCGCCTGCAGATCCCGGAGCCGCCGGAGCGGTATGACTTCGCCGGATTGCTGAAACTCGCCCGCGCCGTCAGGGAGTACGACCCGCGGCGGAAAAAACGCAAAAAAATCCGCCGCGCCGCCGCGGAACGAAAAAAACCGTGTTGACATCCGCCGCAACGGCGTGAAAACCGCAGCAACAGGAGCATGACGCATCATCATGGACGACATTTTCGATAAAATCAGTGACCGGCTGCCGCTGATCGCCGCCCATCTGCGCGACGGCGGCGGCGAAAGCGGTCTGTGCCGCAAACTCGGCGTCTCCCGGCCGGAACTGCGGCGGTGCCGCCGTCTGCACCCCGAACTCGAGGAGCTGTGGCAGGCGAACCGCTGCGAAGTCGCGGAACGGGTCGAGGCGGCGTTGCTCCGGCGGGCGACCGGATACGAGGAGGAGAACGGCAAAGCCGTGCCTCCCGACGTCCGCGCCGCCGTCTTCTGGCTGAAGAACCGCCGCCCCGCGCGGTGGAAGGACGGCGCGGCGGCGGGGACGGAACGCCGTTCCGCCCCGCCGGTGGATCTTTCCGCCGAGGAAGAGCAGCTTTAGAACCACTATTCAACATCCAAGCAGGAAAGGCGAAACATGAACATCATCTTCAACCGGCGCCACGCCGAATACTCCGCCAACGAGATGCGCTGGCGGCGCTCCCGCGACGCCTACCGCGGCGGGCGGGAGTACATCGAGACGGCGCTGATCCGGCATGTGTCGGAGATCGAGGAGGAGTTCGCCGAACGGCGGGCGCGCGCTTACTACTTCAACTATCCGCGCGCCATCGCGCGGCGGATCACCCAGTATGTGCTGGGCGTCGATCCGGTGCGGCGCGGCGCGCTTCCGGCGCTGGTCGAGGATTGGAGCCGCACCGGACTGCGCACCAACGAAGTCATGCGGCAGCTTTCGACCATGCTGAACGTCTACGGACGGGCGTGGCTGCTGGTCGAAGCGCCGGAGTTTTCGGGGGAATTGACCGTCGCCGAGGCGCAAAAGCGGAATTTGCGCCCCTACGTCACGGCGCTGTCGCCGCTGGAGGTCACGGACTGGGCGGAGGGCGACGACGGGCGGCTGCTCTGGGCGGTCGTTGCGGACGAATCGGTCGAAAAACCCGATCCGTTCAAGGCGGCGCGGCGGTTCCGGCGGCGTCGGCTCTACGACCGCGAGCGCTGGCGGCTGTACGGCGACGGCGATGGCGGCGCAGTCGAACTCGCCTCCGGAGCGAATCCGCTGGGCGAAGTGCCGCTGATCCCGGTCGTGGAGCCGGACGGTTTCGGCATGGCGGCGGGACACTGGTTCGAGGACGTCGTCCGGGTCAGCGAGGCGATACTCAACAACGAGTCCGAGGCGCAGATGAACGTCGTCAAGCAGATGTTCGGGATGCTGGTGGTTTCGGACTCCTTCGCCCGCGGGGCGCAGCGCGCCGCCGATCCCGAGCGGACCGGGCGGGGGCTCGCCGCCACCGTGGCGCGGAGCGCCGCCGTCATCGAATCGGTGGAGGAAAAGGGGCTGAGCCGCTTCATCAGCCCGTCGGGGATCGCCAGCGAGACGATCCGGCAGGAAAACCTCCATCTGAAGCAGGAGCTTTACGACGTCGTCGGACTGGCGGTGCGGAGCTTTTCCCGCGACGCGCAGAGCGCCGAGTCGAAGGCGTGGGATTTTCAGAATGTGGGGCAGTTCCTCGCCGCGCGGGCGGATCTGCTGGAGCAGGCGGAACTCGCCGCCTGGAAGATGATCCACGGCTACGATCCCTCGCTGGCGGTCCCCGAGGTGGTCTACAACCGCAAGTTCGCGGTCCGCGATCTGGAAGATTCGATCTCCGGACTGCTGAAACTGGCGACGGTATCCGGCGGCGCCTGCTACCGCAAGGCGATCCGTCGCGCCGCGCTGGAACTGCTCGACGCCGTGTCGGGGGTGCCCGAAAGTGAAAAACAGCAGATACAACAGGAGATCGACGGCGAAGCAGGTTCCGCCGCGCCGCCGGAGGAAAATGGAGGAGACAAAAAATGAAACTCAAGGAAGTCATCGCCAAGGCGCTGCGGCGCGAGGAGCTCAACGCGCTGGAACGCGCCGAGCTGGAAAAATTCGACCCCGACGCGCTGCAGAGCAAGCTGGACGAACTCGAACGTTCCAAACTGAGCCGCGAGGAGGCGCTGCAGCACGACCTCGACGCCGTCCAGTCCGAACGCGATGCGCTCCGCGCCGAACGTGACGCGCTGGTCCGCCGGGACCGCATCGCCGCCATCGCCGCCGAAGCGGGCTGCACCGAGCCGGAGTACCTCGACTTTCTCGCCGCCCGGCGCGGACTGGAGCTGGAGGATGCCGAAGCGGTGAAGGCGTTCGTCGCCGCCGCCGAACGGAAAAATCCTCACTGCTTCCGGAGCCGTCTGCGCCCCGGCTCGGGCTCGGCGCAGCAGACGCCGGCTCCGGAGGGGAAAGCCGCCGCCGCGCCCCGGGTCGCCGACCGCATCGGTGCGATCGTCACCGCGCTGGGCGACGCCCCGGACGCGCAGATGTAACAGTCATCGAAACGGAAAACTTCGTCAACCTCCCCGCGTGCGGGGAACAACACAGGAGATGTAGGATATGTTGTACAGTTATTCTTTCGCCAATCGCAAGCGCGACCTTTCGGACATTCTTTCGACGGTCATCAAGGACGAGCCGCGCTTCATCAGCAACTTCCGGCGCGTTCCCGACGCCCGGCTCAACAAGCACGAATGGCTCGAGGATCAGCTGCAGGGACGCGGCATCACGGCGACCGCGATCTCTTCCGGCGTGCTGACCGTCAGCGCCGCCGACGCCGCGAAGGTCCGGGTCGGCACGCTGCTCGGCAAGAAGGACGATCCCGCGCTCTTCGTCGTCACCGCCGTGACGACGACTTCGGTCACGGTGGAACTGGCGGCGGCGAACGGTTCGACCCTGACCGTGGCGACGCTTCCGTCGGGCGGAGCCGCCTTCAACATCGTTTCGACGCCGATGGGGGAGGGGACCGGCAACGGCGACGGCGAGGAGAACTACTCGCTCAGTCAGGCACAGTGGAACGCCACCCAGATCTTCCGCAAGGAGATCGTGCTCTCCGGCACCGCGCTGGCGGTGAATCTCTACGGCGGAGCGGACAACCAGCTGAACCGCCAGACCGCCTTCGCGCTCGCCGATCTGGCGCGCGACCTGAACCGCGTCGCGCTCTTCGGCCGCCGCGTCGAGGGCACCGCCTCCGCCAAGGGCGAGGCGGGCGGTTTGTACTACTTCGGTACCGGCACGGGCGCGCTGGAGATCGACGCCGACAGCGCCCGGCTCGACAGCTTCATCATCAACGATGCGGCGCAGAGCGTGCTCGGCGAGGGCGGCGATCCGATGCAGATCCTGTGCAGCCCCGGACAGGCGCGGGTGATCTCGAACGAGTTCAAGGATCGGCTGCAGGTCCTGCGCAGCGACGACCGCCGCGGCGCCTACGTCGCCGTGATCGTGAACGAGATCAACGGGCGCGGACTCACCATCATGGCGGATCCCGACGTGCCCGATACCGACGCCTGGGTGCTGGATCCCGCCGGTTTCGGTCTCGCAAACCTCAAGGGGCGCGCCATCGCCGACGAGGATGCGACTCCCCGCGGTTTCGACGGCATCCGCCGGACGGCGCTCGGCGAACTCACCTTCGAGTTCCGCAACGTCCACCAGCGCTGCTGCCGGATCAAGAATCTGCTGGCGAGCGCCAGCGCCATCGCCGCGCTGCGCAGTTACACCCCGACGGTGATCGCGACGACCAGGAGCGGTTCCCCGCTGGCGGTGGTCACGCAGAGCAGCGCGGAGACCGAGGAATAACTGGTTCGCCGTGCCCCCGTCCGGGAGCCGCATGCCGAAGTTCCCGGACGGGGGCGGCAGCCCTTTTCCGCCGCGCGTCGGGGGGGTGTTGCGGCAGCAACGCCGGATCCGTTCTCCGCGACGTATCGGAAATTACGGGTAATACGGTCGTTTCGGGATCGGACAAACAAGGGAAACTCATCATGGAACTGGAAAAGATCAACGCATTTTTCAACGATCATCTGCTGAAGGTGGAGTATTTCGGCTTCGATGCGGAAGCCCGCAGCGCGGCGCTGAGCATGGCGGAACACGACATCGCGGCGGAGCTGGGCCGCGAACCGCAGGACGACGACTATCTGGAGCTGGCGGCGGTGGGCGAGCAGACGATCCATCTGCTGCAGCACCCCGGCACCGAGAGCGCGGAACATCTGGTGGAGGAGCGGGTCGAGGGCGTGGGCAGCCGCCGTTACGCGCACAGCGAAATGCCCGGCATCGCGCCGCGGGCGCGCCGCTACCTGCGGGCGCTGCTGGGCGCCACCGTATCGTTGAGCCGGGGGTGAGACAAGATGGACGAACTTTATCAGGAATGCTTTGGACACTGCCGCCGCGACGCCGACTGCCGCGACTGCGATCTCTTTGCTTCGTGCGCCTGCATCAGCGACACCGAGGAGAACATCGAACAGCACTCCGGCATGACCTCGGTGGAGGAGCTGGACGGCTGGGCGCTGCAGCTTTCGACTCCGCCGGTGCTTCCCGACGCCGAGGAGGAGCCCGCCGAGGAGCAAAACGAACCGCTCACGGGCGAACTTGCCCGGCTTTCGGAGTTCTGCCGCTTCATCTTCACGCTGGACGACTACACGCTCGGGATTCTGGCGACGATCATCGCTCCAGACGGCGACGCCGCCGCGAACTGTACCGTCGCCGCGCTCGCCCGTCTGCACGGCTGCACCCGGCAGGCGATGCACCGCAAGATGCTCAGCAGCGTGCGCCGCCACCCGGAATTGGCGTCGCTGTTCCGCGTCGCGCTGCGCAAGATCGGTCGCGGGCGGGGCGCCTTCCGCTGCGGGGAGGCGTGTCGTGCCTGAACGCTTTCGCTACACTCCGGCGCAGCTGCGCGCGCTGGCGGCGGCGGGCGGAAGCGCCGGGCATCTCATGCTCTACGGCGGCAGCCGCTCCGGCAAGAGCTTCGCGCTCTGCTGCGCGCTGGTCGTGCGGGCGCTCAAATCGCCGGGGAGCCGTCACGCGGTGATCCGGCGGCACTACACCGCCGTTCACGCGTCGATCGGTCTGGACACGCTGCCCAAGACACTGCGGCTGCGTTTTCCCGGTGTGGATTGCGTCTACCGGCGCAGTGAAGGGCTCTTCCGCTTTGCGAACGGGTCGGAGATCTGGCTGATCGGGCTGGACGACGAGGCGCGCGCGGAAAAGATCCTCGGGCAGGAGTTTGCCACCATCTACTTCAACGAGTGCAGCGAATTGGAGTACCGGAGCGTCCAGACCGCGCTGACCCGGCTGGCGCAGAAGTCCGCCGGGCTGGTCAACCGCGCCTTCTACGACTGCAACCCGCCGGGGCGGAGCCACTGGACCTATCGCGTCTTCGTGGAAAAGGTCGATCCCGTCGACCGCCGTCCGCTCAACGCGCCCGAAAACTATCTGGCGCTTCAGCTCAACCCCGGCGACAACCGCGAAAATCTGCCGCCGGGGTACATCGAAAACACCCTCGCCAATCTGCCGGAGCGGCAGAAACACCGCTTTCTGCGCGGCGAATGGAGCGACGACGTCGAAGGCGCGCTGTGGAACTTCGAGCTGCTGGCGCGGTGCCGGGTCCAACGCGCCCCGGAGGAGCTGTTGCGGATCGTGATCGGCGTCGATCCGGCGGTGAGTTCGCACGAAAACTCCGACCACACGGGGATCGTCGCCGCCGGGATCGACCGGAACGGCGGGATCTACGTTTTGCGCGACGCATCGTGCCGCAAGCCGCCGCTCGAATGGGCGCAAGCGGTTGTGAGGCTGTACCGGGAACTTGCCGCCGATCTGGTGGCGGGAGAAGTCAACAACGGCGGCGACCTGATCGAGACGCTGCTCCGTCAGGTCGCTCCCGATCTGAACTTCCGCGCGGTCCGCGCCAGTCGCGGCAAGATCCTGCGCGCGGAACCCGCCGCGGCGCTGTACGCGCGCGGCAAAGTCCATCACGTCGGGGAGTTTCCGGAGCTGGAGGAGGAGATGCTCGGCTACTCGCCGCTCCGCGCCGCCGACTCGCCGGACCGCCTCGACGCGCTGGTCTGGGCGATCACCGAACTTTCACGCCCCGTGGGCGGCTTCATTCTCGCCTGAAATCCGCCGCGGTCATGGCTCGAGCGGCTTGACGACCGCGGGATCGCCGCAGTAAAGTCTTTCCCGGCACCGGTCGATCTCGGCGGCGAGTTCCCGGATCTGCGGGACGACCGACTTGTCGCCTTTCAGGAACTTTTCGATCAGGGACCCCTGCGCCGCCGTCAGTCGGTCGTGATTCTGCCAGTAGCCGCATCTTTCGAGAAAAGTCGCAAGCTTCACGAAGCGCCACGCCCCGAAGAAGATCGGGTGCGTGGTCCTTTTGTTCATGTTCATCGTTTCGACCGCGGCGACCAGCCGGTGGTCCCTGAGCCCCTTTTTGAACTCCGGAAAAGAACAGTCGGGCGCGAAAAGAAGGTTGTAGTTGCGCTTCAGCAACGCGACGTTTTTCGTCCGGTGGCAGTCGCTCGCGCTGACCACCGGCCAGCGTTTGCCCCGCTCCGCCGCAATCTCGTAGAGCAGCGCGGCAGTTAGGTAGTTGTCGTGGTTGAACTGCCCGTTGGCGATCTCGATCGCGTCGAAGTCGTCGTGGGTCAGCATGTAACGGGTGAACTCGGGCGGCGCGTTGTAACGGCCGTGGGGCTTCCAGTGCGGGTGGCAGTAGATCAGCACCGCTCCGGAGGCGCGGGCGCGGCGGGCGACGTACAGCGCCTCGGCGATGCTGCGGCGCTCGGAATCGTGCATCTGGGGCAGCTCCTTGCGCAGCTCCGCGAGGATCGGTTCGACCGCGGCGGCGAGTTCCGGCGTGCGCTTGCGCATCGACATCACGTCGGGTGCGCCGAGGCAGACCGAGTGCAGTATCGCCCCGGCGTTGTGCATCTCCTCGCCGGGGTAGGTGACGAGCCCGCTCCCCGAGTCCCGCGCGGCGGCGGCGACGACGGGGTTCTGGATTTTGCTGCCGTGGTCGGTGACGGCGAGGAAGTCCAGCCCCGCCTCGCGCGCGTAGCGGACGCTGTCCTGCGGCGGCTCGCTCCCGTCGGAAACGTTGCTGTGCTGGTGGAACTCGCCCTTGAAGGGGCGCAGTTTGAAGGCGTCGGGGGCGAGGGTGTATATGGAGTAATAGCGCTCCTCGCCCTCCTTTTCGCCCTTTCCGGGCGGCGCGATGAAGACGAACGAGTGCTCGTGCTCGCCGCGGAGCGGCACGGTGACGACGAGCGCGCCGTTTTCGCGTCTGCACTTGAGCATCTGGCGGCGCGGAGCGTAGCGCATCGCCTTGCCGTCGCCGAAGCGCCGGTCGTCGCGGACGTAGCCCACCTTGACGGTGTCGAAGTTCTTTTTGTCCCACTCGGTCGTCGCACGGAAACGCAGCGTCGCCACGGTGTCGGCGGGGTAGATGCGGGCGTCGAGTTCGAAGCCGCGCGCCGCGAGGGCGCAAAGCAACGCGCACACCGCCGGAAACCATGCGCCGGAGATACGGAGAGGGCTTATCATGTACGACACTTTTTTACGGTATTCTGGTGACTTTCAGCACCGGTTTTTCCTGAAGCGCGAGGATTCTGCCCTCTTCCAGCGTGGCGGGGGGCGCGATCGTCGCGGTGTCGGGACGGCGCAGCCGCAGCACCAGCACCGTGCCGCCGAAGATCAGCAATCCGACCAGCAGCACCGCCGCGACGACGAGCCCGACGGTGATCCGGTGCAGCGTCTTGCGGGTGCCTTCGTCCTGTTCGCGGCAGACGACGCTTTTGTCGATGTCCTCGGGTATCTCGTACGAGAGCTGGTCGCGCAGCCCCGCCATCAGCTTGTCGGTGTCGGCGGACGAGAGTCCGTAAAAGTTGCAGAGTTTCTTCACATACGCAAGAACGTAAACCATCTGCGGCAGATCGGAAAAGTCCCCGTTTTCGAGCGCCTCCAGATAGGCGGGCTTGATCCAGGTGGCGTCGGATACGGCGTCGATGTCGAGTCCGCGGCGGCGGCGCAGCTCCGCCAGCACCGCGCCGAGCGAGTCGCCGGGGGGGAGTTCCGTCGCGGGGCGCGGCGGCGGGGGCGGCGGTTCGTCGGCAGGTTCCGGTTCGTCGGCGTACTCCCCGGCGGGAGCGGCGAAAGTATCGGCGTCGGCGGTTTCGGAGGGTTCCGTTTCCTCCGCTTCCGCGTATTCGTTCGCCGCCGCTTCGACCGGAGCGTCGACCGGCTGCGGGACCGGAGTGTCGTCCGCCGCCCCGTTCGGAGCGCTTTCCGGCAGATCGTCAAAAAGTTCGCCTTCTTTGGTCATGATATGTCGATCCTGTATTGGTTTTTACATTCCGTCGTCCTGATTCGCGAAATCGGTGCCGTCGAAGATCAGTATCTCGCGTTTGTTGCCGCTGCCGGAAGGCGGACCCACCACCTGCCGCTCTTCGAGCAGATCGACGATCTCCGCCGCGCGGTTGTAGCCGATCTTGAGCCGCCGCTGCAGGTAACTTGTGCTCACCTTGCGGTCGAGAATCACCACTTCGAGCGCCTTGCGGACTTCGTCGCTGTCGCCGGGATGCAGGTATTTCTTGATCAGCGGGGCGATGTCGGCGCGGTCCTGCTCGTCCGGCTCCTCCAGATCCAGTTCGTCGATGTCGCCCGCGTCCTCCGCCGTTTCGGTCAGCACCGCGGTGTTGAAGCTGGGCTTCGCCTGACCGCAGACGAATTCCACGATCTTGCGGATGTCGCTGTCGGGTACGAACGCGCCCTGCACGCGCTCGATGACCATGCTCGACGGCGACATGAGCAGCATGTCGCCCTTGCCGAGCAGTTTTTCCGCGCCGACGGTGTCGATAACGACCCTGCTGTCCACCCCCGAACGCACCTGGAAGCAGAAGCGCGTCGGCAGATTCGCCTTGATCACGCCGGTGATGATGTTGGTCGAGGGGCGCTGGGTGGCGACCACGATGTGGATGCCCGCCGCGCGACCCTTCTGGGCGATGCGGGTGATGTTGGTCTCGACGTCTTTTTTCGCCTCGGTCATCATCAGATCGGCGAGCTCGTCGATCACGACGACGAGGTACGGCATCTTGGGCGGGATCTCGTTGCCGTCGTCGTCGTAGACGGGCTCCGGATCGGGCGGACGGCGGTTGAATTCCGAAAGTTTCTTGACGTGCACCTTGGCGAGCACGCTGTACCGGCGGTCCATCTCGTTGGCGACCCAGCGGAGCGCCACCGGCACCTTGGACGAGTCGTTGATGAGCGGCGCCAGGAGATGCGGCAGATTGCGGTACTCCTCGAACTCGACGATCTTGGGGTCGACCATGATGAGCTTCAGGTCGTCCGGCGAGAAGTGGAAGAGCAGACTCATGATCAGACTGTTGGTGCAGACGCTCTTGCCGGTGCCGGTCGCGCCGGCGACGAGCAGATGCGGCGCCTTGGCGAGGTCGACGACCACGGGCTTGCCGGAAACGTCCTTGCCGAGGGCGATCGGAATGTCCGCCTTGCCGTTCTGCCACGCCTCGGACTCCATCACGGAGCGCATGAAGACCGCCTCGCTCTTGGTGTTGGAGACTTCGACGCCGACCACCGGACGACCCGGTATCGGCGCGAGCACGCGGACGCTCGTGGCGGCGAGGTTCATCGCGATGTTGTTTTCGATCTGCTCGACCTTTTTGACGTTCACGCCGGGGGCGAGGGTGATCTCGAAGCGCGTGACCCGCGGACCCGAGGTGTAGCCCGTGACTTCGCCGGGTATCTCGAAGCTCTCCAGCGTCTGCTGCAAGATCTCGCGGGCGCGGAAGATTTCCTCGCGGTCCTCGCCGGCGGAAACTTCGCCCTGCGTGAGCATCTTGATGCTCGGCAGCTCATAGGCGCCGAAGAGCGGAGCATGGGCGCTTTCGCCCTTCTGGGCGGCGGCGACTTTGAGTTCCGCGCCGCGCCGGGGCAGCTTTTCCTGAGTGGTGGTCTCTTCGGGCGGAGGCGGCGGAGTACGCGGTTCCGGTTCGGGTTCCGGTTCGGGTTCCGGTTCCGGCGTTTCGGGCGGGGGGAGCGGTTCCGCGACCGCGGTGGCGGGCTGCGGAGTTTGGTTTTCCGCGGCGGCGGGCTTGGGAGCCTCCGCTTCCTCTTCATCCTTCTTTTCCTCGCGCCGGAGCATCCGGGCGATCGCGGAAAGTCCGCCTCGCGCCGGAGCTTTTTCCGGTTCTTCCGCCTCGTTTCCGCCCGCTTCCGGCGCTTCGCCGCGGCGGCGGGGGGACGGTTCGTCAAGCGGGGTCCCCGGCGAGTAAAGCAGCACCGCCGCCCAGTCCGAAAGGAAGATCATCACGCCGCCCACGGCGAGCAGCGTCCACGCCGCGATCAGCAGCCCCGGCGCTCCGATCAGCTGCCGGAGCCAGCCCTCGGGCAGGGGCGGTGCCGCGACGTCGTCCACGTCGGCGCCTTCGGTCGGATAGACCGCCGGCGCTGCCAGCCACTGACCGATCACGCCGCCCGAGAGTGCGAGCTGCGGCACCTCCTTGCGGCCGATGCCGATGCGGTCGGTCATCCCGGCGAAGGGCTCCGGCGTCAGCGCCAGTAAAAGCATCACCCCCAGCACCGCGAGCACTCCGCCCACGAAGGGTTTCCAGAAGCGCAGCGGGCGGGCGGGCAGAAACCGCCGGAGCGTCCGCAGCAGCATCAGCAGCACGATCATGTAAGTCGCCAGACCGAAGAGGTGGAAACTCCAGTAGCCGATACACGCCCCGGTGTAGCCGATCCAGTTGGCGGGCGGACGGTTCGACCCGCCGGAGAGGGCGGCGGCATCCTCCGGCGAGTAACTCACCACCGCCATCAGCGCCAGCACCGCCAGCGCCGCGTATACGATATAACGGACACGAAAAGTCCCGCTTCCGGCGGGATTCGCGTTTCGTTCCACAGAGACCATTTTTGCGTACCTATTCCCAGTTTGTGAAAACCGAGAGAATATACCCCCCGCAACGGGTAATTGCAAGGAAGATTTGCCCCTTCGGGGCAGCTTACCGGCAAAAATTTTTTCTCCGCCGGGTTTTCGGGGTCCGGACCGGGCTTGCATTTTCGGCGTTTCGACAGTATTTTATCGCGACAGGAGTTTTTTGCGAATATGCATTTGCACTGGTTGATAATTCCGGCGCTGGCACTGGCGCTGCCGGCGGGAGCGGCGGAAACGCGCTCCGGCGGTCGCGTTTTCACCGACCGGGTGGTGGAGACGCCGTCTCTGGTGCATCTCCGGGGAATGCACTCCGCCTCTCAGCGCGGTCCCACCTGCAACGTCTACTCGATGTGGATGATACTGCGCTACTACCGCTACCGCATCACCGCCACTCAGATCAAAAAGGGTGCGAAGGACGGGGCTTACAAGACCAGCAAATTCATCGAGGAAAAGTTGTCGACGTACGACTTCGATTTTCTGCACTACTACCCCAGACAGCCAGGGGACTTCGCGGATGTGGTCAAGCTCTGCATCGACAACGGGATCCCGCTGCAGTGGGGCGTGATGATCAAATATTCGCCCGGCTCGAAGGCGCGCCCGAGCGATCCGGTGGGCGGTCACGCCCGGGTGATCTGGGGCTACGAACGCGACCGCAAGAGCGGCGAAGTCACCAAAATCATCTACGGCGACTCGTGGGGCAGGGGGAATCTGCGCAAGAAGATGAAGGTCGACGACGCCTGTCAGATGACGATGTCGATGCACCCCGTCTTCCCGCGCGACCTCGACTCCGCGGTGGCGGAAAAGCTGCTGGCGGTCCCCGGGATGCGGCGCAACACTTCGCTCGCCTCGCCCAAAAATCCCAAGCAGATCAAGAAAAACCGGAACAAAACCTCTTCCCACGAGTGGAACTGACCGATCCGCCCCGGTCGTTCCGCGGGATTTACCCGATCGGTATCGGGTTGGTCCAGGCGTGACGGCCTTCGGCGTCGATGATCTGACAGCGCAGATAGTTGCAGTCGATGGTCGTCTTGCCGGGCTTCAGAAGATCCCGGGTGTCGAAACGGCAGCTCGTTATTTCCGGCGTGGTGCCGTCGCCCGTGAAGTTCGGCACGCCGGCGCAGAAGCCCCGGCACTGGTTGCAGAGCCCGATCGCGCTCGTGACCGGAGTGAACTCCGCTTCGAAGACGCCGTCCTCATAGCTGATGCGCGTGAATTTCGGTCCCTGCGTCGAGTAGAAGCTGCCGCGTTTCAGCGCGTCGACGACGCACTCGGTGGTGCGCTCCTCGCAGCAGATTTCCGACCAGCCCATGAAAAGGTCGTGCGGCTTGTGGACGTCGTCTACCGCGAGCGCGGGGAGTCTGAGCCCCATGTCGCAGAGCTCGTCCCAGATCTGCATGTTGTAGGCGCGCCCGATATAGCGGGTCGAGGTGTTGTAGACTTCGATCCCGGCGAGTCCGTGCAGCGCGGCGATCTCCTCGGCGCGGAAGCCGCACCAGTACGGATGGGCGAAATAGCAGAGTCCGCCCGCCGCGTTGACCGCGTCGATTACCTCCTGCATGCGGTTTTCGCCCTCCTCGCGGACCGCGGCGACGAGGGTGTTGAAATTTTCCGGGACGTTGATGCAGAGCAGATGGCTCCGGCGGATGCGTCCGCCCGCCGGATGGAGTTCGACGCCCGAGATGATCAGCATGCCCTGCGCGTCGATGTCGGCGATGTGGTTGGTCTTGGAGTGGTCGGTCATGCAGAGGACGTCGTACCCCTCCTTCGCGTAGAGCGCCGCCACTTCGTCCGGGGTGAATTTGCCGTCGCTGGTGGTGGAGTGGGTGTGCAGATTGGCGCGGTAGGTGTTGAGTTTTCTGCCGTAGAAGTCGATGGTCATTTTATGTTGCTCCCCTGTTGGTTCAATCTGCCTGTTCCACGGAGATTTCGGTGCCGGGTGCGGGTTTGGGCTCCGCCGGTTTGACGCTCAGCAGCAGCAGCGCGACGACGCCGCAGCCGAGGGCGGCGATCTTGCGCCAGGTGACCTTTTCCTTGAGGAAGATCACGCCGAGGAAGAAGGTGGCGAGAAAGCTCATCTGCTGGATCGGCAGCACGATGCTCGCGTCGCCGATGGCGAGCGACTCCGCCATGAAGTAGATGATCCCCGCGACCAGCACTCCGGAGAGCGCTCCGTAACCGAGCACCTTCGGCGCGAAAGCCGCGCGGAACGGGAAGGTCTTTCTTTCGCGCCAGAAGTAGTAGACGAGACCGCAGACCACCCATGCCAGACCGTTGATTATCTGGACGCCGTTTTTTGCGGCGTGGGCGTAGTCGAAGGCGTACTTGTAGGCGATGCCCATTCCGGCGCGGAGCGCCATCGCCAATAGCAGCATCGCATAGTCGCTGCGGCGTCCGGCGGGGCTTTTTTCGCCGACGGGCATGAAGGCGAGCACCGCCAGCAGCGCCAGCGCGACGCCGATCCACTGGTACCAGGCGGGGGATTCCCCGAAGGTCAGCACCGCCAGCGGCACGACCAGCGCGAGGTTCAGGCGGTAGACGGTGGAACACAGCCCCGCGCTGAGGCGCGACATGCTCTCGATGAGGAAGACGTTGCCGACGACCGAACAGAAGCCGCAGATGACGCCCCAGAGCAGCGTCGCCTTCCACGACTCGCCCCACCAGTCGCGCAGAAACAGCATCAGCACGCCGGTGAAGCAGACGCCGACCGCGAAGATGAAGATGCCGCGCGAACGCTCCCGGCGGGCGAAGAGTTTGAAGACGAAATCGTTGAAGGCGGCGAACCCCAGACAGCAGAAGGCGAAGATTACAGCCATTTCAAAACCCCGTTTGAGCACGCGCGCCGCGAGTGAACCCGCGGCGCGCCGTGTTGATTTGAAGTAAAAGCGTCATAATATACTTCAAATGCCGTCACAATTCAATGCCGTCCGGGGCGGGACGGCAGACCGGATGGCGGCTATTTTTCGGCGGCGACGTGACCGTCCGCGTAGAGCACGCAGTTGTGCGCCGGGCACTTGGCGACCTTGATTTCCGCCGTGTTGCCGGCGAGTCGGGTCGGTTCGGCGATCAGATACTCGTACTCGGTGCCGGTGGCGGGGCAGCGCCGCAGCGCGTCGGAGCAGCAGCCGCTCTGCACCAGATCCTCCAGCGACTTGGGCAGCTTTTCGTCGTTGCTGATGACGTACATCGCGATGCCCTTGCCGATCTGCGCCAGATTGTTGGTGCATTCGATGCTCTTGCCGCTTTCGAGCGACTTGCCGAGGTGCGTCTGCGGAGCGATCGGCGCGACGTACTTTCTTGCCGCCCGCTCCGCGGGGGAGGGCTCATGCTGCGGCGCGGGAGCCGCCTGCTGCGGCGCGGGAGCTGCCGGCTGCGGCGCCGGGGACTCCTCGCAACCCGAAAAACAAACTGCTCCCAGCAAGGCGAGACCGGCGGCGACACACGACTTGAAACTCGACTTCATCTCTCTACCCTTTCGTTTTTGGTTTTTACCGGGATCACCGACACGCCGTCGGGCAGCACGGCGACCTTCGCGTCGCCGCTGCACGATGCGAACGCCGCGGCAAGCGCGTCGGCGGGCGACGCGGCGGGCGTGAGCATCATCTCCCTGAGCATGTCGGAGGAACACTCCGGAGCGTACATTATCACTTTGAAGCGCTTGAGCACCCGCGCCATGATCTGGTACTGCCACTGGTCGGGGGTGGTCGCGTCGCGCGGAACTTTTTTCACCCGTTCGAGGATCTCCTCCGGCGACGAAGCCGCTTTGAGCGCGTTGTAGAAACTTTCGCCGCCGTGACCGTCGGAACAGCCGGAGACCATGATGATCACCCCGCCGTCGCGGCAGACCGCCTCGGCGGCGGTCATGCCTTTGACCGACTGGTAGACGTTCATATCCAGCGGGTAGCCGCCGTTGGAGGTGATGACGATATCCGCTTCGGGTACTTCGATGGTCGCCTGTCTGCGGCAGAACTCCGCCCCGGCGAGGTGCGCCCGCACCATGTCCCCGGCGAAGGCGCGGACGATCCGCTTTTCGCCGTCGATCACGGTGTTGACGATGAAGGCGAGCTTCGCGCGCTCCGCCGCGTAGACCATGTCGCGGTGGATCGGATTGTTTTCGAGGATCCCGGTGCGCGCGAAGGGACTTTCGATGAACTCGGCGCAGTGGTTCGCGAGCACCGTCACGCGGGACGCGACGCCGGGCAGCACGCTCTTGCGCCCGCCGGAAAATCCGGCGAAGAAGTGCGGTTCGATGAAGCCTTCCGCGACGAGCAGATCGCAATCCATGATCCGCTTGTCGAGTATCAGCCGCCCGCCGGAGGGAAGCGTGCCCGCCTCGGTCAGCATTGCCGCGTCGTCGCAGTCGTGGACGACGATCTTTTCGTGCGCCATGATCTCGGGACCGAACTTGCCCGCCAGCTCTTCTTTCGTCGTGCCGCGGTGGCAGCCGGTGGCGATGAGAAGCGTGATGTCGAGTCCGGGATTGCCGCGCCGCAGCTCCTCCAGCATGGCGGGGATGATGTATTTGCTCGGCACCGGACGGGTGTGGTCGCTGCAGATGACAACGCAGGTTTTCGCCGGTTTAGCGAGTTCCGCGAGGCGCGGCGAGGCGATCGGATTCGCGAGCGCACGGCGGACCTCCGCCGCCGGGTCCGGCGCCGCCGCCTCGGTGTGCGGCAGATAGGTGCCGAGATAGTTCTTTTCCGGGATCTCGAACACCGCGTGCGAACGGTGGCAGGGAACGGCTGCTTTGATCATTTTTTCACGAACTTTCCTGATAGACCGTCATTCGGCGAAAATCTCACATTCAAAGGCATACAGCCCGGTCGCGGGGTCGCGCCACGCGCCGGGCGGCAACCCCACCTTGAGCGCGAGCTGCTCCCACGCCTCCGGGAGCGTCCAGCGCTGTTCCGCGACCGTGCCGGGCAGGAACACCGCCCGGCGGGTTCCCAAAACGATCAGCAGTCCGTCGCGCTCCAAGTCCGGCTCTTCCGGAGCCGCGAGGCGGCGCGGCGGCGACGGCAGCGCGACCTCGACCGTCGTGAATGCGAGTTCGTCCGCTTCGAGCGGCGGGAACGCCGGGTCGGAAAACGCCGCGTTCTCCGCGTTGCGCCGCAGGTTGTCCGCGAGCGGCTCGAAGGCCTCCACGCTGCCGATGCACCCGCGCACATTGCCGTTTTCGCGGAGCGTCACGAAACACGCTCCCGGCGCCGCCAGAACCGGCAGCTCCGGCGCTTCGGGGTCGCGCCCTCCCGCACACGCGGCGGAGAGCACCCCGCGCACATAACCCAGTATTTTCCGCTGTTCGTCCAGTGTCAATTTCGCCATGACGCTCCCGGTCACTCATTCTTGTCAGCGGAGCAGATGTGACAGTTGCCGCAGTCGATCTCCGACGGCGGAACGTAGAGTTTGCCCGCCCGGATCGCCGCCGTCCGGCGGAAGTGGTTTCTCACCCCCAGTATCACGCCGACGATGATGAACGCCCCCGGCGCCGCGGCGGGGAGCAGAAAGTCCGTCTCCCACGCGGTGATGACCTTGACGCCGAAGACCGCGCCGGAGCTCAGGAATTCTCTGAGCATGCCGAGCATCGTCAACGTCAGAGTGAAGCCGAGCCCCATGCCCAGCCCGTCGCAGACCGAACGTAGCGGACCGTTTTTCGAGGCGAACGCCTCCGCGCGCCCCAGCACGATGCAGTTCACCACGATCAGCGGGATGAATATGCCCAGCGCCGCGTAAAGCGCGGGCGGCGCGTACGCCTTCATCAGCATGTCCACCACCGTCACGAAGGTTGCGATGACGACGATGTAGACGGGGATGCGGATCTTTTTGGGCACGATTCCGGCGATGATGCTGACGACCAGATTGCTGCCGACGAGCACGAAGGTGGTCGCAAGTCCCATGCCGACCCCGTTGCTCGCGCTGGTGGTGAGCGCCAGCGTGGGGCAGGTCCCCAGGAGCAGCACCAGCACGGGATTTTCCTTCCAGATGCCGCGGACGACGTCGCTCAGATACTTTTTCATCGTTTCACCTCCGCAACCTTTTCGCCGAACTCCGACACGAGCTTCGCGCGGTGTCTGGCAAAGACCTTCACGGCGCGTCCGGTAAGCTCCGTCACCGCGCGGCTAGTCACCGTCGCCCCGGTGCGGAACTCGAAGTCGCCGCCGTCCTTTTTGACGCGCCAGACGCTTTTGCCCTCCGCGCTTTTGCCGGAGAACTGGTCGAGTATCGGATTGGGCGGCAACCCCGGCGGCACCGGTTTGAAGAAGTTGAAGATCGTCTTTTTGAATTTGCGTTCGCAGACGACCTTGCCGAGTCCGGGGGTCTCCTTTTCCTCGGTGACCAGCACCGCGATGATGCGGCCGTCGGGCGAGAAGCCGACCAGCTCCCGGATCTTTCCGGCGTAGCCGTTCATCGTCTCCGCTTCGGCGGCGATCCCGACCAGCGCGCCGTTGCGGCGCGCCGCCATGAAGACGACGCCGTCGATTTCCCGCTTTTCCTGCGCCGGGTCGTTGTCGAAGTCGCCCATCAGCCGCTTCAGCGCGGCGCTCTTGGCGCGTTTGTCCGCTTCGGCGACTGCGGGTCCCGTGACGTCGGATACGACCGCCAGCACCAGCGCCGAGAAAAGTCCCACCGCGCCGAGAAAGACGCCCAGCACCCAGAAGTTTTCACACTCTTTGAGTTTCATTTTCGCACCTCGCTTTTCCGCTTACGGACGTACCCGAAGGGGCGGTCGGTGCACCAGCGGTCGATCAGCGGCACCAGCGCGTTCATGAAGAGGATCGAGAAACTGACGCCCTCGGGGTAGTTGCCCCAGATGCGGATCACCGACGTGATGATCCCGCAGCCGATCGCGAAGACCACGCACCCCGAACCGGTGATGGGACAGGTCACCATGTCGGTCGCCATGAAGATCGCGCCCAGAAGCAGTCCGCCCGTGAGCAGATGGAACAACGGCGGCGGCGTGACTCCCGGCCAGCAGATGTTGACGATCCCCGTGAACAGCGCCACCGTCCCCGCGAAGCAGAGCGGAACGCGCCAGTTGATCAGATTGAAGGCGAAGAGTATCAGTCCGCCCAGGAGCAGCGCCGGGACGCAGGTTTCGCCGATGCAGCCGCCGCGCACCCCCCAGAAGAAGCGCAGCAGCAGTCTGCCGGAGGCGAGTTTCGAGAAGTTGATCCGCGCGGCGGTGGTGCGGTCCGTCAGTTTGGGACGCTGCCCCGCCACGCCGAGCGGCGTCGCGCAGGTGGTCGCGTCGACCGAAGCGCGGAACTCCTTCAATTCCGGATAGTTTTGATCCATGCCGCGCGGCGGCGTCCACGAGGTCATCGCCGCGGGGATCGCGATCAGCAGCCCCACCCGCGCCACCAGCGCCGGGTTGAAAGGGTTGTGACCCAGCCCGCCGAAGATCTGCTTGCCGAGCCAGATGGCGAGGAACGCCCCGATCAGCGGCACATAGAAGGGCACCCCCGCTGGCAGGTTCAGCGCGAGCAGCACCCCCGTGACCGCCGCGCTGCAGTCGCGGATCGTCGCCAGCACGGGTTTTTTGGTCATCGCGCACCACAGCGCCTCCGCGCCGACGCAGCAAGCGGTGGTGAAGACGATCACCCACAGCGCCCGGAGCCCGAAGAACCATACCCCAGCGGCACAGACCGGGACCATCGCCAGCAACACCTTCAACATGATCTTCCGCACGCTCTCGGAGGTCGAGATGTGCGGACTCGAACTCAACACCAACCGTTTGCCGGTCGGCAGTTTGATGTCGTTTTTCACTTCTTCGCTCATATTGCAGAACCACCTTCCGTGTTATCTTTTCTTGCGCAATTCCATCTTGGCGCTGCGCATCAGCTGGACCAGCGGGCGGTGCGCCGGACAGACGTAGGCGCAGGAACCGCACTCGATGCAGTCCATGACATGATTCTGCAGCGCGAGGTCCCAGCGGCCGTTTTCGATCGCCGTCGCCAGCAGGCACGACGCGAGGTGCATCGGACAGCCCTGAACGCAGCGTCCGCACCGGATGCAGCTGGTAGAACGGTGGCGCAGCGCTTCTTCGCGGGTCAGCAGCAGGATGCCGCTGGTGTTTTTGGAGATGGGAACTTCGAGCGAGCGCTGGGCGAAGCCCATCATCGGCCCGCCGAAGATGATTTTGCCGGGTTCCTCGGTCACGCCGCCAGCAAGCCGCAGCGCCTCCAACAGCGGGGTGCCGATCTTGAGTTTCCAGTTGCCGGGGCGGCAGACGATCTCGCCCGTGACGGTCACGATGCGCTCGACGAGCGGCAGCCCCCGCAGCACGGCGTCGGTGCACGCCGCCGCCGTGGCGACGTTCTGGACCACGCACCCCGCGTCGGCGGGCAGTCCGCCCGAGGGGACTTCGCGTCCGGCGATCGCCTGTATCAGATGCTTTTCCGAACCCTGCGGATAGCGCACCATGAGCGGGATGATCTTGACCTTGGTCCCCTCCGCCAGCGTCTCCAGCGACTCGATGGCGTCGCGCTTGTTGATCTCGATGCCGATATTGACGTCGTCGACGCCGAGGATGCGCGCCATGATCTCCGCGCCCGTGATCACGTCGCGGGGGCGTTCGAGCATCAGTCGGTGGTCGGCGGTGAGGAAGGGTTCGCACTCGGCGCCGTTCAATATCAGCGTATCGACCTTCTTGTCGGGCGGCGGCGAAAGTTTGACGTGCGTCGGGAAACTCGCCCCGCCCATGCCGACCAACCCGCAGTCGGCGAGGCGTTTGACGAGCTCCTTCGGGTCGGCGTCGCGCCAGCCGGCGAGTCCCGGGAAGGTTTCCGCCGAAGCGTCTTCGCCGTCGGCTTCGATCTCGATCGCCGGGGCGGGGATGCCCATCGGGCCCGGCACGTCGCCGATCTTGACCACTTTGCCGCTTGTGGGCGAGTGGAGGTTCGCCGACACGAAGCCATCCGCCGCCGCGATCAACTGGTACTTGCCGACCTGATCGCCGACGTTGACGACCGGCTTCGGCGGCTTGCCGACGTTTTCGCAGAGCAGCACCTGATAGCGCTCCAGAACGGGCGGCGTCAGCGTCGGACGGTTGTCCGTCAGCACCTTGCCGCTGTCGGCGGGGTGGATGCCCCCTTCGAAAGTCATGACATCGCGAGAACTTTTATTCATTTTGCGTTGGTCTCCTCAGACGCCTTCTGACGGTGGCGCTCCGTCATCGCCAGCGCTCCGGTGGGACAGCCCACCGCCTCGACCGTCTCGGCGGTCGGAAGCTCCGGCGCGGAGTATTTGACGCGCGCCAGCCCGGCTTCGAGTTCGAATTTTTCCGGGTCCTTGCGGACGCATTTGCCGCACCCCAGACACGCGGAGCGGCAGACCTTGCGCTTCTGCGCCCCCTTTTCCGGCGAATTGCAGAAGACGTGGACGTGCGCCGCCGCCGGAACGATCGCGATCACGCCGCGCGGACACACCGCCGCGCAGCTGCCGCAACCGACGCAGAGCTCCTCGTGGACCACCGCCAGATTGTTGATGATCTCGATCGCGCCGAAGGGACATTTGCGCGCGCAGTCGCCCATGCCGAGACAGCCGTAGCGGCAGACCTTCGGACCGCCGCCCACCAGCATCGCCGACGAGCATTTGTGGATGCCGTTGTAATAGGCGACCCGGTCGCTGGTGAAGAGCGTGCCGCTGCACCGGACCACCGCCTTCTTGTGGGCGACTTCGCCGACTTCGACGCCGAGCGCCAGCGCGATCGCGCCGACCTGTTCGCGGGTCGACACCGGGCATTTACCCGGCGGATTTTCGCCCGACACCACCGATTTGGCGAAGTCGCGACAGCCGGCTTTGCCGCAGCCGCCGCAGTTCGCCCCCGGCAGCAGTTCGGTGACGAGGTCCACCCGCGAATCCCCCTCGACGCGGAATATCCTCGCTATCGCGCCGATGACCGCGCCCAGCACCACGCCCGCGCCCGCCATCAGCGCCGCCGCCATCAGGATCCGCCCCGTTTCGATCGCTCCCAGCATCATATCTTCCGACCTCCCGTATTCAGCACAGACCGGCAAAGCCGGAAAACGCCATCGCCAAGATCCCCGCCGTCACCAGCGCGATCGGCGTGCCCTCCATCGCCTTGGGGGGCGAAGCCAGCTCCAGTTTTTCTCGCAGACTGGCGAAGAGCAGCAGCGCCAACGCGAAGCCGACCCCGGAAAAACAGCCGAAGATCGTCGCGTCGAGCACCGTCCGTCCGTTCTGGGCGTTGATCGTCGCCGCGCCCAGCACCGCGCAGTTGGTGGTGATGAGCGGCAGGTAGATGCCGAGCGCCTGATAGAGCTTCGGACTGGACTTCTGCAGCACGATCTCGATCAGCTGGACCAGCGCCGCGATGATCAATATGAAGAGCAGTATCTGCAAAAATCCCAGATCGTACGCCTTGCCCCGGAAGGTGAAGCGCAACAGATGCCGGTAGACCAGCGCCGTCGTCCCGGAGGCGAGGGTCATCACGAAGATCACCGCCCCCGACATCCCCATCGCGGTGTCCAGCCGCTTGGATACGCCGAGGAAGGGGCATATCCCCAGAAAACGCGACAGCACGAAGTTGTAGACCAGCGCCGCGCCGACCGTAAGTTCCAAATATTTCATGATTCTCCTTGTTGACTATGCCGCGGTCCGGTAAAAATACCGGGGCGCGCATTAATTTTTGAGCTTGTCGGCGTCGATCTCCATACTCCGCCCCAGATCGACCTTGCCGGGGTTGCGGGGCGGCGGCGGAGGCGGCGTGTTTTCCGCTTCGCGGAGTTCGTCGGCGGTCATCATCTGCGCCAGCGTCATCTTGCCCTGATTCGGGTCCTTGAAATCCACTCCCTTGCGCGCTTCGGCTCCGCCCATCCGGGTGACGATGCCCGACGTCGGGTCGCGGTAAAGCATCGGGATCGTGTTGGTGACCTTCCAGTAGCTGTTGTTGACGTTTTCCCCCTCGATGCTGAACGAAAGATAGTGAAAAACCTTGCTGGACAGCGGCATCAGCAGATGGATCCGGCTCAGCATGTCCACCTCGGCGGAGAAGTGTTCGGCGTTGAAGACGCGTCCGACGCGCATGACTCCGTAGACGTGGCGTTCATCCTCGACCACGAGGTAGTAGTATTTGTTCGGCGATTCGGTCATGATCCGGATGGTGTAGGTCCGGGTCCGATGCGGGGCGTCGGCGTTTTCGCCGTCGATGTTCGCCATGCCGACGGTCCGCGTCCAGACGTCCACGCCCCGCTCGATGCGGAAACTTACGTCGCGGCTCTGATACTCCGCCGGCAGCATGTTGTGCGAAATGAACACTCTGACCGTGTAACGACCGGTGTCGTCGAGGTCGTAGTATTTGTTGATCGGGATCACCATCCGCTTGATCTCGCCGGGACGGAGCATCAGTCCCGTCACCGAGATGCCGGTGTCCGGACGCTGGGGAATGGGGCGCCCGTCGCGATCGCGGATGTCGAAGAGGATGAAGCCCTGGAACCGCGGATTGGAACCGAAGAGCAGCGGCCGCCCCGTGTCGTTGCGCAGCGACACGCAGGCGTACACGGGCTCGTAGAGCATGTATGTCGAGCGGTTCAGCGAGACTTCGATACCGATCTGCGCCGCCGCCGGAAGCGCGGATGCGACCATCGCGGCGCAAGCCGCCAACTTGAAAACCTTGTTCAGCATGTCAAACCATCCTTTTTCAAAACATCCCCCAGCCAATCCGCCGCCGCTTCGACGTCGACGTCGAAACACCAATAATCGCCGCGCCGACACTCCCGGCGCATGCACCCGAGACACTCGGCCATGCAGTTTCGGACGACCACACATCTGGTCGGCAGCCCCCACGGCCCCGTCGCTTCGGGACGGGTGGAGCCGAAAAACGCGCACAGCGGGCGGCGCATCAGCGCCGCGACGTGCATCGGTCCCGAGTCGTTGCAGATCACTCCGGAAGCGCCGCGCACCGTTTCGAAGAGCTCCGGCAGCGTGGTCCTGCCGCAGAGATCCACCGTATCGGGCGGGAGTTCGCGCAGGATCTCCCGCGCCGGTTCCGCGGCGTCGTTTCCGCCCGCGATCACCGCGCGCAGACCGGGGAAACGCTCCATGATCCGCCGCGCCGCCGCCGCGAAGAGCGCGGGCGGAAAACATTTGCTCGGCCAGCGCGCCCCCGGCAGCAGCAAGAGATACTTTTGCGGCAGTCCCTCCGGCAGCGCGACGTGCTCCGGCACGGGCGGCGCCGGGAGGACCGGCACCGACGGCTCGCCGCCGACAAAAAAGTTCGCCAGCTCCACGTTGCGCTCGACCGCGTGCGTTCCGCGCGCGCGGACCGCGACGTTATAAAACAACCGCGCCGTGAACTCCCGCGGCGAGGCGAAACCCACCACCGGCGCATTTCGCGCCGCCGCACGCGCGAAAAACGCGCTCCGAAACAGCCCCTGAAAGTCGATCACGCAATCGTAGGGACGCTCCCGCAGCGCGCCGACGAGACGCCGGAACTCGCCGGGAAACTCCGTCGGACGCCCCAGCTTTTCGCGCTCGAAGAGTATACGGCGCGAGACCGGCCACGGCGAATAGTCCAGCGCCCCCGCGAAAGCCGGATGGACGAGAAAATCCAGCTCCGCCCCTTCGAAGTGCCGGTACAACAGCTCCAGCGCCGGGAACAGATGGATGATGTCGCCCAGACTGCTGGGCTTCACCACCAGTATCCGACCGTACCGCGCTTCGGACATACCGCTCTTCACATGCCGCTCTTCACATGCCAGCCGCCAGCCGGACCGCCAGCCGTTCCGGCAGCCCCGCGTCGACGATCTTCTGCTGGGCGGACGCCACATCGTAGGGAAGGCGGTAACGCGTCACGATGTTCTTACCCGTATCCAGCACCGCGAAACTTGCCCGCGGGTCGCCGTTGCGCGGCTGACCGATGCTGCCGATGTTGAAGAGGTACTTGTGACCGATCTTGCACTGTACCGAGAGCGAATCCGCCACGCTGAAATCGGTGTCGTTTTCCGGATGCGCGCGGTTGCTGACCCATTCGTTGATCACCTCGATCCCGCGACCCAGCACGCCGGATATGGGCAGCATGTCGAACGCCACCGGCACATGCGAGTGCCCGCAGAAGCAGTAGCGCGACTTCTGATATGTGAAACATCCCGCGGCATCGTGGACACCGAAGATGTAGCCCCAGTTTTCCGGAGTGTCCAGCGTGGCGTGGACCAGCGTCGTGCCGCACGCGGGCATCGTCGCCTGATAGGGGATGCTTCCCAGATAGCTGCGTTCGGAGGCGTCGAGCTGTTCCCGCGTCCAGGTGATCGCCTTTTTGGCGTTGGCGTTGAACCCCGACATTTCGGTGTTGCCGCTGGCGACGTAGTCGTCGTGGTTGCCGCGCACCATCGCGCAGAAATCGAGATCGCGCGTCAGTTTCATGCAGAGCTCCGGCTCGGCGTTGTAACCGACGATGTCGCCGATGGAGACGTACTTGTCCACCGCCAGTTCGCGGCACTTTTCCAACACGACTTTCAGCGCGTCGCTGTTGGCGTGAATGTCACTCAAGATAGCATACTTAGGCATGATATCACGTTCCAGATTTATTTTATCAAATTCGTCAAAAACACCTGCTGAAAGGAACGCACCGCGGCTGTAAGCCGGATTCCGTACCGTCCCCCTTCAGGAACGGCGGCAATCATCTGTCTGTGCGACCAGAACCCGGGACTCGAACGCCGCGAGCAACGGCTCGTCCCCTATTTGGTCTTGCTGCGGGAGGAGTTTACCCTGACGGAGCGGCTCTCGCACGACTCCCGGTGGGCTCTTGCCCCACCCTTTCACCCTTACCGCCCCGAGGGGCGGCGGTCTGCTCTCTGTTGCACTGGTCTTTCCGCGGCATATCGTCCGCGGCATCCTTCCTTGTCGAAAGGACTCCCCGCTCTGTGCAGTCCGGACTTTCCTCAGCCGGAGCGGAAAAACCGTTCCTGCCGCGATTGCCCGCCGCGACACGTTCCAACAGGCTAATATACTGTTGAAACATGCATTATGCAAGCAATCCGCCGCAGAACTTTTACCGGATGTCCAGAAGTTCGACGTCGAAGATCAGCGTCGAATGCGGCGGCACCGCGTCGCCGGCGCCGCGTTCCCCGTAGGCGAGCGCCGCCGGGATGAAGAAGCGGTACTTGGCGCCGACCGGCATCAGCTGGACCCCCTCCGTCCAGCCGGGGATCACCTGACCGAGCGGAAATTCCGCCGGTTCGTTGCGGGCGATGGAGCTGTCGAAGACGTTGCCGTTGAGCAGCCGCCCCTCGTAGTGGACGCGCACCGTATCTTCGCGCGAGGGCTTGCGACCGGAGCCGTTTTTGAGGACTTGGTACTGCAATCCGCTTTTGGTCGTGACGACGCCCTCCTTCCTGGCGTTTTCGGCGAGGAACTTTTCCTCCGCCTCGCGGCACTTCGCGGCGACGGCGGTGTTGTGGCGTTTGACGGCGTCGCTGAGCGTGCGCTGAAGCTGCCGCATCAGATCGGAGTATTCGGCGGGCGGAATTTCCGGCTTGCCGCCGTTGACGAGAGTGTCGAAGGCTTCGCCGACGATCGCGTAATCGAGGTCGGCGGGCATGTTGCGGATGCTTTCTGCGAGGTTGATGGCGAGGGCGTAGCTGGTCCGGGCTTTCGGGGTGTCGAGTTTCATGATTTTCTGGTTCCTGATTTCCGGTTGTGTTTGGCGACGGGAAAATATAGCGCCACTTGACCCGGAAAACAAACTCCCGAGGTTGCAAAAATTTTTCCGCATGGTATTTTATGACATCATGTCATCAAGCCGCAAAAAACTGTTGCTGATCGTCGGTGCCGCGGGGGTGCTCGTCAAGACGGCGGAGTTCGTCGTGTGGTCCGCGTCGGCGTTCCGCTTTTACAACTTCGTCCCCGGGTTGGATATGGAGACGCTGCTCCGATTCTCCGAGTGGGGAACGGAGGGCAACGGTTTCTTTTTGACTCCGCACCGGGCGCTGATTGCGGCGTGCTGGGCATTGAACGGGCACGTCCACTTCGTGCCGGGGATCGTCGCGGCGCAGGCGCTCGTCGGCATTCTCGGCGCGGTGCTGTGCACCGACCTCGCGCTTAAGTTCTTCCGGCGGGACAAGGTCGCGGCGTTCGCCTGCGGGCTGTTCCAGCTGCTCTACGGACCGTTTTTCATCTACGAATTCAGCGTGCTGCAGGAGGTCGTCGCACTGAATCTGATATTGCTGGCGTTTTACGCCGCCGTCTCCGCCCGGAGCCGCCGGGGCTTCGTTGGGGCGGGTCTCGCGCTCGGACTCTGCGTGATCGGTCGACCGACGGCTTTCATCTTCGTGCCGCTGATGCTCGGCTTCATGGCGTACCGGGAGCTCAAGGTTCGCCGCCGCCGCGGGGCGGAAAGGAACCTGCTTGCGGCGCTCGGCGGATTGTGCGCGGTTTTGTGCCTCGTCTCGGTCGTCAACCGGAGTTGCGGCGGCAACTGGAACTGCTTCTTCAACGTGCTGCCCTATTCGCTCGAGTTCAACGCCTGTTCTCCGCCGCCTTCTGCCGCCGCGCCGGTCGCCGCGGCAAGTCCGTATTGGCGGATGTTCGCCAACGCCGTGTCGCGGGTGCCGAAGCTGCTACTGCCCTATGAGATACCGGAAAATCTGAACTACCACTATCTGCACGATGCGGTGCCGCTGCTGCGGTATCTGCCGGGACCGTTCGTGCTGCTGCCGCTCGCGCTGGCGGGGATGCTGCTGCTGATCCCGAAGTTCCGCCGCGCCGCCGCGCTGCCCTGGCTGCCGCTGCTTAGTCTTGCGCTGCCGCTTTGCGTTCGCGATCCGATCGGCCGTTACCGGCTGACGCTGGTGCCGTATCTGATCCTCTGCGGCGGGTACTGGTTGCGCTGCTTCGTCGTTTCGCGGAGCATGTCGCGGCGGCTGCCGCTGCTGCTCACGGCGGCGGCGTTCGCGGCGCTGATGTGGGCGGTGCACCGCCCGTACCTGCGCGGTTCCGATTATCTGACCCACGCCCTCGCACTGGAGCGGCAAAACGGCGGTCGCCCGTCACCGGAGTCGTGGCGGACGCTGTATGACGGCTGGGAACGCGGCGGTTTCGGCAATCTCAAGCTCGGCTTGCGGCTCTATCTGCAACTGGAGGAGCAGGGGCGGCGCGACGCCGCGCAGGCGGTGCTCGCGCTCGGAGTCGCCCGGGCGCCGGAAAAGAACGTGTATTTCTACTACACGGCGCTCGGTCACGCGGAACGGGGCGACTTCGCCGCGGCGGAGAAGATGCTGCGCTGCTGCACGCCGGAAAAACTCGGCTTTCTGGAGGGGAAGTACCACTACCTGTACGGTGAAATGCTCCGGCGCCGCGGCGAGGCGGCAACTGCCGCGCGCGAATACGAAAAGGCGCTGCAAAAACTCGATCCCGGGTCGGAACTCGCCGCTGCCGCGCGGCGGGGGCTCAGCGCGGCTGACGCTTCTGCAGCCGCACCCCGTAACGGAGGCACTGTTCCCGCACCGCCCGCAGCGCCAGCGCGGGAGTGATCGCTCTGATGCACCGGTTGTCGGGGCAGACCCGTTTGAAGCATGGCCCGCAGGGAAGTTTTTTGTAGAGGAGCAGCCACTTGTCCGACACCGGAGCCGTCGCCGCCGGGTCGGTCGGCCCGAAGACCGCGACGCCGGGGGTGCCCAGCGCTGCCGCGAGGTGCATTACGCCCGAGTCGTTGGCGACGCAGAGCGCGGCGTTCTTCAGGAGCACCATCAGACTGTTCAAGGTGGTCACGCCGCAGAGGTTGCAGCACCTTTCGCACGGGAGGTCCGCCAGCACCGCGTCGCCGACTTCGCGCTCCGCCGCGGAGCCCACGACCGAGACCACTCCGCCGTGACGGAGCCAGTACCGGGCGACGGTGCGGAAGTTCTCTTCCGGCCAGCGTTTTGCCTCTCCGTAAGCCGCCCCCGCCGCCAGAATCAGATGCAGCGGGTGGCGCGCCAGCGCGCAGAGCGTGCCGGTGAGCGGCACCAGCATCTGCGACAGATCGAACTCGGGCATACGCGGATTTTCGACTTCCGCCCCCAGCGCCGCCGCGATCGCGAGACAGCGCTTTGCCTGATGCGCCCCGGCGAGTTCGCGCGACCGCCGTTCGGGGAAGCGGAAACTCCGCGTCAGTAGTATCGACCGTCCGCGTTTCGCCGCCCCGTAGACGCGGGGCAGTCCCGCCAGCCGCAGCGAGATCGTGTCGCGCAGCGAGTTGTTGAAGAGCACCGCCGCGCCCATCCGCAGGGCGTGGATGTCGCGGATGTTCCGGAAACTCCACCACGAGTGCGGCGACTTGAAACACACCACGCCGTCGACGCACTCCAGCACCGCGTAGAGCTGGCGCAGCGCCTTCGGCGTGATGACGTACAGTCCGCAGGTGGCGGGCAGCAGCGCCTTCAGCGCCCGCAGCGCGGGCAGTGCCATCACCGCGTCGCCCAGATGGTTGGGCATGCGGACGACGAGACCGTTGTGCCAGTCGTGTTCCTCGAGTTTCCGCGCCGGGAACTTTGCGTCGGCGTTCCAGTTGCGGAACTCCGCTTGATATGTCGGCAGTTTTCTCATATTACAGTTGACAATATAACCCGCGTCGGCGAGCTTTGCAACCGCGCGGCGCGGACAAATCGGTCACACGGCAGTGGCATTTTCGCGCATCAGCCGCCGCGTGAGGCGCGTCGCCAGCACGCAGCCGAACGACCCCGCGAGCACGTCCGCCGCGAGCCGGGCGAAAAACACCCCGTCCAGCGAGTTGAAACCCAGCGCCGCGACGAGCGTCAGCGGGACCATCAGCCCCGCCACCCGCAGGATGTTCAGCGCCGCGCCGGATTTGGCTTTGCCGATGCCGGTGAAGTAGAAGCTGCTGTAACGGTGGATCTCGATGAAGGCGAAGCCCCAGGTCGTGATCCGCAGACACCGCACCATGATCCGCAGCACCTCGGGATCCGACGAAAAGATCGTCGAAAACAACGGTGCCAGCGCATAGTAGACTACCGACATCACCGCCAGAAAGACGAAGGCGAAAAGCATCGACAGCCGGCGGCAGGTATTGATCCGGTCGAAGCGTTTGGCGCCGAAGTTCTGCCCGATGATCGGCAGCAGCGACATGCCGAGCGACATCGGAAAGATGAAGGCGACCGCCTCCAGGCGCCCCGCCGCCGAAGCCGCCGCGACCGCGGGTTCGCCGCCCGTCGCCGCGACCGCCCGGGTCACGACCGCCATGCCCGCCGGGTTCAGCACCATGCCGAGGATCGCCGGTATGCCGTAGCGGAAGATCGTCTGCCAGGCGTTGAGTATGCGCGGGTAGGGGAACAGCGCCGACAGCGGCGCGATCAGGCGCAGTTTGAAGTGCAACAGCGCCGTGACCAGCGCCAGCGCCGTCACTTGCGCCACGATGGTGGCGATCGCGGCTCCGGCGATCCCGCGGCCGGGGAAAGGTCCCCAGCCGAAGATGAAGAGCGGGTCCAGCAGCGCGTTCAGCGCCAATCCGAACATCATCATCGCCCCGCCGAGTTTGGGTATCCCCGCCGAGACGAGAAGATGCGTGCCCGCGCCGCCCAGCGCCACCGACAAACTGCCCAGATACCAGATCACCATGTACTCCTTGATCATCGGCATCAGATCGACTTTCGCGCCGAGGCGGAGGAAAACGGGATCGATCAGCGCGATCCCGGCGATGCTCAGCGACAGCCCGATCAGCGTGAAGAGCAGTATGCCCGAGGTCACCATGCGCGCCGCCTGGTCGCGCCGTCCCGCGCCGAGCAGCTGCGCCACGGGGGTCATCACGCCGCCGCCGAGTCCGTGGTAGATGCACCCGACGATCATCACCACCGGGAAGGTGAATCCCATCGCCGCCAGCGGTCGGGTGCCGAGGCGTCCCACGAAGTAGGTGTCGACGACGTTGTAGCCGCTGATCGCCAGCGTTCCGGGGACCATCGACAGCGCGGTCGACAACATCACCTTGGCGATGCTGCCGCGGGTATATGTGGGTTTTTCGCGCATGGAAAGGCTATTCCACCACGACCACGCTGTTCAGCGTGCCGAAGTCGTTGGCGGTGAAATTGGGGTTGCCGTCGTCGGGCAGCCACTCGTCGTCGCGCACGAATTTGTACTCGTACTCGCCGGGGGCGAGTTCCAGCGTGACGGTGTAACCGCCGCGGGCGGCGTCGTAGTTCATCACGGCAAGTTCCGGTTCCCAGTCGTTGAAGGATCCCGCCAGCATGATCCGGGATCCGGCGCTCCCGGGGAGCAGAAACTCCACCTTGCGACGGTCCTTTTTGCCGGTTTTGAATACTTTCACCATGATTTCAAGCGCCTCCAGCGGTAACTGGTTTTATGCCAAGTGTATTTTATTAATATACAACGCATTCGACGATTTTTCAAATCGCCAGCGCGGATTATTGCGAACATGAAATACGCGGCGGATGACGAAAATCACAAACTCGCGGCGGGAATAAGTTTGCACGTTCTCGTGAGCGCCTGACAATCCCGCACCATGCAGACGACGGCGCCCATGCCGAGCGGTTTGCCGAACTTTTCCAGTTTGGCGAAGTGTTTGGCGGACTCTCTTCCGGGGTCGGCGCTTTTTTTGAATTCCACCGGATACAGCACGCCGTCGCGCTCGATGACCAGATCGATCTCGACCTGATCGAAGTCGCGGTAAAAGCTCAATGCGGGGCGCCTGCCGCAGTTGCGGTAACTTTTCAGTATCTCCGCGAAGCACCATGTTTCGAAGATATGTCCCGCCATCGCTCCGGCTTCCAGCGTCTCCGGCGACGACCAGTCGGTCAGGTAGGCGCACAGTCCGGTATCGAGAAAGTAAAGTTTCGGGGTCTGGGTCATCCGCTTGTTGCGGTTGGCGAAGTGCGGCTCCAGCAGCGCGGCGACACCGGACGAAACCAGCGCGCCGAGATAGTTTTTTGCGGTCGGGACCGAAACGTCAGCGTCGCGGGCAAGGTCGGAATAATTGAGCAGCTGCCCGGTTCGCGCGGCGGCGGCACGCAGGAAACGGTAGAAACGCGGCAGGTCGCCGATATTGCCGGAAAGCCGCACGTCACGTTCCAGATAAGTGCTTATGTACGAACCGTAAAAGAGATCGTGATCCATCTCCGGTGACGCCGCCGGTTTGGGAAAACTGCCCTGCCAGATCCGGCGGAACAGTCCCGGCAAGGTCAAACCGTCCGGCGCGGGGAGAAAATCGTCGGCGGGCAGAAACGGTTTCGCCGGGCGGCGCTCCATTTCGCAGTTGGAAAGTCCCATCATTTCGAAGATTCCGACCCGTCCCGCCAGCGACTCGGTCACTTCGCGCATCATCTTGAACTGCTGTGATCCCGTCAGCCAGAAGCCGCCCGGTCTCTGATCGCGGTCGACCGCCGCTTTTATTACGGGCAGCAGCTGCGGGGCATATTGGATCTCGTCGATCAGCACCGGCGGAGCATATCGCTCCAAAAACAGTTCCGGGTCGCTCCGGGCGAGGTCGCGGTCCCGCGCGATGTCCAGCGAGACATAGCATCGTCCCTCCTCGCTGATATGCTGCAAAAACGTGGTCTTGCCGACCTGACGCGGACCGGTGAGCAGAACTACCGGATAGTGCGGTGCGTTTGCCTTGAAGAAGGTTTCCAGATCACGGCGGATATACGGCATATTCAAATCCTTTTTATCGTGCAAATTAAACTTGTGATATAAATTACACGCAATACAGACTAAAATCAAGCCGCATTTTGCGTGTGTTTTAAAATTTAACTTTAAAATGCACGAAAAATCCGACCGGTGGAAACATAAAAAAGGGGGATGGGCATCATGACCCATCCCCGGCGATGTCGGTGTCCGGCGGATCAGCCGAGGTCGTTCAGAAGCTCGGTCGTGCGTTCGCGGCGCTCGAGTAGTTCCGCGAGCTTGCTCTTGGCGTCGGCGACGACCTGCGGCGGCGCGCCGTTCAGGAACTTCTCGTTCGCGAGCTTCGCCTCGGTGCCGCGGATCCAGCCGATCAGCTCCTTGAGCTGTTTTTCGAGCTTCGCTTTTTCGGCGGCGACGTCGATCAGCCCCGCGAGCGGCAGACTGATGATCCCCGCCTGACAGACGCGCTTGGGGGCGGCGCCGTGCGCGGAGGAGTCGAAGGCGTCGAGCGAAAGCTCGATGCTCTCGGCGTTGAGCAGCAGTTTCAGCGAATCGAGTTCGCCCTGCAGGAACGCGAGCGCCTCCGGCGACGCCGCCTTGACGTGGAAGTTCAGCTTCCTGCCGTCGGCGATGTTGTAGCTGGAGCGCAGGAACCGCCCGCCGCGCACGAGCTCGAACTTGCCCTCGACCTGTCCGATCACCGCGTCGGAGACGTACTGCCCGCACTCGCCCGGCTTCGGGAAGGGCTCGTACATCAGCGTTTCGTTTTCGCCGACGAAGCCCATGCGGTGCGCCAGCTCCTCCGTGATGAACGGCATGAAGGGGTGCAGCAGCTTCAAGATGGTGAAGAGCGTGTAGTCCAGCACGGCGAGCGCGCGCTCCTTGTCGGCGCCGCCCGCGCGGAACGGGCGCTTCTCGGCCTCGACGAACCAGTCGCAGAAATCCGACCACACGAGGTCGTACAGCGCGTGCGCCGCGGTGTGGAAGCGGAACTTCTTCAATTCGTCCTCGATGGTCGCGACCGCGGCGTCGAGCTTGGCGAGCATCCAGCGCTCGTCGGGCGACAGCGGACCAGCCGGCAGTTTACGGGCACAGTCGGTGACGTCGCCCTGCATCTGGCGGAAGCGGCAGGCGTTCCAGAGCTTGTTCGCGAAGTTGCGGCCGATCTCGCACTTTTCGTTGTTATAGCGGATGTCCATGCCCACCGGGGCGATGTAGACGATCGAAAAGCGCAGCGCGTCGGCGCCGTACTCGGCGATGACTTCGAGCGGGTCCGGCGAGTTGCCGAGCGACTTCGAGAGCTTGCGCCCCTTGTCGTCGCGGATGATGCTCGTGAAGTAAACGTTGCGGAAGGGGATGTCGCCCATGAACTCCTCGCCCGCCATGATCATGCGCGCGACCCAGAAGAAGATGATGTCCGGTCCCGTCACGAGGTCGTCGGTCGGGTAGAAGCGCTTGAGTTCGGTGGTGTCTTCCGGCCAGCCCATGATCGAGAAGGGCCACAGCCAGCTGCTGAACCAGGTGTCGAGCACGTCCTCCTCCTGCCGCCACTTGCCGGGAGCCGTCGGTGCTTCGACGCCGACGTAAATTTCGCCGTTGTCGTCGTTGTACCACGCGGGGATGCGGTGCCCCCACCACAGCTGGCGCGAGATGCACCAGTCCTGAATGTTCTCCATCCAGTGGAAGTAGGTCTTGGTCCAGCGCTCGGGGTAGAACTTGATCTTGCCCGACTTGACGGCTTCGATCGCGGGCTTGGCGAGTTCGCCCATCCGGCAGAACCACTGCGCGCTCACCAGCGTTTCGATCGGCACGCCGCCGCGCTCGGAGTAGCCGACCGAGTGGGTGATGTCCTCGATCTTCTCGAGCAGACCCGCCTCGTCCATGCGCTTCACGCAGAGCTCGCGCGCGACGAAGCGGTCCAGCCCCACGTATTCGGCGGGGCAGCGGTCGTTCAGCGAACCGTCGGGGTTCATGATGTTGATGATCTCGAGATTGTGGCGCTGCCCGACCAGGAAGTCGTTGGGGTCGTGTCCCGGAGTGATCTTCACGCAGCCCGTTCCCTTTTCGGGATCGGCGTGCTGATCGCCGACGATCGGGATCTCGCGGTCGGTGAGGGGCAGTTTGACCATCTTGCCGATGAGTTTGTTATAGCGCGGGTCGTCCGGGTGGACCGCCACTGCCGTGTCGCCGAACATCGTCTCGGGGCGGGTGGTCGCGATCCGCAGGAACCCGGAGCCGTCCGCGAGGGGGTAGCGGAAGTAGTAGAACTTGCCGGGGACGTCGCGGTAGACGACCTCCTCGTCCGAAAGCGCGCTCTTGGCGGCGGGGCACCAGTTGATCATGCGCTGACCGCGGTAGATGTATCCCTTTTCGTACAAGGCGACGAAGACCTTCTTGACCGCTTCGGATAGCCCCTCGTCGAGCGTGAAGCGCTCGCGCTCCCAGTCGCAGGAGCAGCCGAGGGTGCGGAGCTGGCGGATGATCTTGCCGCCGAACTCCTCCTTCCACTTCCAGACGCGTTTGATGAACTCCTCGCGCCCGAGTTCGTCGCGGCTCTTGCCCTCCTTTTCCTTCACGAACTTGACCACCTTCGATTCGGTGGCGATGCCCGCGTGGTCGGTGCCGGGGAACCAGCAGACGTCGTGCCCGGTCATCCGGGCGTGGCGGCAGAGGATGTCCTGCAAGGTGTTGTTGAGGACGTGCCCCAGCGTCAGGATGCCCGTCACGTTGGGCGGCGGGATCACGATGGCGAAGGGCGGCTTTTCGGGCGAGTTCCCGCCGTGGAAATACCCCGAATTTTCCCAGATGGGATACCATTTCTTTTCGACTTCCGCGGGTTCGTAGGCGCGCGGCAGCTCTTCGATCTTGCTCATGTTATGCTTGTCTCCGGTATTCAAGTTGCAAAAAAGTCATGTCATCATATAAATATACCATGCCGAACGGATTATTTCCACAAAGGGAAACGCCGGTGCGCACGCGACCGGGGTGGGCGAAAGTCTGCGAACCTGCGGCGGAGGCAACTTTTGGGAATGACGCCTCACAGCTCGGGCCAGCGCCAGTCGCCGAGGGCGGCTTCGACCTGCGAAAAGGGGCGACTGCCGAAAAATCCCCGGTACGCCGACAAGGGCGATGGGTGCGCCCCCTCCAATATGAAGTGGCGCTCCGCGATGAGTTTCTTCTTGCTGCGCGCGTAGTTGCCCCACAAGATGAAGGCGACGCGCTTTTCCGCCCCCGCGGAGACGGCGCGGATCGCCGCGTCGGTGAACTTTTCCCACCCGCAGTCGCGGTGGCTCGCGGGGGCGTGGAGGTCGACCGAAAGGATCGCGTTCAAAAGCAGCACGCCCCCGCGCGCCCACGCTTCGAGCGAGCCCGACGAAGGGCTCGCGCGGTGCAGGTCTTCCGCGTACTCCCGGAACAAGTTGCGCAGACTCGGCGGGAGCGCGATCCCGTCCGGCACCGAAAACGCCAGCCCCTCCGCTTCACCGGGGTTGTGGTAGGGGTCCTGACCCACGATGACGACGCGCACGGATTCGGGCGGCGTGAGTTCGAAGGCGCGGAAGATGCGACCCTCGGGCGGGCAGACTTCGTGCTCGCGGCGACGGAGCTCCACTCGGGCGAGCGCCGCGTCGGGAGCGGCGCCGTCGGCGTAGCGCGCGATGAACTCGCGCCATTCCTGCGGCAACGCGTCGGCGCTCACGGCTTCGGCTCCAGTATCACGAACGAAGGCAGCCCCGGGAGCTCCCAGTGTTTCAGGACCGCGCGAATGCGCGGGTCGCCCAGCTCCTCCGCCTGAAATCTGACGACGACGAAGCGCTTTTCCAGCTCGGCTTTGACTTCGGGAGAACTGAGCACCTTTGTTTCCATGTGGCGGCAGTTGCCGCACCACGTCGCCCAGAAGTCGATCAGCACGGGCTTTCGCTCCTCGCCCGCGCGCACCAGCGCCTTTTCGAGCTTCGCGAACTCCTTTTCGGGCGAGTACTTGCCCGGCAGCAGATCGAAGCCGGTTTTGGCGTAGTACCCGGCGAGGACGAGTATCAGCACCGCGAGTCCGTACTTGACGCAGACCATGAATCTGCCCGGCTTCGGCAGCACCGCGAGCCCCATCCCCGCGAAGGGCCACGGGAGCCCCATGCCGACTCCCAGCGCGAGCGGCAGCAGCAGCGCGGCGGGGTGTCCCGCCTGGTAGCGTTCGGCGGCAAACACCAGCACCGTCAGCGCCACCGGAGCGACGCACGCTCCGCCGAGCAGCGCCGCGACCGCTCCGAGCAGGAACGCCCCCGCCGAAGCGCCGGTCTTGAGCTTCGAGGTATCGATGTGCCAGCGGTTGAGTTCGATGTTGAGCACCCCCGCGGTCGCCAGCGCGAGCACCAGAAACACTCCGGCGACCGCGAAGTTGAAGGCGCTCGAACTGTTGAGGTCGCCGAAGCGCGCTCCGCCGAGGGCGACCAGCACGCCGACGATCCCGTACGCCGCCGCCATGCCGAGCGCGTAACATGCGCCGCGCCGGAACCCCGCCGCCGCCCCTTTGCCCGACGCCTGGATGATGATCAGATTCACGGGGATCATCGGCAGCACGCAGGGGGTCAGATTGAGCAGCGCCCCGCCGAAGATCGCAAGGAGTATCAGCCACCAGACCGAACTTTCGTCCGCGGACGTTTTCACCTCCGCCGCGCCGCCGCGCAGGAACGCGAGAAAACTTTTCGCATTTGCCGTGCCCGACAGCTTGGCGCGCAGCACGAAGGGGAGCTTGTCCAGATCGAGATCGGCGACGCGGGCGGCGATCTGCGCCGCCGCCGATTCGTCCGGCAGAAGTTGCAGAGTCGCGGGCGGCAGACACACCCCGTCGGCGCAGCCGTTGAAGGTCACGACCACGCGGAAGGGCGGCGCTCCCCGGTAGCGCCACACCGCCTTGCCTGCCGGGTAGACGCGTGTTTCGCCGAACATCCCGTCCTTGTGGACGGCCGTGACCGGGGCGTCGAGCAACGCGAGAAGTTCGCCGTTGCGCCCGGAGAGCTGAAGCGACAGCGTATCCGCGTAGACGTAAGCTCCGGGAGCGACCTCCAGCTCGACTTCCAGCGCCTGCTCCGCGACGCGGGTCCGCCAGACGAAGGGCTCACCCGCTGCGATCGTCAAAAACCACGCCGCCGCGGCGAGAATCGCCAAAACCGTTTTCATCCTCATCGTCGACCTCGTATGCCGAAATAGATCCGTTCCTCCGGCAATATACGCCGACCGCGGGGTTTTTTCAAGCCGGAACGGACACCATTCCGCCGTTCATTCTGGACCTCAATCGCGACCGCGCCGACCGCCGTTCCCCGGGCGCGCCTGCGGATCGAGCATCCGGCGCATGATCCGGTCGATGTATTTGTCGCGGTCGCGGCTCATCGCCTCGAGGCGGCGGGCGGCATCCTGACCGTCACGGTCGCGCTTGCCCTTTTTGAGTTTGGCGCGCTGTTCTTCCAAAAAGCGGTCGTAGTCGACGCCGATCTGTTTTTTCAGTGCGGCGCGGTTGGCTTCGCTCGGGTCGCGGCGGCACACGCCGGCGAGACGCCGCGTCTCCTCGCTGAACTGCGGGCGTTCGCCGTTCGTCCGGCGTTCGCCGTCGTCGCGGCGTCCCTGCCGTTCGCCGTTTCCGGCGTTCTGACGGCGGCGGTACTCCTGCCGGGAACCGCCTTGCCGTTCGCCGCCGTCGTGTCCGCCGCGGTAGTCGCGGTACTGCTGGGGCTTGTCGAGCGGTTTGAGGTCGGATTTCAGATAAAACTCGGCGAGCGGCCGGTATCCCGCCGCCGCCATGAGCTTATCCCAGTTGCGCGGTAGTTCGATCCTGACCGTGGCGAAGCCGCCGCCCGGCACGCACATCGTCTTGTTGCGGTTTTCGTCGCCGGTGACGAGCAGCGCGGTCTTGCCGGGGAGCATTACGGGGACGGTCTCCATGCGGCTTCTGCCCGTCCACGCCAGCCACGGCGGCGTTGCAGTCTCCTCGGCGTGCTCCTTTCTGCCGAGGTTTTCGGCGTGCCGCTCCACGGAGTAGCGTTCGGGGTCGAAGCTGCTGCCGGGGTTGCCCCAGTAGTTTGCGTACGCGCGGTCGGCGAGCGGACGGCGCGCCGCGGCGACCAGCGCGGCTTCGAGCTCCTCCTTCGACTTGTATTTGCGCGCGAGGTCGCGGGCGACGTAGCCCGTCATCAGCATCGTGCGGTAGACGAAGGGGGTGCCGCTGCCGAGGGCGAACTGCTCCTTTTCGACCGCGTCCCACGCCATCATCTCCATGATCTTTTGCGGGTCGGCGGTCGCGGGCGCGAGATTGTTGCCCCACGCGAGCGACGAAGCGGCGGTCAGCACGCTGTCGTTGAGTTCGTACCCCTGCTGCATGTGATACGGCCGCCAGCCGAGCGCGACCGCCGCGGCGTCGTCTTCGACGAGGCACCACGGCATCAGATAGCCGAAGGTGCCCATGCGGTTTTCCTTGATGTGGTAGCCGCCCAGATTCAGCATCGCGAGGTTGATGAAGCGCCCGATCCGGGCGTTGCGCTGATTCGAGATCTCGCCCTGCGCGCCGTCGAGTTCGAGCTGGCGGGCGACGGGACCGTTGATCCAGCAGAAGGGCGTCCACGCGTGGGTGCTGGCGAGCGTGCGGCGGAAGTCGCCGTCCGTCAGTGCCCTGGTGAAGGCGATCAGTATCGGCATGTACTCGGGCGGGCAGCCGGACATCACGCCGTTCACCGCCACCAGCCGGGCGGTCGCCTGACGGTAGGAGGGGGGTATCGCCGCGATCACGGCGTCGGGTTCGAGATCGGTGTATTTCAGGAACTCGCTCACCCGTTCTTCCGTGGGCGGCACGATCGGCAGACCGTCGGACCAGCCGTTCTGGGCAAAGTGCAGATTGACCTCGTCGAAGTTTCCGGAAAAGACGATCCCGCCGGGCGGAAGTTCCTTGCCCGCTTCGGCGAGTTCGTCCGCCGAGAGCGGAGCCGTGAGCGCCTCGACTATCTGCGGGAACAAAACTTCGCGGGTGTTTTTGACGAGTTCGTCGCGGGTGTGCGCCGAAAACGCCCCCGGATAGACCGCGACCCGCGGTATCGGCACTCCCGCCGTGAGCGCGGCGCGTTTCGCCTGTTCGGCGAAGCCCGGCGCGGCGATCATCACCGAGGGCAGTCCCGCATACTCGGCGGCGATGCACGAACCCATCTCCTTCGGGGTGCAGAGGCCGCAGCCGCCGTTGCCGGAGATCACCGCGTCGACCTTGAGCTCGCGCAGTTTGCGCATGAATTCATCCTTCTGCTGCCGCACCACGCCCGGACCGGGCCACGGACCCGCCGAACCGATCTCGCTCAACACATATATTTTCGTTCCCCGGTAGTGCTGCCGGATAAGTCGTCGCAGTTCGGGGTGCGTCACCGACGCCATGAAACTGCCGCCGACGATCGCGATCGTCTTGCCGTCGAGCGTGTCGAGCCGCGGAGCTTGTTCGATCCGCGCGATCGAACTCGGACCGACCGGCGAGAGCACGCCGCTCTTCGCCGCGTCGGAGGAGGCGCCCGGCAGTTTGCAGACTCCGGTGTCATTGCATTCGTCGGCGGAAACCGCCGCCCAGGTCAGCAGCGCAAGCGCCGCCGTCAAAATGATCTTCCCTGCCATAACGATACTCTCCGGTTCGGTTTTTCACACTTCGGGGTACGCCCGTACAACGCGGACGGCGGCGGGTTTATTGCCCGGCTCGGGGGAGATTGCAAAAAGGTAATGCGCAGCCTAGCGGCGCTTGCGTTTGAAGTGCGGCGCGGGGGAGTTAAAAAATCCATTGCCCCCGAAGCGGTCCCCCTTCGTCATTTCGGTTCGGCGACCAGCCGGAACCCGACCGTATTATAACACCCGCGAGCGCGGCGGCCTTCACCGCGAAAGTCGGCCCGGCAGGAATTTTTGTTGGCATACCACGAGCCGCCGCGAATGGCGTTGACGGTCTTGCCGCGTTCCGCACCGTTGGTGGCCGTGATCTCGGAGCTCGTCCAGTCCCACGAATTACCCGCCATGTCGAAGCATCCGTAATGGCTCTTTCCTTCCGGATAACGATCGACGGCGGTCGTAACCCCCCCCGCGTCCGCGAGTTTCCGGAAGAGGTCGGTGTAGACGAAGCCGGTGTAATCGGCGTGATTTATCCAACCGCGCACCTGCCCGCGGTCGTTGACCGAAATCAGCTCGCGCAAGGTCACGGATTCCCCCTGACGGCTCGACTTGCGGTGAAGGAACGTAACTTTCAGCTCCGGCGACTTGGCGAGGTAGTACGAAGCGACCACCGCATTGAAGCTGAAGGGGGCAACGATCAGACCGTTTTTCATGCGGACCTGATCCGAATTTCCCCACGGGAAGGCGAAATGCTCCGGCCCGGCGGCGGCGTTTTCCCACTCGGCCTCGGTCGGCAGACGGAAACGCCAGCCGGGATGTTTCTTCTCGAGATAACGGCAGTATGCCTCGACGTCGTCGACGGAGACCTCCAGCACGGGATGCCGATCCTTGCCCTTCGGGAACTTCCCGTCCCGCCAGTAACGCGGAGTCCGATGCTTGGTCGCGGCGCAGAAGTCGGCATACTCCGCGTTGGTGACGGGGTACTTGGCCAGCCGGTAAGTTTTTGTTATCGGCGACTTTTCTCCGGCGTTCCCGCGCGGGCCGCGGCTTTGCAGATCGCGGGCGAAAGCGAAACCGGGATTGGCCGGTATTTCGACGAAATCCTTTTTCGGGTCGTCCCCGGCGAAGACGGCGGCGCCCACGAACAACATGGCGATCAGAATACTTTTCAAGAACGTCCTCCTTTCCCGTTTACCCGTTTAACGGAGGCGCGAACGGTTTTATTGCCGGGCTCGGAGGAGATTGCGGCAATGCGCGAGCCTAGCGGCGCTTGCGTTTGAAGTGCGGAGCGGGGGCGTGGTCGCGGCGCTTTTCCGGCGGCGGACCGCTGCGGCGCTTCTTGAGCGCTTCGATCTGCGGGCGGCGCTCCGCGAGTCCGCGGTTGACGGGGATCGGGTTCCCCGCCGGGTCCTTGCCGCAGTAGTACATCGCCGCCCCCATCGTCATCGGCAGCGGAATGTAGTCCTGCACCTGCTGCAGACTCCAGTGGCGGCGGTCGAGGAAATCCTCCACCGCGCGCATGTTCTCGGCGGTGCATCCGGGAAAGTTCGAGATGAAGAGCGGCACGAGATACTGCTCCTTGCCGCACTCCTTGCTCAGGCGGTTGAACTCCTTTTCGATCTTGAAGAAGTCCTCGGGGCGTCCCTTGCGCATCAATTCGAGCACATGTGCGTCGAGGTGCTCGGGGGCGACCTTCATGTGCCCGGAAACGTGGTGGTACACGATCTCCTTCAGCAACTCGGGCTGGTGCAGCGCGAGATCGAGCCGGATGCCCGAGTTGATGTGGACGTGCTTCACTTTCGGCAGCTGGCGGAGCTTTCGCAGCACACCGATCAGCGCCTTGCCGTCGCAGTGGTAGTTGGGGCAGTGGTTCGGGTGCAGACAGCTGGTGCGGCGGCACTTTGCGCAGATCTTGAGGTCGGAGGAGCTGCCCCAGAGATTGCCTGCCGCGCCGCCGACGTCGCTGATGGTCCCCTTGAACTCGGGGTCGGCGGCGATGTGCGCCGCCTCGCGCAGGATGCTCCCTTCGGAGCGGCTCATGATCGAGCGCCCCTGATGTACCACCAAGCCGCAGAAGGCGCACCCGCCGGGGCAGCCGCGCACCGCCTGGATCGAGGTGCGGATCGTCTCGAACGCCGGGATCCGCCCTTTGTACATGGGGTGGGGGCGCCGCGCGTAAGGCAGTTCGTGGACCGCGTCCAGCTCCTCGGGTTTGAGCGGTTCCGCGGGCGGTTCGACGACCAGCAGCCGGTCACCGTGGCGCTGGATCATTCCGCGCCCGCAGAGGGGATTCATCTCGGCTTCGATGAGCTTCGTTTCGAGCATCAACAGATCGGGGTCGCGCTGCATATCCTCGAAGGATGGCAGCTCGACGTACCCCGTCGCGTCGAACTCCTCGGCGGCTTTTTTGCCGAGCAGCCGCGCGGTGCCGCGGATCCCGGCGAGGCTCTCGTGCGCCGCCATGCGCCGGAACGCCTCGGGCGTCGGGTGTTCGCCCATGCCGTAGACGAGGATGTCCGCCTTCGAGTCGAGCAGCACGCTCGGGCGCAGTTTGTCCTGCCAGTAGTCGTAGTGGACCACCCGGCGCATGCTCGCCTCCAACCCGCCAGCGAGGATCGGCACCCCGGGAAACGCCCGCTTCGCCAGCTGGGTGTAGACCGTCAGCGCGTGCGGCGGGCGCTTGCCGGTCGCCCCGTTCTCGCTGAAGGCGTCGTCGCGGCGGAAGCGCCGCCCCGCCGTGTAGATGTTGACCATCGAATCCATGTTGCCCGACGTGACGCCGATGCCGATCCGCGGCACGCCGAGGGTCGTGAGCGAGGCGGGGTCGCGCCAGTCGGGCTGGGCGATGATGCCGACCCGGTATCCCCGCGCCAGCAGCATCCGCCCGATGACGGCGATGCCGAACGACGGGTGGTCGACGTAACAGTCGCCGGTGATGAGCAATATATCCAGTTCGTCGAAGCCCGCCTCCGCCATTTCGCGGCGCGATGCGGGGATGAACGGGGGGGCGTAGGAAGTCATTTTCCGACGGTCATCATCCCGGAATCCGGAATGTCGCGCCCCTCGGTGAATTTGCCCGCCCCGCGGTTGACGAAGACCACCGGGAGCTCATGGACGCCGGGGACGGCGTTGCAGACCAGCCGCAGCCGTTCGCTGCCGCCGCTGCCGGCTTCGCGGGCGTTCAGCGCGAAAAAGAGCGTGCAGCGGGCGTTGCGGCCGCCGCCGGAACACTCGTACTTCGCCCCGTCGATGGTGTTGTCGCCGCTCCGGAGCGCGATGCAGCGGTATTTGGTGCCGGACACCTTGAGCGAGTAGTCGTAGATGCTGATCCGGCGGCCGGGGTCGAGCGACACCGTCAGCGCGGCGTAGATCAAATTTTCCGGCAGACCGGTCAGATCCGCTTCGGAACGGTTCATGATGAAGGGCATGGTCTTCGACAGCTCGGCGCAGAGTATCTCGCCCGAACGGAACCGCAGGGTTTCCGCCGACAGGCGCGGCAACAGCGTCAGCACGACGGCACAGATGAAGATGATCTTACGCATGATGTCTTTTAAAACTCCCGGGTTGACGGCTCGGGGTCGAACCCGCTCCATTTCGGAGTCTCCCCGCCGCCGGTGAGGATTTCGATGCGCCGCTCCAGTTCGCCGAGCTTCGCCCGGCAGAAGGCGGCGAGCTTGTTGCCGCGTTCGAGGCGCGACAGCATCTCGTCCAGCGGGACCTTGTCGCTCTCCGAGGCGCGGACCAGCGCGTCCAGCTCCGCCATCGCCTCCTCGAACGTCATGTCGCCGATGTCTTTTTCCTTTTTCTTCTTTTCCATAAGCCGAAACGGGTTTTCCGATACCGCCGCTTATTATATACGCGGTCGCGCGATTATTCAAGCTGCCCGGGGCACAAAAACGCCGTTGCGCTTCACAGCACGCCCTTGGTCGACAGCACGCCCTCGACCCGCGGATCGAACGAGGTCGCCTGATCCAGCGCCTTGGCGAGCCCCTTGAAGATCGCCTCGAACAGGTGGTGCGCTTCCTCGGCGGCGAGCATCCGGACGTGGAGGTTCAGCCCGAGCTTGTTGCAGAACGCCTGCAGAAACTCGTGGAAGAGCCGGACGTCGATGTCCTTGACGAGAGCCGCGGGCGGCGTCACGTCGTAGTACAGTCCCGGTCGCCCCGAGATGTCGAGCGCGATGAGCACGAGCGTTTCGTCCATCGGCAGCATGAAGTTGCCGTATCTGCGGATCCCCGCGCGGTCACCCAGCGCCTGGTCGAACGCCATTCCGAGTGCGAGCCCGAGGTCTTCGAGCGTGTGGTGGTAGTCGACCTCCAGATCGCCTTTAGCCGCGACCTCGAGATCGAAGAAGCCGTGGCGCGCGAAGAGCGTCAGCATGTGATCCATGAACGGCACCCCCGTCGCGACGGAACTTTTGCCGGAGCCGTCGATGTTCAGCTTGACGGTGATCCCGGTCTCGCCGGTCCGCCGGGTAATTTCAGCGCTTCTCGTCATATTGTCACCTCATATGGTTAAGTTTGTCCGATTGCTTTAGCTTCACTCCGCCGGGGTTTCGTCCTCCTCGGGGGCGGGGCGGTACGGATAGGGCAGATAGCCCAGCACCTCGTCGTCGGGGAGACCGCTCACCGCCTGTCCGATGGTCAGCACGTAGCGGAAGCTGTCGCTGTTCACCGCGGCGGAAAAGACCATCGACGCGGCGAATTTCAGCACCTGCCGCGCGTCCCACGTCTCCAGTTCGTCTTTTCCGGGGGCGCGGACGACGCGCCAGTCGCGTTCGGGCAGCAAGAGTTCGTCGCCGTCGCAGAGCGCGAACTCCTCGACGTGGCGGACGATGCGCGCCCCCGAATCCTCGGGCAGCAGCAGTTTGGCGAGCAGCACCCACAGCGACGCCGCGCCGACGCGGTCCGCCAGCGCCACGCCGACGCAGTAGTTTTCGGGGCGGAGCGTCGTTTCGTGCTCGGCGACGATGCCGCACTTGCGGAAATAGGCGGAAACCGCGTTCAAGTTGCGCACGCCGGAGTTCCGTCCCCCGGCGATGAATGTCGCCACCCGCGCCGCCATTTCGGGCAGGGGGTCGTTGTCGAACCATTGCAGGTGCAGTTCCACGAGCACCCGGGCGATGTCGGGGCGCGGTACGGCGAGCAGCCGCGAAAATCCGCTGCGGCGGCGGCGCACCGTGAGCGCGGACTCCAGCTGATGCACCCGGCGGCGCAGCAGCGGGTCGGGCGACTCCTGAAGCTCGGCGAGATACGGCGACACCTCGTCGCCGCGGTCGAGCAGCTCCGCCATCGCCTCGACCGCGGTCGCTTCGTCCTCGTCGTCCAGAAGCGACAGCAGACTGGATATGTCAGGCCTTTTGCGCATCGCGCTCCGGGAATTTGCCGATGAGAGCGTTGGAGGCGAGATTCTTCACGTCGTCGGCGAAGTCGCTTCGCAGTATCCAGCGCAGGAAGCCGGGGTCGTTCTGCGCCATGTCGCGCAGCGTCCGCCCCGCGTGCTTGCCGAAGTTCACCACCAGCTCGTCCCCGCACCAGCGGAAGCGTCGCGCCCGATCGTAGGCGTCGGGGTCGCACTGCTCGCAGAAGGCGGCAAGCTCGCCGACGGAGTCCGGCAGTTCGGCGTGCTTGTCGAGCTGACCGAGGATCACCTCCCAGGTGGCGGCGGTGTCGGCGGCGGCACCGTGGGCGCCTTCGAGGTCCTTGTCGCAAAAGAGCTTGTACGCGGCGGTCAAGGTGCGCGGATAGAGCTTGCAGAAGATGTTGTAGGCGTCGATGACCTTCCGACCTTCGGTCTTGAACTCCACTCCGGCGCGCTGGAACTCCGCCTCGAGCATCGGGATGTCGAATCCGGTGATGTTGTAGCCCGCCAGATCGCAATTTTCGAGAAACGCCGCGAGCTTGTCCGCGATCTCCGCGAAGGTCGGCGCGTCCGCCACGTCGGCGTCGCTGATGCCGTGCACGGCCGTCGCTCCGGCGGGAATGGGGATCTGCGGGTTCAGCCGCCGCACGGTCTTGCGGATCGAACCGTCCGGATCGATGCGGATGACCGCCAGTTCGACGATCCGGTCGCGCTGCGGCACGATCCCGGTGCTTTCGATGTCGAAGACCGCCAGCGGCCGCTCAAGTTTCAAGGTTCTGGACATGATGTTGTCGCCCCCCAATATGATTTCAATGTCGTTTTATCATTATGTTCCGGAAATAATATAACATGCAACGGCGCAAAGTTCAACGCTCGTTTTTGCGGTGGCGGTGCAGCACCTTGGCGATGCTGTTCAGCGCCAGTTGCGACGACAGCGACGGGAAGTCCCGCCGGATATCCTCCAGCGTCCGCGCCGGATGGTAGTCCGCCTGCGGGAAGAAGCGCCGTCCGACCTCGCGCATCACCTGTCCCGGACCGATGATCAAGAGACCGTCGCCCGCGACGATCCGGGCGTTGCCCCGCGGCGAGAAGAAGTGCCCCTCGCGCCGGACCAGCAATATCAGCGCCTCGGCGGGGAGTTCGAGTTCGGCGACGGTCGCCCCGGCGAAGGGAGCGTCGGGCGGGACCTCGAACTCGAACATCTCGGAGTCGCCTCCCGACATCGTCACTTCCAGCTCCAGCGGGGCGCGCTCCCGGTCGTCGGCGGGGCACGCCAGACCCAGCAGCCGCGCGAGCGGCATCAGCGTGCTCCCCTGAAACAGCACCGACGAGAGGACCACGAAAAACACCTGATTGAAGATCGTCCGCGCATGGGGGATGTTCGCCGCCAGCGGGAAGGTCGCCAACATGATCGGCGCCGCTCCGCGCAGTCCCACCCACGACACCAGCAGCCGTTCGCGGGCACTGAACTCGCTGCCCGACAGGCACAGCCACACCGCCAGCGGACGCGCCGCGAAGAGCAGTATCGCCGCCAGCATCAAACCGGTCAGAAGCGTCGTCGGCTGGACAAGTTCCCGCGGCGACACCAGGAATCCCAGCGCCGTGAAGAGCGATACCTGCATCAGCCACGAGATGCCGTCGTTGAACTGGGTCAGCGCCTTCTTGAAGTTGAAGCGGATGTTCCCCATCGTGATGCCGCAGACGTAGACCGCCATCAGTCCGTTCGCCTTCAGATACGTTTCGGTCATCCCGAAGGTCAGCAGCACTACCGCGATGCCGATCACGAAGTACAGCCCCTCGTATTCGAGCAGTTTGCAGCGCGAAGAGACGTTGTAGACCCACTGACCGATGATCCCGAAGGCGAAGCCCGTCAACGCCCCCATGGCGAGACCCCAGACCACGCCGCCCGCGAGCTGCAGCCCGACCTCCCAGAACGGCGTCGCGCCGCCCGACTGAACGATCCTCAGGATGATGATGGTCAGGAGATACGCCGCCGGGTCGTTGCTCCCCGACTCCACCTCCAGCAGCGGCTGGAGTCGCCCCTTGAGCCCGGTGTTGCGGTTGCGCAGCACCGACATCACCGCCGCCGCGTCGGTGCTCGACACGAGCGCTCCGAAAAGCAGACACCATGCGAACCCCGCGGAGTGCCCCGAGTACCACTGGCACAGGTAGCAGACCACCCCCAGCACCAGCGCGGTGACGACCACGCCGACGCTCGCCAGCAGCGACGCCGGCAGCAGCACGGCGCGCACGGACGAGAAGCGGGTGTTCAGCCCGCCCGAGTAGAGGATGAAGCACAACGCCGTGGTGCCGAACATGTTTATCGTCCGCGTGACGCTGCTGTGCATGACCGCCGCCGCCGGGATTATGCCCAGACTCGTCGCCGCCATGCCGATCCCGAGGAACGCCAGCAGTATCGGCATGTTCGCCTTGCTGGAGAGCTTGTTGGAGACCGCCCCCGCCAGCAGCAGCACGCCGATCAGCGCCAGTATGGAAGATGTGGACATAGATAATTATGAATTATGAATTATGAAAGATGAAAGATGAAATTTTTTTGGTCCGAAAATTCGAGGATGTCGTTTTACTGGCGTTCCGAAAAATTTAATGAATCATGAAAGATGAATTTTTTTGGTCCGGAATTGATTTTCACCGCTTCTTTATCGCCATATATCTTTCATCATTCATCATTCATCATTCATCATTCGTATTGCCGTCACCAGCCCCCGAGTCCGCGGATGCCGTCGAAGACGATCTGCGACGCGAGCGCCACGAGGTACATCCCCGTCAGCTTGCCGAGGATGCTCAATCCCTTCTCCTTGAGCACGAGCTCCAGCCGCCGCGCGAAGGTCAAGAGCAGCCCCACCAGCACGCCGACCACGGTGATCGCCGCAAGTTCGGTGAGGCGCTGGGTCATGCCGCGGACGTTCGCTCCCATCAGCAGCAGCACGCCGATGGTCGCCGGACCCACCGTGTAGGGGAGCGCCATCGGCACCACCGCCATGTCGCCGCCGCCCGCGCACATCTTGGCGCGCGGGACGCCGCTGCCGCGGACGAGATCGAGCCCGTTCAGGAACAGCACCACCCCGGCACCCACGCGAAAGGCGTTGAGCGTGATGCCGAGGAATCCGAAGATCGCCTGCCCGAAGAGGTAGAAGAGAATGCAGATTATCCAGATCGCCAGCGAGATGCGCAGCGCGAAGCCCCGCTGTTCCCTTTCCCCCATGTCGCCGCTGCACGACAGAAACAGCGACAACGTGCAGAACGGGCTCAGCAGCACGAACAGCCGGATGATGAGCCCGATGAAGTTGCCGATGGAAAAATTCATTGTCGAAAACTCTCCGCCGTTAAAGTCACTTGGCGCCCAGTTCCTTCTGCAGCTCCGCGTCGGCGGCGAGCACCTGCTCGCGCTGGCGTTTGCGGAAGTCGCGGAGCTTCGCCGCCAGCGCGGGATCGCTCAAGGCGAGGATGCTTATCGCGTACAGCGCCGCGTTCTTGCCGCCCGCCTTGCCCGCCGTCACCGCCGCCACCGGCACCCCCGGAGGCATCTGCACGATCGACAGCAGCGCGTCCGCCGCTCCGAAAGGCGCCGACGGTACGGGGATCGCCACGATCGGCTTGGCGGTGTAGCTTGCCAGGACCCCGCCCAGATGCGCCGCCATCCCGGCGGCGCAGATCACGACTTTGCACTCCGGGTCGGCGTCGATCTGTTTCGCGAACGCCGCCGCCTCTTCCGGAGTGCGGTGCGCCGAGATCACCCGCGCACAGTACTCCACGTCGAAGGAAGCCAACGTATCCAATGCGCCCCGAACGAGTTCGAGGTCGCTTTTGCTGCCCATCACCACTGCGACTTTCATGATAAGAAACTCCCAGGTTTACCGTTGTTGAAAGCTCTTTTGCGCCAGCGCGCGTAACTCTGCGCTGAATATACATTGAAGGGAACGCTTTTTCAAGACGCTCCGCCCCGAGATTGGGCGGATCACCGCCGGCGCCGGCGCGAACGCAAGCCGCCGCCCTGTGAATTACCGCAGGCGGGATCGGTAGGACATGTAAGACCAGTGGAATGTGCGGGGTTGGAACCAACAACCACTCGTTTGCAACCCTTCACTCACCACATTGGTGCGCGGGTTCCAGCCCCGCTTGTCATTCCCAAGACTCCCAAAATCCCCAGACCTTCCATTGAAACGGTCGTTATGCCCAAGTCGCCCCGCATCCGCGTCAGCGCCGCCCCGCCGGTTTTTTCCGGGATTTTTTGTTTATGGCGCTTCACAGTTGGGCGAAATGGTGGTATAGTATCTTCGTGTATTGTGTTGTGAACTTTTTATTTGGGAGGATATGCGACCATGCGGATAGACGGACGGGCTAACGACGAACTGCGCAACTGGGTGATCACGCCGGATTTCATCGGGCAGCCGGCGGGATCGGTACTGATTGCCTGCGGAACGACGCGGGAACTCTGCGCCGCGAGCTTCGACGCCAAGGTCCCGCCGTGGATGAAGGCGCAGAACGTCCCGGGCGGCTGGATCACCTGCGAGTACGGGATGCTTCCCGCCGCGACCAAGGAGCGCACCCGGCGCGAAGCCTCGGCGGGCAAACAGTCGGGGCGCACGGTCGAGATACAGCGGCTGATCGGGCGTTCGCTCCGGATGAGCGCCGACCTTCTGGCACTCGGCGAAAGAACGGTTTACATCGACTGCGACGTGATCGAAGCCGACGGCGGCACCCGCTGCGCCGGCATCAGCGGCGCGGCGGTGGCGCTCGCGCTGGCGTGCCGCCGCTACGCCCCCGACGCCTTCAAGGAGCTCGTCGCGGCCGTGAGCGTCGGGGTGGTGGAGGGCGAACCGATGCTCGACCTCTGTTATGAGGAGGACTCCAACGCCGAGGTGGATATGAATATCGTGATGACCGAGTCGGGCAAGCTGATCGAGATCCAGGGGACCGCCGAGGGCGCGCCCTTCGACCGTCAGCGCCTCAACGAGCTCGTCGACCTCGCGGAGCACGGCTTGAAGCAGATCTTCGCGGCGCAGCGCACCGCGCTGGAGGCGGCACGATGAGCGGCGAGTATCAGGTCATCGCCCGCAAGTGGCGTCCGCAGACCTTCGCGGACGTGGTCGGGCAGCAGCACGTCGTGCGGACGCTTCAGAACGCGATCCGCTCCGGGCGGACTGCCCACGCGTACCTCTTCGTCGGTCCGCGCGGTGTCGGCAAGACCACGCTGGCGCGCATCTTCGCCAAGGCGCTCAACTGCCTCGCCCCCGAGGACGGCAACCCCTGCGGCAAGTGCGACAGCTGCCGCGCGATCTCGAACGAGAGCAGTCTCGACGTGATGGAGGTTGACGCCGCCAGCCGCAACACCACCACCGACATGCGCGACCTCGCCGAGGACGTGCTCACGGCTCCCGTTTCCGGGCGCTACAAGATCTACATCATCGACGAGGTCCACATGCTCTCCAAGGCGGCGTGGAACGTCTTGCTCAAGACGGTCGAGGAGCCGCCGCCGCACGTCAAGTTCATCTTTGCGACGACCGAGGTGCATCAGGTGCTGCCGACGATCATTTCGCGCTGCCAGCGCTTCGACCTGCTGCCGATCCCGACGCGGCTGATCGCGGAGCGGCTGCGGCTGATCGCCGATGCGGAAAAGGTCCCCGTCTCCGCCGCGGCGGTCGAGGCGATCGCCCGCGCCGCCGAGGGCGGGATGCGCGACGCCCAGTCGTTGTTGGACCAGATGATCGCCTTCTTCGCGGGCGGCGGCGCGGAGATCACGGGCGAACAGGTGCTGTCGCTCTTCGGGTTGACCGACCGCGCCGATCTGCTTGGACTGCTTTCCGCGTTGCTCGAAAACCGCCCCGGTGATGCGGTCCGGGTCGTGTCTTCGCTCAAGAAGAAGGGCAAAAACCTCGAAACGCTCTACGACGATCTGCTGGCGGCGCTGCGCGCGGTGGAGTTGAGTGCGATCCTCGCCGACCCCTCCGAACTCATCGACGAGAGCGCCGAAAACTTGGCCGGCTACAAGGAGCTGGCGGGGAGGGTGCCGCCCGACGTGCCGCGCGTGCTGCTCGAGAACCTCGCTCCGGCGGGGCGGCTGCTGCGCGACGCGCTCAACAAGCAGGTGCTTTTGGAAACGGTGTTGCTCAAGGCGATGCGCGAGGCGCACGCGGTGAAGCTCGACGACGTGCTGAAACGGCTGAACCAGCTGCGCTCCGCGGGAGAGTTGAAATTTCTCGATCAGGTGCCGCCCGTCCGGAATGCCGAACGCCCTGCCGCGCCGCCGCAACCCGCTCCGCCGCAATCCGCTCCGCCGCCCAAAGCCGTTGCTCCTGCGCCGGAACCGAAAGTTGTTGTGCCGCCGCTCGCGCCGAAGCCGGAACCCGCTCCCGTTGCGGAGGCGCAACCCGAGCCGCCGAAGCTCGCTCCGAAAAAGCCCGACGCCGACCTCGTGATCGAGCTCGTCCGCCCGGCGACGAATCCCGCGCCGGCGGTGGAGCCCGTGCCGGAACCGAAACCGGAGCCGCCGAAAGCCGCCGCTCCCGCTCCGGAAGCGCCGGAACCGCCGCCTGTCGTTCCGAAGTATGCCGCACCCGTGCCGGAACCGAAACCTGCGCCCGCGCCGAAGTCGGAATCCAAGCCGCGCCGTGCGGAGCCTGCCGCTTCCGCGGCTTCGCCCGACGGCAGAAAGCGGGTCAGCATCGCCAACTCCGATCCGCAGGCGGTCCGCGACGCCGCGAAGAACGATCCGGATGTGGGGCGTCTGGCGGAGCTTTTCGACAGCGACGTGATCGACATTCACCGTCCCGCCGGGCAGTGACGCCTAAAAAAAGCGTAATGTCGTGACGCATAAACGTCTCACGGCGGTTGTGATTTGTCGCAGAAGCCGAGGACGGTTTCTGCGATCGGCGCCGCCGCCGTTTCGATTTTTTCACAACAAATGGGACAATAATAAAAAAAAGCGCTTTTCGATTTGCCTTCTGCGGGGTTTTATGGTATAATTATATATGCGTATATACGCGCGGTCGGCGAGGCGCCGTTCCCGACCGCACCGGGGCTTTGACGGCGCGGGGATTTTTTGATTCGCATTGACCATGCCTGACAACAACAACAAGATGGAGCTGCCGCGCGGCACCGAGACCATACTGATCGTCGACGATCACGAGACGATCTGGGATTTTCTGATCGAGGCGCTTCAGGCGCTCGGCTACTCGGTGCTGCTGGCGGAAAACGGTCTCGACGCGGTCGAGATCTACGCCGCCAATCCGCACGAGATCGACCTCGTGCTCTTGGATATGATCATGCCCAAGTCGGGCGGGCACCAGACCTTCTTCAAGATCCGCGCGATCGACCCCGAGGCGAAGATACTGTTGTCGAGCGGCTTCGTCTCCGAAGAAGAGGTGCAGGATCTTTTGGCGCAGGGCGCCTGCGGGTTCCTCCCCAAGCCGCACCGTCTGCCGGTGGTCGCGCGGGCGATCCGCGACGTGCTGGACAACCGGACTCCCGCCGATGCCTGACGAGTGGGTCGAAGTCACGGCGGACGAGCGCTTCATCAAACGCGAGCGCGCCAAGGCGCGGGAGCTGCGCAAGACCCCGTATTTCCAGCAGCTCTTGCGGCAGGGGATCTGCCACTACTGCCACAATAAGTTCCCCGTTTCCGAACTGACGCTGGATCACCTCGTCCCCGTTACGCGGGGCGGGCGCAGCACCCGCGGCAACCTCGTGGTCTGCTGCCGCAAGTGCAATCAGGAAAAGGGGATGCTGACCCCCGCCGAACAACTCCTTTCCCAACTCGAACCATCGCCCGAAAAAAGCTCCTCGCCGACCCCGGAAGAGGATTGAAAAGCGGCGCAGCCATGATATTTTATAACCGGGACGGACTTATCGTGTCACCGTGGCACGCCGGGGCGCGCCAATTTGTCACAATTTGTTAAATTTTTACCCCGTTGCACCGTAAGACTCCGCTTGGCACGGCTTATGCTCCATTGGGGGCAGGAGGGAGTCTTTTTCACCAACCACGAGAGGAGAAAAATCATGAACGAAAAGGCTTTTTTGGTCCCGATGGTGGTCGAGCAGACCGGATTGGGGGAGCGTTCCTACGACATTTACAGCCGGTTGCTCAAGGACCGCATCGTGCTGTTGGGCACGCCGATCGACGACAGCGTGGCGAATCTGATCGTGGCGCAACTCTTGTTTTTGCAGGCTGAGGATGCCAAGAAGGACATCCAGCTCTACATCAACAGCCCCGGCGGATCGGTCACCGCGGGACTCGCGATCTACGACACGATGCAGATGCTTTCGTGCGACGTCTGCACCTACTGCATCGGTCAGTGCGCGTCGATGGGCGCGGTGCTGCTGGCGGCGGGCGCGGCGGGCAAGCGTTACGCGCTGCCCAACAGCCGCATCATGATCCACCAGCCGTGGGGCGGCGCGGAAGGTACCGCCGCCGACATCGAGATCCACGCGAAGGAGATCCTGCGGCTCAAGGCGATGCTGAACGGCATCCTCGCACACCACACCGGGCAGACCTTGAAGCGGGTCGAAAAGGACACCGACCGCGACTTTTTCATGAGCGCCGACGAAGCCGCCGCCTACGGGCTCGTCGACAAGACGGTCTCGCCCCGGACCAAGGCGTCCGCGAATACTGCGAAAGGCAAGTGACCCATGGCTGACAAACACGGCAACAAGGAACCGGTGTGCGGTTTTTGCGGAGCGACTCCGTCGAAAAAGCCCAACGTCCCGTTTCTCCCGAGCGGATTTCTGGACGGGCTGGCGATCTGCGGCGACTGCCTGAAGCGGGGCAATCTGGCGGTCTCCCAGTTCGCGAACGGCGGCGCCGCCAAGGCTCAGGGCGCTCAGCTCCGCGTCCCCGCTCCGGCGGAGATCAAGGCGGAGCTCGACAAGTACGTCATCGGTCAGGAGCAGGCGAAGCGCGTGCTTTCGGTGGCGGTGCACAACCACTACCGAAGGTTGCAGGTGCAGCGCGGCGGGGGCGGCGACGCCTACGCCGACGTGGAGCTCGACAAGAGCAACGTGCTGTTGCTCGGACCCACCGGGAGCGGCAAGACGCTTCTCGCGCGGACCTTGGCGAAGTTTCTCGACGTGCCCTTCGCGATCAGCGACGCGACGACGCTGACCGAGGCGGGGTACGTCGGCGAGGATGTGGAAAACATCCTGCTCCGGCTCTATCAGGCGGCGGACGGCGACATCGAGCGGACGCAGATCGGCATCATCTACATCGACGAGCTCGACAAGATCTCGCGCAAAAGCGAGAATCCGTCGATCACCCGCGACGTTTCCGGCGAAGGGGTCCAGCAGGCGCTGCTCAAGATCCTCGAAGGAACGGTCGCCAACGTGCCGCCGCAGGGCGGTCGCAAGCACCCGCAGCAGGAGTGTCTGCACATCGACACGACCAACATCCTCTTCATCTGCGGCGGCGCCTTCGTCGGTCTGGACAAGGTGATCAGCCGCCGCTGCGACAAGCAGGTGCTGGGCTTCGAGCCGGGGGAGGGCGCTCAGACGGAAAATTCCGATGCGCTGCTCGCGGAAAAATCGCCGTTCTCGCTCTGCCGCCCCGAGGATCTCGTCCACTACGGTCTGATCCCCGAACTGGTCGGGCGCCTGCCGGTCTTCGCGGCGCTGGAGCCGCTCTCGTGCGACGAGCTGGTCCGGGTGCTGACCGAGCCCAAAAATTCGCTTATAAGGCAGTACACGCGGATGCTGGCGCTGGAAGGGGTCGAGCTCGAGTTCACTCCGGGGGCGATGAAGATGCTCGCCGAGGAGTGTCTGGAACGCGGCACCGGCGCGCGCGGGTTGCGCGCGCTTCTGGAAAAACTGATGCTCGACGTGATGTTCGAAGCTCCGTCGGGCAGCGGTGCGCGCAAGTGCGTGATCGACGAACGCGCAGTGGAGACCGGCAAGGCGAAGATCGCCGCCGCCCGCGTGCGCTCCGTCAGGTGACGCGCCGTTACGAAAGCAAGTGAAAAACGATTCGACACAATTCAAGACGCTCGTCATCGACGACGACACCCCGTCCCCCCCGCTGAAAGACGGGGACGAGGCGCGGCTTTTCAGCGCTTTGCCCGTCAAACCGCGCGGCGAACGGTATAAGTTCATCCGGTCGGTCGGCTTCGGCGGGATGAAGGCGGTGCTGCTCGTCGAGGATCGCGACACCGGTCGCGAGGTCGCGATGGCGCTGATCCCGGACTTCCGCGACCGCCCCCACCGCGATCTGGAGCGCTTCGTCGGCGAGGCGCGGATCACCGCGATGCTGGAGCACCCGAACATCGTGCCGGTCCACGACATCGGTCTGGATGCTTCGGGCGCGCCGTATTTCACGATGAAGTTCCTGCGCGGGACGATGCTGGAAAAGATCATCCGGGAGCTGCGCTCCGGCGACGCGGAAACGGTCGGTCGCTATACGTTGTTCCGGCGGCTGCAAATCTTCATCCGGGTCTGCAACGCGATCGACTTCGCCCATTCGCACGGGGTCTGCCACCTCGACATCAAGCCGTCGAACATCAACATCGGCGACTTCGGCGAGGTGGTGGTGCTCGACTGGGGGCTGGCGCGGATGCTCGACGCGAACGGTCAGGCGCGGCTCGACGACCGCCGCCCGAAAGGGACGCCGGGGTACATCGCGCCCGAATATCTGAATCCCGCGAGCGCGGGGCAGGTCGGCATCCGTTCCGACGTCTACTCGCTGGGCGGACTGCTTTACGCGTTGTTGACGCTGGAGGCTCCGCTGGCGGGGCTGAACGTGGACGAGATACTGCGCCACACCGCGGCGGGCGACGTGCCGCGCCCGTCGCTGGCGGTGCCGGGGCGGGATATCCCCGCTTCGCTCGAAGCCGTGTGCATGAAGGCGATGGCGCGCAAACCCGAGTCGCGCTACGCCTCGGTCAAGGAGCTGCGCGACGAGATCACCGCGTATCTGGCGGGGTTTTCCACCAAGGCGGAACACGCGGGACCGCTGCGCCGGGTGGCGCTGTTCATCGGGCGGAATCTGATGCCGCTGTTGCTGATACTGCTGCTGCTTCTGATAATCGCGCTGATCTTGGCGCTTTTCTTCGACTGAGCTCCGAGTGCGCGGGCATGAAAAAACTCCGGGAGCGATTTGAAATACCGTTCCCGGAGTTTTTTGTCTGTGATCGTCCTACGCGATCTTGCCGATCGTGTAGCTGTTGAGCGTCTTTCCGGCGGCCTCGATCTTGAGGTACTTCACTGAACCCGGCAGCGTGCCGATCGTGAAGCGGTCGACCTTGCCGGAGGTGAGCGACACCGCCGCGGCGGTCTTGTCCTTGCCGCCCGTTTTGACCGCGACCTTGACCGCCTGCTTGTTCGTGTCGTAGAACGAGACTTTGACCTTTCCCGCCGTAGTCTTGAAGGACAGATTGCCGAGCGCGGAAACGTCGCAGTAATCGACCGTGTCGCCGCCCGCCGCCTTGGTCAGCGCGCCCGCGAAGGTCGCGTCCGGGGTGAGGGCTTCGGCGTGGCTCCAGTCGTTGTTCGACCGCTTGAAGGTCGCCTTTTCCGTGAGTTTCAACGCGTAGTCGCTGTTCTGCGCCTTCGCCGCCTTCGGGGCTTCGATCACGGCGTAGCTGCCGTTGTCGAGGCAGAGGTC